>Ga0209297_1002572_pt1 | contig 9961 bp, 8 predicted proteins | sample S_130805_MF_Meta_FD_187322 | JGI IMG/M metagenome (GOLD analysis project Ga0209297, IMG submission 187322) | Freshwater microbial communities from Lake Simoncouche, Canada to study carbon cycling - S_130805_MF_MetaG (SPAdes) (version 2) | ecosystem: Environmental > Aquatic > Freshwater > Lake ... | reverse complement strand
ATCGAGCCCGACCAACTCGGGCCGGTAGTGCTTGGCCGTGCGTATGATTTCCAAGGGGATCACCCCCTCCTTCACGATCCGCTGATCGTGGTAGATATCATGCAAAAAAAGGTTCAGCGCCCGCAGTCGCTGCTCAAGCCCCCGCTCAAGCAGGCGCCACTCGTCGGCGGGGATGATACGGGGCACCAGATCGAACGGCATGATGCGCTCGGTGCCCTCGTCGCCACTGTAAACGGTGAAGGTGATTCCTTGGTTGAGATAGGTCTTTTCCGCAAGAGCCCGCTTGGATTCAAAAGCAACGGGGTCCATTTCCGAAAAGCGCTCGAGAATTTTTGCATAGTGGGGGCGCACGGTTCCATCCGCTTGGAACATTTCATCAAAGAATCCCCCTGTTTCGTATTGACCGAAAAAGCCCTTCATCCTGTGGGGGAGCATTATTGATCGGTCCTGCGGTGGGAAGCGAAAAAATCAGCGCCCCGTTGGAAGGAGCGGATCTTGATTATACGGCGACTGGACGCTTGAGAATTTCGGATAAACAAAACGCGAGACCGTTGAATTCGCCCGGGTCACACCGCGCACTTTGGTCAGTCCCTTGTCGCGAAGAAAAATCAACGAAGCGGCAAGCAATCCGCTGCCGACACCGCGATTCCGGTATTCGTGAAGAATCATGGGACCGCTGAGCAAGTGATTCCCCGCATCGGGATTCGCATCCAAAAGCGAGGCGCCGATGACCCTGTGGCCATGGAGTGCGACGATACAGGAGGGATCCGGTCGGTCAAAAGCCGCTTCCACATAGTGCTCCATTCCCTCTTCCAGCCTGCGGCTGATATCACCCCACGCCGTATCCATTGCAAAAGCCGTGAGAAGCACCTTGAAAACCGTGTCCTCCTCGCCCTTCTCCGCAGGGCGTAAAAGAAGAGGAGGAACAGACGGCACGGGCAACTCCAAGGAGGCAAGCTCCCATTCAAAACAAATCCAGGAAATCATTTCAGAATATCATCAAAGCAAGACCGGACGAGGCGTTCAGGGGCACTGAACAGCCCGGCCACGGAATCATACACACCCTCGTGGAGCAAAGCAAATATACGCCAAGATGGGATATGCACGATATGCGAGCATGGGCGTATCCCAGAATACAAGCTCCGGGTCAATGGAAAACCCGATCTGCCGCAGGAAAAAAACGCGCGCCCGAGGCTGGACAAACCAAAAAGCGTCCACTATGCCTGACGGCTCAATCGCAATAACAATGATCGACACCATCGTATCCGCACTCGGCGACAAAGCCGATTACCTTCTGAAGCACACCTCCAAGACCGTCTCCAAAGACGCCCTCCATCTGCCGGGACCGGACTTCGTGGATCGCATCTTCGCACCAACCGACCGCAATCAGCGCGTCATCAACAACCTTCAGCGCATCTACAACACCGGCCGACTCGCCGGCACCGGCTATGTCTCGATTCTTCCGGTTGATCAAGGCATCGAGCACTCCGCCGGTGCCAGCTTCGCAAAAAATCCCGCCTATTTTGATCCAGAGAACATCGTGAAACTCGCCATCGAAGGCGGTTGTAACGCCGTCTGCTCAACATTCGGCGTGCTGGGAACGGTCTCCCGCAAATACGCACACAAAATTCCATTCATGGTGAAGATCAACCACAATGAGCTCCTCACCTACCCGAATGCCTTCAAGGAAATCCTGTTCGGAAAGGTGAAGACAGCGTCCGACATGGGTGCGGCAGCCATTGGAGCCACGATCTATTTTGGCTCGGATGACGCCCACCGCGAAATCGTGGAAGTCGCCGAAGCCTTCGCCCTCGCACATGAACTCGGCATGGCGACCGTCCTCTGGTGCTACCTCCGCAATCCCGCGTTCAGCATCAAAGGCGACAAGGACTACCATCTCTCCGCCGACCTCACCGGCCAGGCGAACCATCTTGGCTGCACCATCCAAGCCGACATCATCAAACAGAAACTCCCCGAGAACAACGGCGGCTTCAAGGCCCTCAACACGGGTGGATCCAGCTACGGCAAACTCGACGAGCGCATCTACACCGAGCTCACCAGCGAGCATCCGATCGACCTCTGCCGCTACCAGGTGGCCAATTGCTACATGGGCCGCGCCGGCCTCATCAACAGCGGCGGCGCCAGCGGCAAGAACGATTTCAACGAAGCCGTCTACACAGCCGTGGTGAACAAGCGCGCAGGCGGCACAGGCCTTATCTCCGGCCGCAAGGCCTTCCAGCGCCCGATGGACGAGGGAGCCAAGCTCCTCCACGCCATTCAGGATGTCTACCTCTGCAAAGATGTGACGATCGCCTGATCGCCCGAGACTCAAAAAACACACCGGCCGCGTTGGGGTTTCCACCCGAGACGCGGCCGGTTTTTTGTGTCGGAAAAATGGGGGCAGCCGGATTCGAACCGACAACCAAGCGGTTATGAGCCGCCTGCTCTAACCGTTGAGCTATGCCCCCGTGTGCTTCAAGCGGGATTGAATATGCCCTTTTTTTTATTGCCCGCAAGCCTTGAGAGGGAGAGTATGCGCCGACCTATGACACTCAAAGGAAAAACAGCCATCGTCACTGGAGGCAACAGCGGCATCGGCCTCTCCATCGTTCTCGAACTCGCCAAGCAGGGCGCGAACATTGTTATCGATTATATCGTCCATCCTGAAACCGCAGTGGCCCTCGAGCAGCAAGTGCTCGCCCTCGGTGACAAGGCCATCCATGTGCAGGCCGATGTGAGCAAAACGGCCGATCTCCAAAAACTCGTCGACGCAGCCGTTTCCAACTTCGGACGCGTCGACATCATGGTGAACAACGCCGGTGTGGAGACCCGCACCTCCGTGCTCGACACGACCGAGGAGCAATACCAGCGCGTGCTCGACATCAATCTCAAGAGCGCGTTCTTCGGGACCCAAATCGCCGCCAAGCAAATGATCGCCCAAGGCGGCGGTGGACGCATCATTAACATCACATCGGTTCATGAAGACTGGCCGATGCCCGGCAATACCGCCTATTGCCTCTCGAAAGGCGGAATGAGAATGCTGACCCGCACGGCCGGACTCGAACTCGCTCCGCACAACATCCTCATCACAGCCGTCGGTCCCGGAGCCGTGGCAACGCCGATCAACACCTCCACGATGAAGGACCCCGCCTTGCTGAAAAAGCTCGACGACGCGATCCCACTCGGCCGCATGGCCCAACCGGAGGAGATCGGAAGCGTTGTGGCATTCCTCGCCGGCGACGGCGCCAGCTATCTCACCGCCACGACAGTTTTTGCCGATGGCGGCATCATGCACTCGAGCCCGGGACTTTGATTCCGAACCGAGATGGTCGCCGCGAATGCGGGCGGTGGATGGAAATTTGACTTGCCCCGCACTTCGGGCGAACCCATTTTCTGGATCCCGCGCGCTGCCCAGCAGCCCAAGGGCAAGAAAGGCTACCATTCTTCTGAGAAGAGTTCCCTTTTGAGATCACAAATCACAAGACGATGCCCGCCAACCATAGAAACTCCGTCGACATCCTGATCCACTGTCCAGGATCGCACGGAGCCATTGCGGATCAGGTTCACAAGCAGGCAACCGCCCTCCACGAGCTTGGAATAAGAGTCCTTTTGCTCTGCAGTCCCGGCTACCTCCGCACTCGCCCCGCCGAGTATCCCGTGATTTCCTGCATGTCCGAGGGGGCCACGCAAGAAGGCGGCTTCGTCTCGCGGAAATTTGCCAAAGCCAAGCAAACGGTTATCAATCAATGGTTGTTTGCGTGGCAGGTTTACTCAAAGAGGCCTATGATCGTCCTCTCCGGCAGTCATACAGACACTCAGGCCGCACTTTGGATTTGGCCGCACATGCTGTTGTCGCATTTTTGCAAAATCGTTTACGCAACGAACCTCCACTTCTCCGCTCGCGACCACGCGATCGGCCCGCAGTGGTGGAATGTCCTGTGCGCAAGGCTTTCCTTCAATCCCTTCCGCATCGCCCTCGCCCACAAACGCCTTTCCAGTTCCACCCAACTGCCCCGCCACATCCATCCGGTCGAGGTTCCCTTGGGACCTGAATCCACCCAGCCCGTCTATCAAGCCCCCAAGACCATCCGGGCGAATTGGAAGGTTTCAAAGGGGAAGAAAGTCTTTCTGGCATTCGGAACGATCCGAAACCACAAAAACATCGACCTCGCGATCCGCGCGCTGACCGACAACCCGGATGTCCATCTGGTCATCATCGGCAGCGTTTCCTCACACAAGGACAAACCTCTTAAATACTATCAAATGCTCGCCGATGACCTCGGGCTTTCGAAGAGAGTTTATATCTCCGACGAATTCGTGGGAGATGATAAACGGTTGAGCTACTTCCAAGCGGCGGACTACATCCTTTTGACATACGCCGGATCATTCCATTCCCAGACGGCCACACTCACCACGGCCGTGAAAGCCCGCCGCCGCGTGCTGGCCTCAAGCGGCACGAGCCCGATGGAGGATCTCGTGCGCCATTTCGGTCTGGGCGTTTATGTGGAGCCCGATTCGAGCGACGCCGTGGCGGATGGCATGGTTACGCTCCTGCACGGGAAACTTCCCGAACCCGACTGGGAGGGCTACGAAGCCCATGCCACCTGGGAAACAAATGTGACCCGCCTGCTTGAGGCGACATCGGACTACTTGAGCGACCGATCTCCCAAGGAAACACAATTCGAGAATCTCGAAGACGAGAGCGTGGAAGTTCCGGAACTCCTCAATGCCCGTCGCCTGCACCATCAAAAAACTCCGCCTTCGAAAAAAAAGCCGGCCACAGCGAAAAAACCGGTCGTCCGCAAAAAACGGACCACGCCCGCCAAGGAGAAGCCTGTGCCTGAGGTTGTGAATGGTCATGCTTCGGGTGGCGATCTGGATTCCCATCCCGTCTTCCCGGGCTTCGATCTTCTGGATACGGCCATCGTGCCGCCAACCACAAGCGCTCGCACGGCGCCCGAAGCGGCGAAGCCGGTGAAAACACCCGCGCGCCGCCGCCGCACTGCGCCTGTCAGCGCCGAGTGAACCTGAATTCGAATGGCTCCAAAAAACGCATTGGATCCAGACGCTAAAAACGATCCCGACCGAGGACGGGTGAAATCCGTTTTTACGGAGTCGCTGATCAAGGCTCTTCAGATTGTTGTCACCATCGGGCTGATCTGGTGGCTTCTCCACGATCCGGCGCGCCGCGCCGACATGGCTGCGGCACTGGCTCGTGCCGATCTTTGCTGGCTCCTCGCCGCCATGGCCTCGGCCGGCGCCTGCGAGTTTTTCGGCATCATCCGCTGGCAGCTTTTTCTGAAAATGCTGCACCTGCATGTTCCCTTGGCCGAAACCACGCGGCTGTTTTTCATTGGTGCATTTTTCAACCAGTTCCTCCCCGGCACCACCGGAGGGGATGTGGTGCGCGTGCTTTACCTCATGAGGGAGCACCCCGAGCACCGCACGGCGGGGTTTCTGAGCGTGGCGGTGGACCGCCTGCTTGCCGTGCTTGTGCTTGTCGCGATGGGCCTCGCTTTCGCCTGGTCGCGCTCGGAGTGGTTCGCCCAAAGCGCAACTGTTGGCAATACGATGAAAATTTTTGCCATCATCCTTTTTGCGATGGCGGTCGGTCTCGTTGCATCCTTCGTGCTCACGAAGCGACATCTGGTCGAGCGCCTGCCTGCAGGAATGCCCTTCCGCGACGCCATTGTGAAGCTCTCCAAGCTCTGGCAACTCTGCATCGAAAACCGCCGAGAGGCGCTGCTCGGCGCATTTTATACAATACCGATGCTGGTGACATTTTTTGCCGCGTTCTACTTCGTGGCGCGAGCTTTCACGCCGAAGGTCGATTTTTTGGACATGATGTCGATCATGCCTCTCGTCACGGCCGTTTCCTCGCTCCCGATCAGCCTGAATGGCATCGGCGTGCGCGAGGCCCTGCTGGATGAACTCCTCCATGTGCTCTGCGGCGTGGCGAAGGGCACCGGCATGCTGGTCTCGATAGCCGGCATGGTTGTGTATCTCATCTGGGGCCTCCCGGGCGGCTGGTTCTACCTCTCGCGCCGAAGGCTTGAGAAAATGAAAGCCCCATGAACACGCCTTGGTTTTCTTTCAGTGTGCAGGATTTTTCCTACGCCTTCCTCAGCGTGTTGCTCGAGGGTGTGCCGTTCATTCTTCTCGGGACGCTCCTCTCCGGCCTCATCGACCAGTTCCTGCCCTCCCGCCTGATGACGCGGTTCCTCCCGCGCAACGCCTTCGCGGCGGTCTGCCTCGGCGGCGTGCTGGGAATGGTTTTCCCCATGTGCGAATGCGGCATTGTGCCAGTGATCCGACGCCTCATCGCCAAGGGGCTGCCAGTCTCCAGCGCCGTCGCCTACATGCTGGCCGCTCCAATTGTAAATCCCATCACAGCCCTGAGCACCTACGCCGCATTCCGTGGTCAAGGCGCGGCGGAGTTCACCGCTCTGCGACTCGGGCTCGGATTCTTTGTCGCCGTGCTCGCCGGCCTAGCCGTGCTGAACCTCCCAATCGGGGCGGTCCTCAAAAAAACCATCCTCGAGTCGGTGACGCTCTCCGGCCCCTCGGGGGATGGCAAAACAGCCCCCCTCGGCCGCAGGCTCGTCGCCGCCATGGAATCCGGCGTGCGGGATTTTCTGGATGTGATGGTCTATTTCATCCTCGGCGTTGGAGTCGCTTCGCTCTTCAGCACGGCGGTGAACCAGGAGCTTTTCCTGCCCCTGTCGCTCGATGACCGTTTGGCGATTCCAGCAATGATGACACTGGCGGGGATTCTTTCCCTGTGCAGTTCGTCGGATGCGTTTATCGCGGCCACATTCGTCGCCTTTCCAGCGGTTGCCAAACTGGCTTTCCTGGTGTTCGGTCCCATGATGGATCTCAAGCTGGCATTCATCTACAGCGCCGTCTTCACACGCCGCTTTGTTGCCGCGCTGGCCCTCGGGCTTTTTGTCATAACCGGCCTGCTGTGCCTGCGGCTCGCAGTTGTCCTGCCATGAACGCCATCCTTTCACGGTTTGCGGCATCCGGCATCCTCATGGTCTGGGGCATTGTGCTGACCTATTTTTATCTCTCCGGCCGCATCGCCTCCTACCTGCACCCGGCGTTTCACATCTACACCGTTGTTTCCGGCGGAGTCCTGCTGATCCTCTCGCTGGCGCTTCTGCTGACCATGAACGGCGAATCTTCAGAGCATGGTCTTTCCCGCGTGGGAATTCTACCGCTTCTTCTGCTAACGGCTCCACTTCTCGCAGCCACAAAAATCTCGCCGAGCAACTTCGGCGCGACCGCCGTCCTGAATCGCGGCATGGTCCACAACATCGCCGACCTGCCCGGCTTTTCACCTCCGCAAGACCCCGCGCTACCGAGTGCAGACGGATCCGTGAAAGAGGGCACCATGATGGATCCCTCGCTCTACCTTAAAAGAAATGCCGATGGTTACATTGCGGCTGAAACAGTCGACCTGCTCTACGCGGCAGGCGAACCCGCGATGCGCGAGGACTTCGAGAACAAGCAGGTAGAAGTCACCGGCCAGTTCTTGCCCGCACTCACGGGAAATCCCAATGGCGACCGCTTCAACCTGACCCGCCTTTTTGTCATGTGCTGCGCTGCTGATGCCCGCCCTGTGGCGATCAGCGTGCAATCCCAATCCTCCACCGACCTCCCGAAAATGAGTTGGGTGAAAGTGCGGGGCAAAGCTACTTTTCCTGTCGAGGGCGGCAGGCACATGCCGGTTATCGTTGCCGAATCCGTTACTGAAACCGATGCTCACGACGAATCTTTCCTCTATTGAAATGAAACGCCTCCTCGCACCGCTCGCCATCCTTCTCTTCGCCTCCACTCCACTGGTCCACGCCGAAATGCAAGGAGCCTGGATTTCCTCCGTTCACAACATCAACTTTCCCTCGCGGGAGGGTCTCAGCGTGGACGAACAAAAAGCCCAAGCCGCGCGCCTTCTGGATGCCGCCAAGGGCGCGGGACTCAATGCCGTTCTTCTGCAGGTGCGCCCCGAAAGCGATGCCCTCTACGCCTCGCCGCTCGAGCCTTGGAGCCGCTTTCTCACAGGCACTCAGGGCCAGTCGCCCGGCTACGATCCGCTGGCTTTTTTCATCGGCGAAGCCCGCAAGCGCGGCCTTGAAGTCCACGCTTGGATCAACCCCTACCGCGCCGCAGCCAATGTCTCCCACCCTCGCGCAGCGGGCCACATCAGCCGTAGGTTTCCCAATTACGCCTACCGCATCGGCACCGTGCTCTACATGGATCCCGGTGCACCCGAAGTCCGCCGCCACATCAACGCCGTCGTGCGCGACCTCGTAACCCGCTACGACATCGCCGGCGTCCACCTCGATGATTATTTCTATCCCTATCCGACAGAAAAAGGCGGCCTGCCCAACTTCCCGGACGACAAAACCTACGCTGCCTACCGCGCTGCGGGCGGACGCCTCGCCAAGGCCGATTGGCGCCGCGAAAATGTCAACACCCTCATCCGCGAACTCAGCCAAACCGTCCACTCCACACGCCCCGGCCTCCAGTTCGGCGTTAGCCCCTTCGGCATTTATACGAAAGGCGCGCCCTCAGATGTCAAAGCCGGTGTCGATCAATACAATGAACTCTTCTCCGATCCGGTCACTTGGATAAAAAATGGCTGGGTAGACTACCTCGCCCCACAACTCTATTGGCGCGAGGGCGGTCCGCAGAGTTTCTCCTCACTCCTCCGCTGGTGGAGAAGCCCAGCCGTGAACCCAAGAGGAGTTCCCATCCTCCCCGGCATCGCCGTGGACCGCCTCACCTCCCATGGATGGGGGGCAGACGAAATCAACCGCCAACTCAAACTCGAAAAAAACATCGCCCCCCGCCCACGCGGCGGCTTTTTACTCTGGAACATCGGCGCCGTTTCAAAAAACACGAAAGGCGTGGTTGCTGCGATACGCCCGAATTGATGCCCCTGATCATCCTTCAAACTCGGTGAAATCTTTGTAACAAAAGAAAATTTCCATTGCCAGTCAGCACTTGATAGCTATTACGGGTTTGTTTGTTTCTGAGCGCTATAGGAAAAGCCCAGTCAAATTGAGCATCGGGGACTATCAATTTCTTTCCACAATCAAATAATGACAAATTTGCCTCCGTCCAATCTGGCACAGGCTTTAGATATCCACTCTCGGTTTGCTGTGGAACTGGCTTTCGTTGCGCCAGGTGAGAAAACTGGCCTGCTTCCTATCAACAGCTTCTTCATGGATCTCGAAGATTTGCTGTCCAAGGATGTGCCTGAGCCAGTTTCTAAAAGTATTGCCGTCGGGCGAGACTGGATCAACGAGACATTTGATGGCTCAGGAACATTTTCTGAAAAAACCATCAATCTACTCAATGAGTGGCACGGATGGTTCGGAGAAGCGCTTGCCGCTTGGGAACAGGGCAAGTCCCTTCCTGCGCATCCCGAAGCTTGGGCATCGGGAGAAGTGATTCCTATTGCCGAAGTCGCAGCACCAGTTTCGGAGCCAGTTGCAGTCGAACAGGCTGTCATCACACAAGAAAAAGCCATCGTTCTGAATCTGAAGGATGATGCGGAGCTTCTGAATGAATTCCACGGAGAGTCCGTCGAACTCCTGCAGAACATCGAGCAGGGCCTACTCGTCTTGGAGGATAATCCCAGCGACTCGGGAACCATCAACTCGATCTTCCGTGCCTTCCACACCTTCAAGGGTGCCGCAGGGTTTCTTCGACTCCTTGCCCTTCAAGACTTGGCGCATGACCTCGAATCTCTCTTGGATGCCGCGCGTCAGTCGAAAATCCGGATCACCACGCCGATCATCAACATCATTCTCGCGGGTTCGGATGCCCTGAAGAACTACACTTTCCAAATCGGGCTCCAACTCAAGGGCACCAATGCCGGCAAGCCGATCGTCGTGCCCACCAGCGAACTTATTCTCCGAGTCAAGGCCGCGCTGCGAGGAGAATTGCCGCCAGA
>Ga0209297_1002568_pt1 | contig 9970 bp, 10 predicted proteins | sample S_130805_MF_Meta_FD_187322 | JGI IMG/M metagenome (GOLD analysis project Ga0209297, IMG submission 187322) | Freshwater microbial communities from Lake Simoncouche, Canada to study carbon cycling - S_130805_MF_MetaG (SPAdes) (version 2) | ecosystem: Environmental > Aquatic > Freshwater > Lake ... | reverse complement strand
GTCTAAAGTCCTTGCATCGCTTCCCGTTGGCCAAAAAGTTGGCATCGCATTTTCTGGCGGGCTCGACACATCCGTAGCCGTGGCTTGGATGCGCGCAAAAGGTGCGATTCCATGCACATACACCGCAGACCTTGGACAGTATGACGAGCCGGATATCGATTCAGTCCCAGATCGGGCTAAAGAGTATGGCGCCGAAATTGCGCGCCTGGTTGATTGTAAAAGCGCGCTTGTCGAAGAAGGCTTAGCCGCAATTGCCTGCGGTGCTTTTCATATTCGCAGCGGATTAAAACAGTATTTCAACACAACGCCTTTGGGCCGTGCAGTCACTGGCACGATGTTGGTTCGGGCAATGCACTCAGACTCAGTTGAAATCTGGGGCGATGGCTCGACTTACAAAGGCAATGACATTGAGCGTTTCTATCGTTACGGCCTTTTAGCTAATCCAAATTTGAGAATCTATAAGCCATGGCTAGATGCAGATTTTGTCAACGAACTCGGCGGCCGTAAAGAGATGTCAGAATGGCTAGTCACTAATGGTCTGCCATATCGCGACAGCACTGAGAAGGCATACTCAACCGATGCCAATATCTTGGGTGCAACGCATGAGGCCAAGAGTTTAGAGAACTTAGATACCTCCGTTGAATTAGTACAACCAATTATGGGCGTGCGCTTTTGGGATCCGGAAGTAAAAATCGATAGCGAAGATGTAACTATTAACTTCGTCCAAGGTCGTCCCGTCGCAATCAACGGAAAAGAATTCAGCGATGTTGTAGCTCTTATGCAAGAGGCAAATGCAATTGGTGGTCGCCACGGTCTTGGAATGGCCGATCAAATCGAGAATCGAATTATTGAAGCCAAGAGCCGCGGAATTTATGAAGCCCCAGGAATGGCACTCTTATTTATCGCCTACGAACGTTTAATTAGTGCAATTCACAATGAAGACACGATCGCTAACTATCATGCGGAGGGCCGCCGCCTTGGCCGACTTCTCTATGAAGGTCGCTGGTTAGATCCACAGGCGTTAATGCTTCGCGAATCTCTCCAACGTTGGGTGGCATCGGCAGTTACTGGTTCAGTTAGTTTGCGCATGCGTCGTGGTGATGACTACTCAATTATTAATACAACTGGACCAGCACTGAGCTATCACCCAGATAAGTTATCGATGGAGCGCACAGAAAACGCCGCTTTTGGTCCCGTTGATCGCATCGGCCAATTAACCATGCGCAACTTAGATATTGCCGACACCCGTGCCAAGTTAGAGATGTATCGTGCACAGGGTCAGTTAGGCGATGGCGAATTCAAATTAATCGGAGAGCTCGAGTAAAGGACGGATATGAAAATCCATAAGAAGCTAGCGATCGCAGCGATTATTGCGCTGTCGATTACATCCCTAACTGCATGCGGAGGAAAAGATAAAGTGGCAGATACAGCAGCGGCAGGACTTCCAGCAGTAACTGGAGATGCAGGGGCAGCGCCTACTATTGCGGCGCCAACTGGCACACCTCCAACAACTCTGCAGACACAAGACGTGATTGTTGGAACTGGAGCAGAAGTTGTTGCAACTTCAACTTTGACAGTTCACTACACATTGATGGCATGGTCAACTGGCAAGGTAATCGAATCCTCTTGGACTGGCGGACAGCCAGCAACTTTCCCACTTGCTAACGTAATTGCCGGCTGGCAACAAGGCCTACCTGGTGCAAAAGTTGGCGGGCGTCGGCTACTCGTGATTCCAGCCGACCTTGGCTATGGTCCTAATGGCTCTGGACCAATCGGTCCCAATGAAACATTAATATTCGTCGTCGACATTATTGGAGTCTCATAAATGAAATTACGCACATTTCTAGCCGAACTCGTAGGTACTGCAATTCTCGCAATGGCAATTGTTGGCTCGGGAATAATGGCGACCAACTTAACTAAAGATGTTGGTCTTCAACTATTAATCGTTGCGCTGGCGACATTCCTAATTCTGGCAGTCCTTATTCAGATGCTGGGACCTATTAGCGGGGCTCATTTCAACCCGGCAGTAACACTTGTGACCTTGATTAATAAAGGAATCTCAGGATTAACTGCATTGAATTATGTCGCTACTCAAGTTATCGGTGCATTCATTGGCGTAGTTCTAGCTAACGTAATGTTTGATTTACCTGCAATAGGTGCATCAACTCATGCAAAAACGAGCTCTAACCTTCTATTAAGCGAAGTAATTGCAACGGCAGGTTTGATTCTGGTTATCCAAATGGTTGGCAAGCAACATGAGGGACGATTCGTCCCACTTGCAGTTGCTGGCTGGATCGGCTCTGCCTATTTCTTTACCGCCTCGACAACTTTTGCTAACCCTGCCGTAACCTTCGCGCGTGCTTTCAGCGATACATTTACTGGTATCGAGATTAACTCGGTACCGGGTTTTGTTATTGCAGAGTTAATCGGAGCAGTAATCGGGCTTGGAATAGCCAAGGGATTGAGTAGTGAGCGCTAAGCCTTCAGTTCTATTTGTATGTGTTCATAACGCCGGCCGCTCACAAATGGCGGCCGGTTTTATGCAACACCTCGGCAAAGGTCAGGTAGATGTTTTATCGGCTGGTTCTGCGCCGAAAGAATCGATTAATCCCGTTGCGATTGCAGCAATGGCAGAAGTTGGCATTGATATCGCAAACAACCTGCCAAAAGTATTAACTCCAGAGGCTGTGCAAGCATCCGATGTTGTAATAACAATGGGCTGCGGTGATGCATGTCCGTTCTATCCAGGAAAGCGATATGAGGATTGGGTACTAGAAGATCCAGCCGGTCAAAGTATCGATTCGGTGAGAGTCATTCGTGATGAAATAAAGAGGCGAGTTGAAGGCCTACTTCTAGAGCTAATACAGATTCACTAAATCTCAGGGAGTGGCACCCCTCGGCCCTTTGATGGAAGATTCACAGGTAGCCACTTACCGTTACTCCATAGGAGCAGTAAGTTCTGCTTAATCGGAGGGAATAACTATGACTGGCTGGATTGCAGATTTCATGAACCATCCTGCAACGTATTTGAAATCAGGATGGTTTCAAATTTCAGTAACAAATCTCGTTGTTATCTTATTAATGCTTACCATTTTCGCTTGTGCGGTCTTGATCCCATTTCCAAAAGATAAGGATGGGCATAAAAAATGAGCGAAATGTGGACGGCGAAGCTGCGCAATAAATGGCAGAAAGAACTTCCGATCGAGAAACTATTACCCGATGATCAACCGGCATACGTTGCATCGTGGATCTATGTTTTTGGTGTTCTAACACTGGCGGCGTTAGCAATGATTATTTTCTCTGGAATCATTTTGGCTTTTCAAGGTCCGGCTTGGTATCACACATCGGATAACGGGAAATTTGTAAATAGTCTTCACTTCTGGAGCGTTCAATTATTCTTCGTCTTCATGGTTGTTCACTTGTGGGGCAAGTTCTGGATGGCTGCATGGCGTGGAAATCGTTTTGCAACCTGGGCTACAGGAGCCGTGGCCTTTATCGCCTCAATCGCAACGGCCTTTACCGGCTACTTAGTTCAAACTAACTTTGACTCTCAGTGGATTTCATTTGAAGCAAAAGATGGCTTTAACTCCGTTGGCGTCGGCGCTTGGTTCACGGTTACGAATTTAGGTCAAATGCTCCTTCTCCATGTTGCATTTCTGCCCCTGATTTTAGGAGTGATTACCTTTGTACATGTTTTGATGGTGAGAAAGCGTGGTGTTGTTCCTCCAATTGATGCCCACGAAAGTTCAGTAAGTGAGGTAGGACGATGAAAACAGATGCTAAAGAGAGCTTTGATGCAGCACCTTGGAAAGGTCCAACCAAACGTTATGACATTATCAAAGAGGGCACAATCGCTCTCGTTTTTGTAGTTATTTTAACGATTGTACTTTCCCTTTTTATGGGCTCACCCGATGAGCCACCGCTGACATTTAAAGGATGGGCAGTTAGTAACGCAGATAATTTCTATGCCACAGCGGTCCAAGAGCTTGCCGGCACGAGTGGAACAGCAACTTATGGCCCTCCATATAACAGCGCCTCTGATGGCCTTAATTTGGGACCTCTGTGGTTACAAAAGTGGGCAGGGGTTACCCGCCCAATCGATTCAGTCAATGACTTTGTTATTGATCCACTGAGTACGCAAGTATTGTCAACGGATATTGCAAGCGCCCTTGCTACGTGGAAGTCAGCAACCCCGACTCAGAAACAGGAGTGGGCTACTGCCTACGACGATGCAATTACTAAAGTTGAGGGAAAGTTAAGTGATGTCCCGGCCGGTGCATATGGTCCCGTACCAGCACTTGCTCAAGGTCTAACCGATATGGCAAAGGGTGGAGCCTTAGATGCAGCACTCCTGTCACAAGGCGGCTTCTTCCAAACCGATAATACAAAACAGATTCTCTTCTTCGGAGATGGCTCTTACTTAGATGATGCTGGAACAGCTGCGAATTTGCAGGGCGGCACATGGGGAATGATGAATGAGACAGGTCGCTATCCAGGACAGGCTTGGTTATGGCTCTATTCATTCTGGTATCAAATCCCTCCATTTAATAATGAAGAGTCAAAGCCAATTGGTGCAAATGCCGATGCTTACATAATGGTGATTATGGGCGTGCTCTCACTGGGCTTGATTTTGATCCCAGTAATCCCTGGAGTTAAGTCACTGCCGATTCGCATTCCAATTCACCGTGGAATTTGGCGTCAGTACTACGAAGCACAAGGAATCAAGCGCCGCAAAAAGTAAGCGCTACATTGAGGCGGGCGAGGAGAAATCCTCGCCCGTTCTTGTTGCCAGAATTAAATAGTTTGTCCGCGCTCTAGTTGGTGCGGCCATGCGATTTTTACTCCAAGTTTTTCGGCGGCGTTCAGCGCCCAGCGGGGGTTACGGATCATTGCGCGTGCAAGAAAGACTGCATCGGCCTCACCCGTTTCGATAATGTATTGAGCCTGTTCAGGCTCGGTTATGAGACCAACGGCTGCAGTCATGATCGCTGCCTCTGCGCGAATCGCTGCAGCAAATGGAACTTGGAAACCTGGTGTCGCTTTAATAGGTGCGTTGTGAACATTGCCACCAGTTGAAACATCAATCAAATCGACGCCGAGTGCTTTGAGTTGAGTACACAATTCGATCGAATCAACTAAGTTCCAGCCATCATCAACCCAGTCAGTTGCAGAGATACGCACGAAAAGGGGAGTGGCTGCTCCAATAACCGAACGTACTGCCGTAACGGTTTCAAGCAGGAAGCGGACTCGGTTTTCAAAGCTGCCGCCGTATTCATCGCTGCGCGTATTGGCTAATGGCGAATAAAACTGATGCATTAAATAGCCGTGGGCTGCATGTATTTCAATGACATCAAAACCAACTTCCACTGCGCGTTTAGCCGCTGCAGTGAAATCAAGGGTGAGCTGGTGAATCTCATCAATTGTTAAGGCGCGAGGTTCGGGATAGCCATGGAAGGCAATGGCAGATGATGAAACACTCTGCCAACCGCCCTCATCAACGTTCGCCATTCGATGATCATCCCAAGGGCGCATCGTTGCCCCTTTACGGCCCGCATGAGCTAACTGAATGCCTATCTTTACATTCTGTGAATGTGCAAAATCGATCATCGGCTTAAATGCCGCGGCGTGTGCATCATCATCAATCGTTGGACAAGCAATTGATATTCGACCTTCCGGTACGACTCCAGTTGCCTCGACCATTACTAATCCTGGTCCACCCGTTGCGAATGCATTTAAGTGTGCATTGTGCCAAGCACCAACGAAACCATCGTTAGCTGAATATTGGCACATAGGAGATACCCATACGCGATTTTGAAACGTGACTGAGCCAATGGTTAGGGGATCAAATAATGTGTTCATGTAGCTAAGCCTACGCGCTTAATCTAGGAAGCAAAAATGAATTTCGCACCTGCAATGAGTAAAACGAGACCTAAAGCACGTTTTATCCCAGTGCTAGAAAACTTAGAGATACCAAAGCGGGTACCAATGAAAGCACCAAGTAGTACTGCAATTAAAAAGAGGGGAAGCTCTGCGGGCAGAGATTTAGTCGATTGGAGATTGCCGAGAAGCCCCGCAACTGAGTTAACAAAGATAAAACCGGCAACGGTGCCACTGGCCTGTTTAACGCTGACCCAGCCCAGCCAAATTATCAAGGGCGATAAAAATATACCGCCGCCAGTTCCAGTGATTCCAGAGAGCAGGCCAACACAAGCACCAATCAGCACGGCTAAGCCTCGGTTGAGATCTCGATGAGGTTGATCGGTTTGTAACGCTTGAACCAGGAAACGAATTCCAGAGATGAGAAGAAGTACTCCGATTATCGGCTTATAAATGTGGCTCGGCAAATTAATATGACCACCAATAAATGCCGCAGGGATTGAACCAATAATTAGATATTTAAATAGAGATTTATTGAAGAAGTTACTGCGTATGTAGCGAAAACTTGTGTAAGACGAGACAAAGATATTGAGCGTCAGTGCAGTTGGCTTGATTACCAGGGGAGGCAGATCAAAGAGAGTCATTACCGCTATATAGGCAGAAGCCCCAGCATGACCAACGGATGTATATAAGATCGCACCGAGGAATAAGCAGCCAGCAATAAGAAGCGTGTGAGCCTCAAGCATGAAGTACCTTAAAGAAATCAAGTGCCTCTGGATTTGCAAGTGCGTCGCGATTACGAACTTCACGCCCATTCACTACATCGGTAACTGCAAGCTCAACTAATTTATTCGATTTCGTGCGTGGTAGCGCTGGTGCGACCATAATTAAATCAGGTACGTGACGCGGGCTGGCTTGGGTTCGTAGAGCGCTCTTGATAGCTTTTTCAGTATCTTGCGTGTAACTCATTCCTGGCTTTAGGACAATAAATAAAATTACCCGCGTATCACCCTCCCAATCCTGGGAAACGGCCATCGCCTCTAATACCTCAGGAAAGAGCTCTACAACTCGATAGATTTCAGCGGTTCCGATACGCACACCCTTTGAGTTAAGCGTTGCATCACTGCGACCAAATAAAGTAAAACCGCCAGTTGCTGATTTAGATGCAAAATCACCATGTGTCCAGACGCCTGGAAAGCCTTGGAAGTAAGAGGCTATGTATTTTTCATTATCGCTATCTGCCCAAAAACCGAGAGGCTTTGATGGGAATGGAACGGTACAAACGAGTTCGCCCTTTTCATCGATCGCAGCCGGCATTCCTTGGGCATTAAAAACATCGGTAGCCATACCCAGGCATGCCCCTTGTAGTTCGCCGCGATAAACCGGTTGTGTTGGTACCCCTGCTAGAAAACAGCCACAGATATCTGTGCCGCCCGACATTGACGCCAGATGCACATCGGCCTTAATGCTCTTGTAGACATAGTCAAAGCTTTCAGGGGATAGAACCGATCCGGTGGATGCGATTACTTTAATAGTTGAAAGGTTATGAGTTTGGGCCGGTACTAAGCCTTCCTTATGTGCGGAATCTATGAACTTAGCCGATAAACCTAAGAAATCTAACTTCTCGCTTTCGGCTATATCAAATATGCGCGAAGGAGTTGGAAACATCGGTGCGCCATCAAATAGAACAATTGTCGCCCCACGGCCAAGTGCCATAGTCAGCCAGTTCCACATCATCCATCCGCAGGTTGTAAAGAAAAAAACTTTCTCATCGGCTTGTAACTCAAACTGATACAGCTGTTCGGTTAAGGCCTTGAGCATGACGCCTGCGCCGCTATGGATAATGCACTTAGGTTTACCTGTTGTGCCAGATGAGAAGAGAACAAAACCTGGATGCTCGAAAGGAAGAGGAGTGAAGTCAAGAGGTGTGCCCATAAATGGCGCAATCCAGGATGCGAACTCGCTGATACGAATAGTTGCAGTGAGAGTCGGCAGGAGTGATTGAATCTCTGGAATCTTGACTGAACAATCAAAGCTCTTGCCGTTGTATTGATACGAGTCGGCTGCAAGCAGAATCTTTGGTTCGATCTGACCGAAGCGATCTTGGACTGCACCCGGTGCAAAATCAGGTGATGCCGTTGAAACAATCGCACCGATGCTTAATGCGCCGAGGGCGAAAATGATTGTTTCAGTAACGTTTGGAACCCAAGCAACGACACGATCACCTTTTACGATCCCTGACGCCTTCATTGCAGCTGTTGTTGCACCGACTTTGGCGCGCAAATCACCCCATGTAGTTTCCGCGCGAGTCCCATCTTCAAGAATCGAAACAATTGCAACATCACCATCTCTGCCTTTAGACAAAAGATTCTCGGCAACATTTAGAGTCGCATCGCTAAAAAATCGCGAAGAGATAAAATCCTTGCCAGGAGAATAGAAATTGGAACCCTTATTACCGAGTATTTGGCAGTCATCCCACGCTCTTGACCAAAATAACCCAGGGTTATTGATCGACCAGGAATGAAGTTCGGAGTATGAGTTAAGAGAAAGATCTGATTGAAGGCGCGCAATTGCGGTATCGCTCGTATCGTGCGGTCTCCAGAGTTCGGTGCTCATTGAGATTTTTTAGTTATTGCCCGTAAACGAAGGCGGTAGTAAGCACCTGACAAACCACCCGGTGCAAACATGACCACGAAGATAAAGAGAAGTCCCAATACAAAAGCAGGTTCGGCGATTGGGCCACCGATCCACTTAGGGATCGTCTTAAAGGATTCTTGTTGGGTTAAATCCTGCATGCGTGTTGTCGCAATAGAGTAAAAAATGCCGCCGATAACTGCGCCCCATCGAGTAACTGCGCCGCCGAGCACAACCATTAATAGAAGCGAGATTGTGACGCCAGCATCGGCAAAGCGAGGGGCGGCACTTCCTGCAGCGATCAACATGACAACGCCAAGGAGTGCGGCAAGAGCTGCGCTAATTACAAAGGCCAAGAGCTTAAATCGCTGCGTGTTCAAACCTAAGACCTGCACGCGAAGTTCGTTATCGCGAAGGGCGGCAAAGACTCGTCCCGCTGAGCTCTCAGTGACCCACCAAATTACTGCGTAGGTAAAGATGAGGGCGGCTAAAGCTGCCCAGTAGATGAACTTAGTATTTGCAACACTTATAAAGAAACTTGGAATTCGATCGGCGTTGAGAGCGATTCCATTTTCTCCGCCAGTTAAATCAAAGAAGTTGCGTTGAATGATGACGTGGCCGGCTTCGCCAAAAGCCAGTGTGACCATGGCAAATGTGATTCCAGATGTACGAAGAGATGCCGCACCGACAAGAAGAGCGAGCAGTGCACTAACGGCGATTGAGATAAGTGCTGCGAGCCACCACACAACGACCTCATGGTTAATGAGTATGCAGGTTACGTATACCCCTGTTGCAAAATAGAGCGCGTGGCCAAATGATAAAAGCCCAGTAAAGCCAAAGAGCAGATCGTAGGTGAGGGCTAGGCCGCCCCATAAAAAGGCAACGGCCATGGTCTGCTGTAAGCCAGGATGGCTTAGAGGGTTAGCTCCGAGTAGTGGAGCAAGTGCTAAGACTGCGAGCAAGAGAGCAAGGAGTGGTCGCGAGTATTTCCAACGTAACATTATGCACGCACCTTTCCAAGAAGACCTTGAGGTCTAATCAAGAGGACAACGGCGAGCAAGATTACGACAACGAAATCTCCAAGGCCGGTTGCATAGTAATTAGCGAACTGGCGAATAACTCCGATCATCATGGCAGCTAGGAAGCTACCTGGAACTGAGCCCATGCCGCCAATGACAACAACGATGAAACCGTAGATGAGATACGTACCGGCGATTAGCGGAGATACACCATTTGAGTAGACAGAGACTAAAACTCCACCGACACCCGCGGCAAAACCGCCGAGGAAAAATACGGTACTAAAGGCGCGGCGCACATTGATACCCAGGGCATTGACCATATTTCGGTTTTCGACACCGGCGCGAATAATTAATCCAATACGAGTGAATTTAAGAAGTGCCCAGTTGCCTACTAGTAGAAGAAGCGCTGTTGCAATATAGACAATGCGATCGGCGGGAAT
>Ga0209297_1002566_pt1 | contig 9971 bp, 9 predicted proteins | sample S_130805_MF_Meta_FD_187322 | JGI IMG/M metagenome (GOLD analysis project Ga0209297, IMG submission 187322) | Freshwater microbial communities from Lake Simoncouche, Canada to study carbon cycling - S_130805_MF_MetaG (SPAdes) (version 2) | ecosystem: Environmental > Aquatic > Freshwater > Lake ... | reverse complement strand
ACGTGATGTCATCTAAAATCAGGTCTGAGAGCACGGTTGTGGCTGCCGTGTAGATCGTGACTCGATGACCGGTAGAGACGTTAATGCGGTGCTCAATACCCTCAACCGATAGGTCTTGAGTGATTGCTAGCGGTGTGCCAGATGTAAAAGTTTTAACGGCTGTAACGGTGTCACCAATCTCCGTTTTAGTGAGCGCGGTTTTTTGTAGGTCTGTCAGGGTAATAAAACTGGTGGAGATGCTGGTAAAACGTGGCAACGGTAATGGCACAAGTAGGTAACTGGCCAGAGTTGCAGCCTGCCCATCTGTGCTTAAAAGGCTGTCTGTGATCGCTTGTGTTTGTGTAAAATACTGGCTGATTGATGAACTATCTTTAGCGTTTTGTAATGTGCCACCAACCTCAATAGTTACGTTGGCATTGTTAATTACTGGTGATTGATCAAACTCAACTTGTAGCACGTCATAATCTGTGCCTGCACCTGTGTCGGTAAACGTGGCGATAGGTGTGGAAAGCGTTGTGCCCGTTCTGGCCTGTGCGGTAAGCACGTTTGTGCGGCTGCAAAAGATGCGACCTTGCTCTGCCTCTTGGATGCGGTTTAGGTAGGCGTTTACGTTCGTGCCACTAGCGATTGTGTAAGCGCCTAGCGTGGCCGTAGGTGAGGCTGTAAGCGATGTAGTGCCTGTGTAGTTTGCGGCCGTTAAAACGGCTGTAATGCGTGCTGATGAGGTTTGGGCGCTGGTGGCCGTTTCGGGCAAGAAACCTTGTGACAGGGTATAGATATCATCGGCAGCAAATACTGAGTATTGGGTTAAGCCATCCATTGTGTATTGCTGGTTAAACGTGGTGATTTTGCCTGTGAATATGCGATCACCGTTACGGCTTAACCTGATGTCTCGTAATGGTGCTAGTCCGGGTTGCTCTGTGAGCGTGTTGTAGTACGGGCTACTGGTGTTAAACGGGTCTAGGTTACGGTTTGTTTTCGGTATGTTTATTGACACCGCCATCTGTCCCGGCCCAAACACATCGCGCGGCCGTTTACGGCCTCGACTAATGGTTATGTCTTGCACAAGGTTTGAGATATCCACATAATCTGTGCCATCACCGTCTAAGACGGCAGTGCCGTTAAGTGTTGAGTCATCCAAATAAAACGCTGATGAGTCGTAACCTGTTGAGAGTTCTAGTAGGTAATCGCCACCTGAGATGACGGCTGCACCAGCCATTACCTGATCGCCAAGTTGAGTGGCCCATACACCTGCGTGTATTGGGTCAGGCTGTCTAAGACCGCTTGTCCTGTTTGTGCGTTGGTCATCACACCGCTTACGTTGATGACTACGCCGCCACCCGGTATGCCACCACCTTGCTCTGGTCGAGCCATGTTGATTGGTGTTACTGATGGGCCAGCAAGCGACTCACTGAACGATGCTGAGATGCCTTTGATGTCTGCGATCTTGAGACCTTTTTTGGCAAGCCGTTTTTGTGCCTCATCAAACGCCGCCTCAACACCTTGCAAATATGATTGCGCGTTAGACACGCCAGCGCCATACCACTGTTTGGCAGCCTGTTGGCCGATGATTGCGGCAGCGACTTTACTTGACTCAACTAGCGCGTTGGTTTCTAGAATTGCTGTAGAGCCACCCTTAATTAACTCGGCTGCAATGGCTGCACCAGACTCACCGCCGGCATCAAGTACCGCTTGCAATGCGTCTTGTGATAGGCCAAGCGTGAGCAACGTGCTTACATCTTTGCTATAGGTTTGGATGCTTTTAACTTGTGCACGCAAACCATCCAAGAAACCTTTGCCCGTTTCATCGCCTGCGTCTTTAGCATCCTTAAAACTAAACGCATCTTTAAGACCATCTGAGACGCTGGTGGCAAAATCGTTAAACGCGCCTTGTGCATCCTCTAATGCGCTTTGTGCATCTTTAAGTGCTGTCACCATGTAAGTCTTTAATGCGTCTGATGCTTTTTTGACTTTGGCTGCCATGTCATCTACAGCGCCACCAGTCTTAACGGCTTTGTCGTAAGTGTTAGTCAACTCTGGCCCAAGCATCGGCCCTAGTTGTTCCTTAAACTTGCCTGTTTCCTCAGTGGCAGACTTAGTGGCGTTCTTGTAAACAAGAAACGCACCAGCCGCCACAACAAGACCGGCAGCAATAGCGGCTGCACCTACGCCAAGAGTGAGTGCAGTGTTGGCTGCGGCAGCGCTGGCAGCAAGCGACCAGTTAAGTGCTGTAGTTATGACCGTGACGGTGTTAGCAACTACTTGTGCAACCTTAAACGCAATGAGCGCGGTAGAGATTGCGGCAATGGCTGTGCCAACACCTAACAAGATGCCTGTGTGATCGGCTGCCCAATTACCAAATGTGATGAGGTACGGCAACACGGCTGTGATCGCTGGCAAGAGCGCTTTACCAATTGACTCTTTAGCCTCATCGAGCGCCACGTTAAGCCGCTTAAATTGTCCTTGTGCAGTACCAGCGGCCGTTGCAGCCGAGCCACCAAAAGTGCCAGCCAACGCCGCCATGACATCATCAAGCGATGCACCATCTTTGATCATCCCGTAAATCTCTGGTGACAATTGTTTAAGAGCCTTAAAGTTGCCGCCATACGCTTTAGCAAGCGCGTCTGAAACGCCAGCCAAATCTTGACCTGTGCCGGCTGAGATATCCATTGCAAGGCTGAGTGCGTCTGTTGCCATCGCCACGTTGTTTGTGCCTCGTAACAACGATGCAAACGCTGGCCTTAATTCGTCATCAGCAACACCAGTTGCCATTTGCATTTTGTTGATCTGTTCCTCAACTGAGGCAATTTGTGCATCTGTTGCATTAGTGACGTTGACAAGTGCGCGCGCTAATTGTGCCTGTGCTGCCTCATCCTCAACGGCTGCCTTAACGCTGTACCCGGCTGCAACTGTGAGTGCACCCATTGCTGCAACGGCTGGCAAAAATGCTTTGCCTGCAATAAAACCTGCTTTTTCGCTGGTAGTTTCCAGCGCTTTAATTTGCAAGATGGCTTTCTCAAATCCCTTACCCTCAAGGCTTGAGATGATTGGTATGTTAATTGCCATTGGGTCTCTCGATGTTTCGGTTTAGTAGGTTTGTAACAGTCTCCACTATTTGACGTACTTTATCTGTGACCACTTCACGATTGCGCTCAACGGCTATATCTATTGCGCGTGGCTGTTCGCCTGCCTCTTTATTTAGATTTGTTACAAACACTGATGATGCGTTACGGCCTGCATGATCGTAGATTGCGCCAGCCGCATTGGTTTGCTGTATAACCATTAACTGATAAGGCTTAGAGCCATAGGCAACTTGCTCTGTGTGGGTCACAACGCCATCAGTAGTACGGCTATAATTGACGTAGCGTTCTTTGCTGGCGCGTTGTCCAACTTTTACCTTAAACCCTGATTGCACTTGACTTGTTTTCCAATTGGTCTCACGGCCTTTGACAAGGTTGCCGCGCACCATGCCAGACAGTGGCGCACCGTTGTTTAGCGAGTTATCAAAATATGCGACCATTGATCGAGCCTCGTTAATGATCTGATCGCCAGCGTTTTTGATGTCCTTAGTAACTTGGCGGCGATATTTTGCATCAAAACTGTTTAATTCTTTAAGCGTTTGTTGCACACCTGTAATGTTGACCGCCATTGATGCAGCCATTAGCGGCTGCCACGTTGCTTGTTAAGTATCTCAATCACGGCGTTCATATCATCTGCCTCAAATGTAATCTCTGACGGCCAGTAACCGGTGGCAACAACGATCTCTGCCAGCGCGCGCCTTACTGAGCCGTGACCGCTTTTGGGTCTTGTGTCTCCAAGACATCAATGCTTAAGAGTGTGGCAATGAATTGGTCAAGAGAGCCGGGCACGGTAGTACCAGATGCACGGGTTGCCTCATAACACAAGTACGCCAAATCCTCAACACCAATACCTTGTGCCATCTCTGACGCTTTGCGCTTGTACTTGCGTTCCCATGCAACAACGGTTGAGAGGTTAGTTACAACCTCATTTATTGTGCCATCGTTAAACGTGGCTTTAAGTCTTAATTGCATCTTGCCTCTTTCGTGTCGGGCCGTTGCCGGCGAGAATTAGTTAAGCGATTGCTACTGAGTATGCGCCGCCAGTAAAGGTGATGTCAATGGTATCAAGCGCGCCAAGTTGACCGTTGATGATTGGTAGCGACTCCATGTAAGACGCTGTCAATGTTGACTCTGGGTTAGTTGCTGATGTGGCAGCGCTTGTTGGCTTGACCTTGACAGTTACTTGCGTGCCAACAAGAGTCTTAAGTGTGGCATAAGTTTCTGATGCAGCAAATGAGTTGTACATCGTCACGGTGAGTGTGCTGTTTTCTAGACCGCCAACGTATGAGCGATTAGTCTGCCCAAATGCGGTGGACTCAAGTGACTCGATCATGCGAGTGAACACAGCGCTGGTGCACTGATCGCTCATATCAACGCTATTGATTGTGACTACTGGATTAGATAGGTAAGTGCTGGTGGCCATGTGGGTTACTCCTCGTTGGTGTCTTTAATAGGTTTATCAGATTTTGTGCTCTTGCTGGTGGATTTGATAAACCCACCCTCAATTAGCGCCTCAATGTTGACACCATCGGCAGGCTCATAGGTATCGCCTACTGTGCCTAATCTTGGTGATGCAATAACGTATGCCATGTTTTATGTCCTAACTTTGTGCCTGCACATTGATGTTTAGATCATACGCTGCTAACTCGCTGCCACCGATGATGGCAATAGTTGGCCTGCCATCGGTAACACCTATTCGAGCGCTCACCACTTTTGCTGCCAAGTTCATCAGGCTGCGTTGAGCATCTAAGTTGCCCGGCCCAAGAGTCAACAACCTGACCGGATATGACAACGTAAACACGGCACGGCTAAAACCTGTAAACGATGGTGCATCAATGAACACACAAGGCGGCGAGATATTGCGTGGGTCTGTTACTACCTGTAAGCCCGTAACGGCGCTGAGAGTGGCTGCAAGGTTGTCTAGCGCCGTGTTAAACAGATCGGTGTAGGCAACTGGTGTAGGCATTAGGCAACCTGTGCGCGGTTGACACCTAGCAATTGTTTGATCATTGGGCTAAGGCCATTAGAGCCACCAGAGACCATGCCATCAAACGATGCAAAGTCTGTGACAGAGCCGCGCTGACGGTACAAGAAACCGCCATAAGCGCGTGTGCCAAGACCTACGGCTGTTGATGGCAACACTGTTAATGAGTCGTGATAGCCAGCCTCTTGCCTACGCAAGAAACAAAACGCTGAGGCAGCGGCCGCACACAAAGTAAGAAACGTGGCATCAGCCGCCGTTGCTGTACCAATACCTAACCAATCCTCAACATCGGTTGCAGATACCCAAGTGCAAACCTGATTGTAAGTAAGAGTGCCAGTGGTAGTTGCTACTCGATCAACGTCTGTGCCTGTGCACCGGTACAAAACCTGATTAGGTAATGCCACGTTGGTGTTGTACAACGGGAAACCATCAGAGTCAATACCAATGTACAAATACTGTGGCAAACCTTGCACAACAAACGTGCCGTTAAACGGTACGGCAACTGACGCGATAGTGACACTCTCACCAATAGCGATCTCTGTTGGCTCAAGTGTTTGCACTACCGCATAGTTGTCTAGCAATTGCTTGCTGGTGACTGTGTAATTACTCATGGCGGTGAGGCCGCCTCTCGACTAAGCCTGTGTGATCTTTTGGATCATGTTTGCATTGGCCTTAAAGGTTGCCGCATAACCGAACACGCTCATTTGGCGGCCAAGTGTTGATGGCAACTCAACTGAGAGCATCCCGCGATCTTGGCGATACACCTCAAAAGCGTTCTTGTTCATAATGACCATTGTTTTGGCAGCAAAGTTGTTATCAACAACAATCTCAAGGCCGAGTGGGTTCATACCTGACCATGATGCAGCCGAGCCAGCGCCAAGCGTGTTCATGCCGTTAAGACCCGGTGCGCCAATTGCTGGAAAGATTGGGCGGCCTGTGGTGTCAACAAGTTGACCCATCAATGCCCACGTTGCTGGATCAACAAAGATGTGTGTTGGCAACATATTTGTGGCCTGCGATGAAACTACTGCTGCATCGTAGATTGATTTCATCAAGTCGGTAACTGAGAGATCCCACACGCCAGCGGATGTTGCTGCGGTGAGCAAGTTGTCTGCTGCGTAGTTGTCAATCGCTACGAGGTACTGACCAGCCAAATCTTGCACAATGATTTGCATTGCAGCAGGATCAGTAAAGTCAATGACTTGGTAGGACAGTGTTGCTTGTCCAGCAAAAGTTACTTTTGTAACTGTGTTGGATGCGATCACTGCGGTTGTTGCTGATACTGCGGTGAGTTCAGTTGATTGCTGTGCAGCGGTCGGATGGGTTGTCCAAGTTGGTCGGATGAAAGTTGCACCTGCACCTGCGTTTGGCATCGCCCTTGTCCCGAGTGCACTGAGCACTGGAGCAATGTAGTTAATATCCGCAAAAACAGGACCGAGAATTGGAACAGGGACTATGCCGGCGTCATTGGAAAGTACGTTGTCTCCAGCGGCTGCCTCAAGTGGTGATTTGTGGTATGCGCGGTAATCGGCAAACACTCGTTGTGCTGATGCTGCGATCTCGCCGCCTTTGTGCATTGCTGAAACCCACTCGCCAACTGATGGCAAACGTGGCTCGCGCTTTGCTGATGCAAAAATTGGTGCAGTTGGGATGGTTGCCTCTACTGCCTCGACTGGTGTTGTTTCGCTCATGGTTTCTGTCTCCTGTGTAGGTTCTGTTTCTATAGTACTTATTTCTGGCTCATCTTGTGGGATACTCGCCGCGATCTCTGTGATCTGTGCGCCTGCAAATGCTGGCACGGCCACAACGCTTAACTCTGTCCACGTTGCAGCGCTGATCTCCATAACGCCAGCCTCGTTGTAACTAAACGCGGTAGGCGTAATTCCGATGCTTACGCTGTCCAGCACGCCGTCTTTCATAAGGGTCATTGCCTCGTTGCCTTGCACGGTGTCGCTGATCTTGGCTGTAAAGAGCATCCCGGCATTGGTGGACTCTCTAGACACCACTAAGCCGATTGCGCTAGTGGAGTCATGGTTCATGAAAAGTCGAGGCGGTTTGCCGTCAACTGGCAGCGCGCCCTCAAGTACCCTGACCGTTGTGCCGTCTGAGACGGTGGCATCTACGCCGTATGGTACGGCAATTCCTGAGATGGTGCGGCGCGCCATGCCGTCTGGCCCGGCTGCGTCAATGGTTACTGCCTCTGCGGTGAACTTGATCATGATGAGTACGGTACTCCATTGTTGCGTGGTGGTTGTGGCATTTCCATTAGATCGGTTTTTTCCATTAGATCGCCGTCAATAAAATCGTCAATGTCAAACTCAACACAAGTGTTGTTTGGTAGCACGTTGTTTGCTGACAGTGTTTGTGTAATGCACTCTGCAATCTGTTTGCAGCCAAATGTCCATAGGTCTTGTCGAGCCTCTGTGCTGTTGGTGTAGGCGTATGAGCCAACTGAGATATTTAGCAAGTAGGCAGGTACGCCACAAACGCGTGACATTTCCATTGCCTGAAACTCTGCCGAGTCAACTAAGAGCATTTTGTCTGGTGATGTGGCTGTCTCAATGTAGTGCACCTCTGGTGAGAGCGCTGCCGTTTGGTTAGTGGCGCGCGCTGCGTTAAATGATGCTGCCAAGTCTGCAAGTTCAGTAGATGAAAGTGGCTCTGACCCTGCCTGCACTTGTAACACGCCAGCCGGTATTGCGCTAGACGCATTACGAAAGCGTGCATCCTCAAGTTTGATAGATGTCGCAATAGCCTTTTGCGATGAGTACACAATGCCCGGTTGACCGTTTAAGAATTGCACTAAGTCTTTAGGGTTGATCTCGCCGCCGTTAAAATACACCTCTTTTGATGGTGCAAACCAAACGCCTGCCGGACTACCAGCCTGATCGCGTGTGGTGCACATTGCGGCTGGTAAACGTGTAAACGATGCAGGGTAGCCATCAGCGGTGCGTTCTGTGATGTACCAAAACGCGCGACCAAACATCATTAAATCTGAAACTGTCCAAGACAAAATATGGTTGTTTGTATTTGATTTGTCAATGCGGCGTAACCATGATCGAGGCGCAAGCGGCACTTGTTCCATTTCCTCGCCGTTCCACATCTCTGTGTACATTTTTAATTTCATTGATGCGATCACTGATGCAATCAATTGTTGTGCACGCGCAATTGTTGGCACGCTCATTGCTTGACTAAAGAGCACACCCTCTGTGTAGGTGTAATACTGGCCGACCATTGCAGCGCCTTGATTGCTGTTGTAACTTGAGCCAGCGGCAGCGGCTTTAGTTGGCGGTGGTGAGATCGCCGCTTTAGATTTAGAGAAAAGTGCCATGCTCTTAGTGTGTCATATCCTGTCTAGTTTGTGGTGGCATCGGCCCGGTATGCGATGCGGTATCCCGACGATAAGCAAGCATCAGGCCGATGCCATATCACACATTAGAGGCTAAACGCTGATGATCGTGGGCTTGTTTGCAAAGATAGGTTTTGAGGCAAGAGCGACAGCAAACACCATTGCTCGACACGCCGAGATATCGCCCGGTGATCTGGTGCTAGACAATGTGAGCACACCGTTGTGCTTAATCGCTACAGCGCGCTCTACCTGATCTATCAATTGCGCTTGCCCTGAGTGCGTGATGCGTTTCTCTGTAATGAGCGCTCTAACCGCGCCTGTCCATTTGACCACCTCACGATGGCCAACGACAGTTTTGCGGTGCGCGTAGATCGGTGGGCAATGCAAATCTATTGATGGCACTAACGCCAGTTTGAGCATTGGTGATTGCTCAATCTCGGCCGCGACATATTCCCACATCTCCTTGATGGTGTCTGCCACGAACACAATGCGGCAACGTGTGTACAGGCCGTCTTGTACGGCTCGCACACCCACATATCGTGACTCATCTATTGCAGACTCGATGGCGAGCACACCGCCAGTGGGCATTGGTAGATCGTTGGCTAGATCAGTAAATTGGCCCGGCTCAATCCATGAGTGTTGGGATTGCACAAAAATGTTGACTGAGGCGCGCAAAAAACTATTGCGGTCTGGTGATTGTGCCTCTGCCTCAATTACGCTCATGTCTAGTAATCCCTCTGCCAGTGCCGGGTTGGAATACACCCATGCGGCTGGTGTCATATAGTCCATAATCGGTGGGCTGAACTCGGCAAAATAGAGCGAGGTGTTTTTGCCTGAGTCAATTGCGCGCAAGCCTTGTGATCGCCACCTAAGCATGGATTTTGATGACGCATCGCCAGCGGTGCTAAAACCTGCCAGCAAACAATTTTTGCGTGTTCGCATTGTTGGCATCAGGCCGTTATCTACGGCATCCTCACTGACTGCCCACCACTCATCTATGCAGCACAAGTCAACTGTGTAGCCGTGACCTACACCGGGCGTGGCGGCGCGTGGCATCCACTGTGATCCGTCTGGCATTGTGAGCACTTGGCGGCCATAAGACCAGATGATTGTTGCACCGAACTTGACCTCAAGAATTGGTGCAAGATAATTAAACAACACGGTGCTCAAATCAAGTTTGTGGCTGACCGAGATCACCAGTTGTTTCTCGCCGCGTGCAGCGCCTTGAGTAGCCAGCCACCAGCCGATCAGTGGCGCTAAGCATCCTTTTGTTTTTCCGTTTTGTCTGGCCACCGATAAATAACCAACTCGATGCACCCACACCTCTTTGCCATCCACCACGTTGTACGCCGTCATCCCTGCAAGCACCCGGCGTTGCCACCTCATCAATTTTACGCCGAGTATGTTTTCCGCAAAATCTGCAATGTCTTGAGAGTGATCCAAACAACCACTGTGCGCGGTCGTTTCCAATCTTGGCCGATCGCTGACAATGCCAGCCAGTTCAGGCCGATCCCCCAAAACCCTTGCTGGTGCTGGATCAGATAGGATAATAGGTGAG
>Ga0209297_1002564_pt1 | contig 9975 bp, 7 predicted proteins | sample S_130805_MF_Meta_FD_187322 | JGI IMG/M metagenome (GOLD analysis project Ga0209297, IMG submission 187322) | Freshwater microbial communities from Lake Simoncouche, Canada to study carbon cycling - S_130805_MF_MetaG (SPAdes) (version 2) | ecosystem: Environmental > Aquatic > Freshwater > Lake ... | reverse complement strand
GTGAACGGGGGAATGTCATGGAACTCATTGAAGTCGCATCTGGTTTGAAGTTTCCAGAAGGTCCCATCGCAATGCGCGATGGCAGCGTGATTCTGGTTGAAATGTTTGGGCCACGAATTACTCGTGTGCGCCCCGACGGATCTAAAGAAACGATTGCCGAAATCAAGGGTGGACCCAACGGTGCTGCCATTGGTCCCGATGGCGCTTTGTACTTGTGCAACAACGGTGGTTGCTTCACCGAAATTGATTTTGGTGGATTGAGTTTCCCCGGACCTTTTGACAAGTCGAAGTACAGCGGTGGTCGTATTCAGCGAGTTGACATTGCGACCGGCGCAGTCACCGATTTGTACACCGAATGTGATGGTCGTCCGCTTCGCGCGCCGAATGACTTGGTGTTTGACACCGTTGGAGGTTTCTACTTCACCGATCACGGTATTCGTGATCTTGAAGCACGTACTGCTGATTTGACTGCGATCTATTACGCCAAGGCCGATGGTTCATCAATCCGTGAAATTGATTTCCCCGTTGAAAGCCCGAACGGAATTGGTTTGTCTCCTGATGGCAAGAAGGTGTATTGGGCTGAGACGCACACGGGTCGCGTGTTTCAGCGCGACATCGTTGAGCCCGGTGTGTTGGCCCCAACGATGCCCGGAGACACCAGTGCTGTTCTTTATGGTCTTCCTGGTTTGCAATTGCTTGATTCTTTGGGCGTTGATGGATCAGGGAATGTCTGTGTGGCGACGCTCGTGAATGGTGGAATTACCGTTATCTCGCCCGCTGGTGAAGTCATTGAACATGTCGCCACAGGTGACCTCTTAACGACGAATATCTGCTTTGCAGCAGACGGCAGCGACACGGCGTACATCACCTTGTCGGGAACGGGCCGATTGCTGAAGACCAAGTGGACCTACGGTGGGCTCAAGTTGGCCTATTCGGCTTGACGAGAACCTGAGCAGGTAGCCTCGGAGATCGTGACCAATCAAGGAAAGCGCTTCTACGTAGAAACTCTTGGTTGTCCCAAAAATCAGGTTGACTCCGACAAATTGATCGGCACTTTGTTGGCCGACGGCATGTTGGCAACCGACTCAGCCGAAGACGCCGACTTAGTCGTCGTGAACACCTGTGCATTTATTGATGAAGCCCGTCGAGAGTCGATCGACACGATTCTTTCGCTCGACGAGCAACGCAAGAAGTCGTCACGCCTGGTCGTGACTGGCTGTATGGCCGAACGTTATGGACAAGAACTCGCTGATGAATTGCCCGAAGTTGACTTGGTCGCAGGGTTCGGAATTCCAGTTCATACACCTGCTCCGAAGAAACTGATTCCGGTCGGTTCGGCACCGGTGCCAACTCTCGATCTCTTGAACTTGCCTCGCCCAAAGAGTTCGTCGCCGTGGGCGTACATCAAAATTGCCGAAGGCTGCGATCGCACGTGTGGATTCTGCGCCATTCCTTCATTCCGCGGACCGCAGCGCAGTCGTGATGTGCAATCAATCATTTCTGAAGTTGAGCAATTAGAGGCCCGCGAAATTGTCCTGATCGCTCAAGACTTAGCCAGTTACGGAAAAGATCGTCCCGACGAATTGGGTGCCGGCAGCATTGTTCCGCTGGTGCGCCAAGTGTCGGCAATGGTTGATCGAACTCGCTTGTTGTATCTCTATCCGAGCGACTTAAGTGACGACCTGATTGATGCCATTTGCGATTCGGGTGTTCCGTATTTCGACTTGTCGTTGCAACACGTCAGCAAGCCGCTTTTGCGTCGCATGCGTCGTTGGGGAGATGGTCAACGTTTCTTAGATCGCATCGCCGATATTCGCAAACGCGAACCCGATGCGGCCTTCCGAAGTAATTTCATCGTTGGGTATCCAGGTGAAACTGAAGAAGATCACGACCAGTTGTTGGATTTCGTCGAAAAGGCTCAACTCGACTGGTGTGGATTCTTTGCCTATTCGCCCGAAGACGGCACGTACGCCAAAGATCTTGATGGTCAAGTTGATCAAGGTCTGATGCGCGAGCGTTTATCAGAACTCAGCGAAATGCAAGATGGCATCACGTCACGCCGTCGCGATGATTTGGTGGGTCGAATGATGAACGTTCTCGTTGACGAAGAAGGTGTGGCTCGTAGTCATCGCGAAGCCCCCGAAATTGACGGCATTATTGAGGTTCCAGGCTCGCTGACAGTCGGACAGTTTTACGATGTCACGGTGACCTCGGCCATGGGGCCTGATTTAGTCGCTGAATAGTCTCGTCACAAGTTGTGTCGTATTCCGTTATGGATCAGATGAAGTTACGTTTTCTTCTCCCACTACTCGGCGCCAGTCTTTTGATTGCGTGTAGTGACGAGCCAAATTCAAAAACTTCCGTTTCTTCGAGTCTTGTAGGTGTCGAGGCTTCGATAGCACCTAAAACTTTGACAACAACATCTTCGACAACTACTTCTACGACAACTACGTCTACGACCACAACGACAAGCGTTGCTCCGACCACGACTCAACCAGAGTTACGCGAGGTGACCATTGGCATGAGTCACTTAGGACGTCCAATTGTTGCTGTGCAGATTCAAGACTCGCCTCATCGTCCAGTGATCGCGATCGGTTCGATTCATGGAGATGAGTCGATGGGGCTCGAGGTTGTGGAGCGATTGCGAAATAGTCCAGATATTCCCGAAGGTCTGAATCTGTGGATCATCCCTACAGTGAACCCAGATGGGCTAGCGGCTTCGGTGAGGGGGAACGCGCGTGGAGTAGATCTCAACCGAAACTTCGCGACCGATGATTGGCGATTAGTCGGTCAAGGTTCGGAGAAATACTCGGGTGAAACCGCGGCATCTGAAGTTGAGACACAAGCCGTGCAGCAATTCTTCCTTGAGCAGCAGCCGGTGTTGGTGGTGTGGTGGCACCAGTTTGGCTATTACGTCGATGAACAACGAACGGTAGCGAATTTCGAATTAATCGAGCGATTCTCTGAAATGACTGGACTGCCCATCACAGACGTGGGCTGCGGCTCAACCCCGTGCGTTGGCAATGCCACGGTGTTCATCAATCTGAATATCGAGGGAGCCAGTTCGTTTGTGGTGGAACTCCCACGCGTTGTTTCGTCACGTGCCCTAGATGAGCAAGCCAAGGCATTTTTGGCGATCGCCGAGATGGTGACCCCAAACATTTTTGCCCAGTAACAAAATCGAAGACATGGGACGAAGCCCTGTTTGTGGCAGGCTTAGGGGGTGCCGGTTGACCCTAATGCCATTGCTACTTGGGCAAATGCAGTAACAGTCGGGCGAATTCTTGTTTCGCCTTTGATGTTTGTGGTGATCCCTGATTATCCAGGTGGCTCGTGGGTTGCGTTCGTCTTGTGGTTCGTGCTGTGCTCGAGCGACGGAATAGATGGCTATTTGGCTCGTCGTCACGGCGCAACGCGTTCTGGTGCGTTTCTTGATCCGCTCGCCGACAAAGTTTTGGTGTTGGGTGCGATGTTCACCTTGGTGAGTCGCGACGTGTATTGGGCACTGCCGGTGTTGCTCATCGCCGCTCGTGAAGTGGCAATCAGCATGTATCGCGTCATGGTCGGTGCAAAAGGAATCAGCGTGCCCGCGAGTCAATTAGCCAAGTGGAAAACGTTGTTCCAACAACTGAGCGTTGGTTTTGCCATTATCCCTCTGACCGCAGAAAAAGCCACTTGGATCTGGTTGTGGTTGTTGTGGATCGCTGTGGCCTTCACGACCGTCAGTGGTTTGCAGTATTTGTGGCGCGCCCAGAAGTTGCGTAAGACGACTCCAAATTTGATGGCCTGAGATGCGCTGTTCGGTTGTTGCTGTCGGAACCGAATTACTGCTTGGCCAAATTGTAGATACCAATTCGTCGTGGATTGGTGAGCAACTAGCCGCGAATGGAATTGATTCGCTGTTGCAAGTCAAAGTGGGCGACAATCATCAACGCATTGTTGATGTAGTGCGATCGGCTTTGCGCGAAGCAGATGCAGTGATTATGTGTGGCGGGCTTGGACCGACTCACGACGACCTGACTCGCGAGGCAATTGCTGAAGTCATGGGCGTCGAACTTGTGCTGCACGATGATATTGCGCAAGTGATCCGCAATATCTTTGAGTCTCGCGGTCGTCGCATGGCCGACAACAATTTGCAACAGGCGATGGTGCCCGTTGGGGCCACTGTAATTCATCAAACTCGCGGCACTGCACCGGGCCTGATGTGTCCAGTCGGTGACAAGGTGATTTACGCCGTGCCAGGTGTGCCGCATGAAATGCAAGACATGATGGAGCGCGCGATCTTGCCCGATCTGCGGGCACGAAGCGGCGACACGAGTGTGATTGCCAGTCGGGTCATTCGCACATGGGGCGAAAGCGAAAGTGGTTTGAACGAACGCCTCAACCCAATCATTGCTCAACTGGAAGATGTCGGTAATCCGACCTTGGCATTTCTAGCAAGTGGTTGGGAAGGCATCAAGGTTCGACTCACTGCCAAGGGTGCCGACAGCAGACAAGCTCATGCCGTGCTTGACGAATGGCAAGCGAAGGTTCTTGAAATTGTCGGTGACGTTGTCTTTGGGTTTGATGCCGACAACATGGAATCGGTTGTGCTGAATCTTTTGCGTGAACAAGGTCTTACTCTTGGGCTCGCCGAATCGGTGACTGGTGGCTTGGTGTCGGGTCGCTTGACAGCGATTCCTGGTGCAAGCGACGTGCTGCGGGGGAGCGTGGTGTCGTATGCAAGCGAGGTCAAGTTTGATCTGCTTGATGTTCCTCGTGGACCAGTTGTGAGTGAGGCGGCCGCGATTGCCATGGCCGAAGGTGCTCGTCGTGTGCTTGGTTCCGATGTAGCGCTGTCTTTGACTGGTGTCGCCGGCCCAGCCGAGCAAGATGGTCAACCAGTTGGAACGTTGTGTATCGCGGTGGCGCTTAACGGCCGTTCATCTGTTTCGACGACTCTTCGGATGCCTGGCCAGCGCGATCAGATGCGTCAGATGTCGGTGATTTCATCGTTGGACTTTTTGCGCAAGATCCTTTTGGCTGGTTGGCAGAGCTTGTAAAAGTCGTTACAGATTGTGTGTTATGTTGCGAGTGGCATCAGCCTGTCGTGGCCCGAATTATGTCTCTGACTGATCGGGCGTCATGATGTTTGCAGTTGAGGTGTGTTCGTTGCCAGTTACCGGTGGAGCGACTGGTGTAGCGGTCGCCGCAGTTTTCCTGTTGGTTCTTGGGGTCATTGTTGCCCGGTGGGTTCGAGCCTCGGCTGGGCGAGTATCAATCGTTGCAGTGGTGCCGTTACTTCTTTTGGGCATCGGGGCAGCGTCGACGCAACCGTCTTTGACTTCTTGTGACAGTTCAGCGGTGACGACGACTGTTCCGTCTGTGACGACGACTGTTCCTGAAGTGGCTGCCCCGACAACGGTTGCCCCGACGACGACGGTTGTTCCGGTTGATCCGAATCTGGTTTTGCAAATTGATACGTCTCAGCCGGGGGTTGGTGGGGCCTCTGTTGGATCTATGGCATCTTCGGGTTCAGTGTCTAACTTGACGACGTACATTTTTGAGTTGGGTCTTTTTGGTGATGTGAACGTGTCGATCGATTGGGGTGATAATACGCTGGCCTCTGTTGCGACGACTGCTGGAGTAGCGAGTCACACGTATGCAACGTCGGGCCAGTACGAAATCAGGGTGAGCGGTACTTTGACCGGATTCGGACAATCCCCCTATTCAAATCCTTTGGTGGGTGCCGAGTACTTGGTGGGTGTCAGTTCTTTCGGCACTTTAGGTCTAACGAGTCTTGATTTTGCTTTTTGGTCAGCTAACAACTTAGTTTCTGTGCCGTCGGTGTTGCCGAGCACAGTCGTCAGCCTTGAGGACACTTTTTGGGCCGCGACATTATTTAATGATGACATCAGTTCCTGGGATACCGCGAATGTGACCAATATGACTTGGATGTTCGAAGAAGCAGCGTCGTTTAATGGTGATATCAGTGCTTGGGATACGAGCAGTGTGGTCAACATGGGTTGGATGTTCTCCGACGCATCGTCATTTGCCGGTGATATCAGTGCTTGGAATACGAGCAGTGTGACCGACATGAGCGGAATGTTCTTTGGCGCGTCGGCGTTTGATCAGAGTTTGAGTTCTTGGGACACGAGCAGTGTGACTGATATGAATTACATGTTCTTTGGCGCTAGTTTGTTTAATCAAAGTTTGAATTCTTGGGACACCAGCAATGCGACCGACATGAGCGGAATGTTCTCTCGCGCGTCGGCGTTTAATCAAAGTTTGAGTTCTTGGGACACGAGCAAAGTGACCAATATGTCGGTGATGTTCTATTATGCAGCGTCGTTTAATGGTGATATCAGTGCTTGGGATACGAGCAGTGTGGCCGACATGAGCGGATTATTCCAGGGTGCAACATCTTTCAACGGTGTAATCAGCAACTGGAAGACGGGCAGTGTGACTGATATGAATTACATGTTCTCTGGCGCGTCGGCCTTTAATCAGAGTTTGAGTTCGTGGAACGTATCACTCGTGACGAATATGCAAAATATGTTGAGTAATTCAGCGATGTCATCGGCCAACTACGCAGCAACTTTGATCGGGTGGGCGTCTCAAAGCGTGAAACCTATTGTGCAATTGGGTGCAAGTGGTTTGGCGGTTGGTGCTCCCGGGAGTGAAGGTTGCGATGCTCAGTCCGAATTGGAGAGTTCGCCTAGGAGTTGGACTATCTCTGACTCCTCCCAATGCTTCACTTGATGGATGGTTTCGACAACTCTTCGGATGCCTGGTCAGCGGGACCAGATGCGCCAGATGTCGGTGAATTCGTCGTTGGATTTCTTGCGGCGTCAGATTTTGATCCCGTCTGACGCCAACTGAAATCTGTTCCTGGTGATCCGTTCTACCTCTGGCTTGTAACCTTGGCTGGCTCGCCCTCGTAGCTCAGCTGGATAGAGCAATGGACTTCTAATCCATCGGTCGCATGTTCGAATCATGCCGAGGGCGCATATCAAAACGGGCATTTCCCGATGAAAACGACCATTTTCCCCCTACACTTCAGCGTCTGTTCCGTAGGGGTTTCCAGCCCATTTCGGCAATTCTGAGCGAGGTCTGAGTGAAGTTCAAAAAGGGCGACACCGTCATCTATCCCCAGCATGGAGCCTGCAAGGTCGAGGCCATCCGCAAGGAAGATCCACTCAACACCGGCAAGCAGCAGGAATACCTCGTCCTTCGCACCGTGATCGGTGACATGACGCTTCGGGTGCCGATGTCAAAGGTCGACGAAGTCGGTGTGCGCCCGCCCGTGTCACCAGACGAACTCGAAGACTTGGTTGCCGTGTTGGCTAAGGCCGATCCGCGCGTGCCCAGCAACTGGAGCCGTCGTTTCAAGAACCACCAGGAAAAGCTCAAGAGTGGCGACGTGTACCAAGTGGCCGAAGTTGTGCGTAACCTCGCCGCGCGTAACCGCGACGCATCGTTGTCGGCAGCCGAGCGAACCATGTACGAACGGGCCCGCGTCAACCTCATTTCTGAAATTGCACCGGCCTTGAAGGTCACCACCGACGAAGCCGAGGTCTATCTTGACGAAGCTTTGGCCAAGGGTGTCTTGAAGCCGGTGAAGGCTGCCAAGCCAGCGAAGGCTGCTGCGCCCAAGGTTGAAGTAGCAAAGGTTGAGAGCGACGACGACGATCTTGACGATGACCTTGATGAGAAGCCAGCAGCACCAGTCGCCAAGGCCGCACCTGTCAAGAAGGCTGCACCCGCGAAGAAGGCTGCTGCACCTAAGCCAGTTGCCGACAAGGCTGAGGCTCCTGTCAAGAAGGCACCAGCCAAAAAGGTTGTCGCCAAAAAGCCTGCCAAAACCTGATTGTCCTCGTACACCTCGTGTTGAGGTGGTTCATGAGTGACTTCAATAATGCGTGGCTAGGGTTCGTTTCATGATGAAGCGCGAAATCATTGCCCGTCAAGATCTTGCCGATCGTATTTTGCGTTCCGAAATTGACACGGTCATCATGGCTTTTGTCGATCGCTATGGACGTTTGGTCGGTAAGCGCGCCACGGGTCGTTTCTTTCTCGATCACGTCGCCGACCACGGCACCGAGAACTGTGACTATCTGCTCACATGCGATATCGATAACCAGCCGTCTGACGGCTTCCGCTTTTCAAGTTTCGATAAGGGTTACGGCGACATGTTGGCCATGCCCGATTGGGACACCGTGCGCATCGCATCGTGGCTGCCTAAAACCGCAATCATCATGTGTGATCTATTAGATGTGGCGAACAATACGTTTGTCGACGTAGCGCCCCGAAGTATTTTGCGAGCGCAAGTTGATCAGGCTGCAGCTTTGGGCTTCTTGCCAATGCTCGGTAGCGAAATCGAATTCTTTTTGTATCACGACTCGTATGACGAAGCTAAAGAAAAGAATTACCGTGCGTTACGCACTCATTCGGCCTGGGCTGAGGATTACAACATTTTGCAAACCACGCGCGATGAATACATCGTGGGAGCAATACGAAGTGCGCTTGAAAACTCGGGTGTGCCCATCGAGTTCTCGAAGGGTGAGGCTGGCGCTGGTCAACACGAAATCAACTTGTCGTATTCGACGGCAGTCGAAATGGCCGACCGTAATCACATCTACAAGAATGCCGCCAAAGAAATCGCCGCAGCCAATGGGCGATCAATCACGTTTATGGCTAAGCCCGATTTCAATGATGTGGGCTCGTCGTGTCACATTCATGCCAGTTTGTGGACTCTCGATGGTTCGAAGTCGGTTTTTGAAGACCACAGCAATGCCTTGGGTATGAGCGAAACCTTTCAACATTTCTTGGCTGGCCAAATTCATACGGCGCGTGAGTTCTCGCTGCTGTGGGCGCCAACTGTGAATAGCTACCGCCGTTTTCAGCCTGGCTCGTGGGCACCAACGGGTATCGGTTGGGGAGTCGACAATCGCACTCTTGGCTTCCGCAAGGTTGGTCACGGTTCAGGAACTCGTGTTGAGAACCGCATTCCTGGTGCCGATGCCAACAGTTACCTGGCATTCGCCGGAACAATTGCTGGTGGCTTGTACGGCATCAAGAACAAACTGAGCCTCGGTGAACCATTCGCTGGTAACGGATACGAAGATGCCAATGTCGGACGAGTGCCGTGGAATCTTCCCGACGCCATCGAGTTGTGGCGCAATAGTGCAATTGCTCGCGAGTGCTTCGGCGACAATGTGCATCACTGGATTTTGCGCTCGGCCGAAAGCGAATGGGAAGCCTTCAATCGCACCGTCACCGACTGGGAAAAGAACCGTTACTTCGAACGGATCTAGCCAAGAATGTATCTAGGCAAGATTGATAGTGGCGATCACTGGTAAGTGATCTGACAGGGTTGCCCAATCGTCATTCGTGTCGGGAACTTCAACGTGTTCAACGGCGCTCGTACGTGGCACCAAGATGTGATCAAGTCGCTGGTATGGCGTTTTGGTTGGATTAGTGAGTCCGTTGCGTGATCTCGACATGGAGTTCGTCCAAGCATCTTGGTTGTGCTCGGCATTGAGAATATTCACGATGTCGGGTCGATGATGAGCGTTGAAGTCGCCAGAGATCAATATGTGTTGTCGTTGCCAGCCGTCAATGAGTGTCCGCAATGTTCGGGCTTGATTCGAGCCTTCGTCGCCGATGTCATCAGATGCCAAATGTGTATTCACCAAAGTGATTGCTTGCGCATTGAGATTGATGTCTGCCCACATGGCAATTCGTCGTCGGTAGGTGAAACGCCCATATTCAGAAGTCAATGTGGTTTCGCCGGTGTTACTGAGTGGCAACCGCGACATGATGGCCATTCCTTCGGCACGACGGGGAAGTAGCGGCCCGTAACCATTGTGTTTGAAAGCCCAGACATACGACCATCCCAGCCGCCGTGATAAAGCCTGTGCCTGATGCTTCTGGATTTCTTGAATGGCAATGACATCGGGTTGAAACTGCTCGATCTTGTCGGCGACCTTGTTG
>Ga0209297_1002558_pt1 | contig 9985 bp, 7 predicted proteins | sample S_130805_MF_Meta_FD_187322 | JGI IMG/M metagenome (GOLD analysis project Ga0209297, IMG submission 187322) | Freshwater microbial communities from Lake Simoncouche, Canada to study carbon cycling - S_130805_MF_MetaG (SPAdes) (version 2) | ecosystem: Environmental > Aquatic > Freshwater > Lake ... | reverse complement strand
AGACTGGTCAAGATGAACTCACAGGTGCGAAGTTCGCAGTTGATGAGTACAACAAGGCCAATCCAAAAGTTAAGGTAACTCTCAAGGAAGCTGATGACCAAGGCGACGGAACAGTTGCTGCATCAGTAGCTCCAGGTGTTGCTGCTAACAAGAGCGTCCTCGGTGTAATCGGTGCAGCTTATTCAGGTGCATCACTTAACTCATTCCCTGCCTACAAGGCAGCTGGTCTGACCATGGTTTCTCCATCAGCAACTCGCGTAACACTTACAGACCCAACTTCACCAGATTCAGGCGCACCGGTATTCCACCGTGTACTTGCAACTGACAAGTTCCAGGGTCCAGCACTCGTTCGTTGGGCAACCAAGGGCGTTTCAGGTGCAAAGGTGTACCTAGTTGATGACTTAACACCATACGGTGCCGGTCTTGCACAATATGCAAAGCCAGCTATCACTGGTGCAATCAAGCTTGCTGGTGAAGACCATGTACAGCAAAAGACTGCTGACTACACATCTGTTGTAGCCAAGGTCAAGAGCTCAGGCTCTAACGTTGTTGTCTACTGTGGTTACTACGCAGATGCAGGTGCCTTCGTTAAGGCACTTCGCGATGCAGGTTGGAAGGGTGTCTTCTCCGGTGGAGATGGCGTTCTTAACTCCGGCTTCGTTGATGCAGCAGGTAAGGCAGCAGCAGAAGGCGCACGCCTCACAGCTGCTTCAATTCCTTTCGAGAAGGCAGCAACGCCAGAACAGCTTGCAGCTTTCAAGAAGCTCATCGGTGTTGACACACCAGGCAGCTATGTCACTGAGACATACAACGCAACCAAGGTATTCCTTGATTGCATCACTGCTGGCAACATCACACGTGAAACAATCGCTACTTGCGTGAACACCACAACCTTCACAGGTGTTGGTGGCTCATCAATCGCATTCGATGAGAATGGCGATATCAAGGGCGGCGCTCCTGTAGCAGGCTGGCTCATCACTGATGGTGCAGTTGTTTACGGCGAGATCGCGTAACTAGAAAAAGTACCTCAAGGATTCGCCCTGGTCATTCGTGGCCAGGGCGAATCTTCTTTTTGCCCCTGTTCAGGCTCGCCTTTTCCTAGAAGATAAGTAGGATCTCCATCATGAACTTCGCAGTCTTGGCCGATCAATTCTGGGCGCTTACTTTGACTGGAATCTCTCTCGGATTAATTTATGTTTTAGTTTCTCTGGGTTACACCATGGTCTATGGCGTACTGCGCCTGATTAATTTTGCTAATTCCGAAATCTTTATGGTCGGAACGTTCGCCACAGTGATCATGTCGACTGGAGTTTTCGGTTATGACATCAACTCAGAAACACTGCATGGCGCGAAGCTGATTTTCACAATGCTCGCATGCCTGATCGCCTCAATGCTTCTCTCAGGTGTCGCTGCTGTGCTCGTCGAGATTGTTGCTTACCGCAGACTCCGAGCAATGGGCACAAATCGTTTAGCTAGTTTGATCTCGGCTATTGGTGTTTCGATTGTGATGAGTGAAGGAATGCGAATCCTCACTCACTCTCGGCCACGATCGAGCCCCCGCCTCTTAGAAAAGTGGAGCTTTGGCGAAATTGCTGGTGCTAATTTTCGCATCGACACTGTGCTCGTAATTGTCTCTTCGCTTATTCTCTTCTTTGCCTTGGATCGCTTCGTTTCCAAGTCGCGTTTGGGTAAAGCCATTCGCGCAGTCTCGATGAGTGAGGAAACATCAAAGTTGATGGGTATTAATCTGAATCGGGTAATTTCAGCGACCTTCCTTATCGGTGGCCTACTGACCGGTGCTGCCGCCTTCTTCTATACAACTGTGTATGAGATGACGAAGTACAACGTGGGCTTCAATTTGGGACTTGCCGCCTTTACCGCGGCCGTTCTTGGTGGCATTGGAAATATTCGCGGCGCATTCTTCGGGGGATTGACCCTTGGCCTCATCGAACAATTTGCCTCAGCCATTCTTGGTTCGCAGTGGAAGGCCATCACCGTCTTCGTGGTTCTGGTAACTGTGCTGCTCTTTAAGCCCAATGGTATTTTCGGCGAAGCGATACAGCAGACGAGGGTATGACGTGAGCGAAGAATTAAACCTGCGCGACCAAGGCGCTGCAATGTGGGAGAGCTGGAATCGTCCCAAGCGTGTTGCATTCGCTATCGGCGTGATCTTTCTCGTGGCGCTACTACCATATGCTGCTGATTTCTCAATCACAAGCGTTCTCAATACGCCTATAACTTCCTATCAATCAGTTTTGGTTTATCCAGTTGGCATGTTCGTACTAATGGCACTTGGGCTCAACATTGTTGTTGGCAAGAGCGGCATGCTCGATTTAGGTTATGTCGCATTCTTTGCCATTGGCGCTTACACCCAAGGAATTTTAGGAACCAAGACTGGTCTTTCTACCTGGGAAATTTTGCCAATCGGAACTTTTCTTGCGATGTTGTCAGGATTACTACTTGGTCTTCCTACACTTCGCCTTCGCGGTGATTACCTTGCGATTGTTACATTGGGATTTGGCGAGATTGTGCGCCTTGTTGCACTTAACTCCAGAGAAACCGGTGGCCCCAACGGCATTACCGGAATTCCCAATCCGACTCCACTCTTTGGTCAGCGCTTCACGCTAGATAACCCCAAAGCATATTTCTGGATTGTTCTTGTCATGATCCTGCTTGTTATCTGGATGATCCGGCGTCTATCGGTACGTCGACCTGGCAGAGCGTGGGAAGCGATTCGCCAAGATGAAGATGTGGCATCACTGATGGGTGTACCAACACTTAAATACAAACTCTGGTCTTTTAGCATCGGTGCATCAATCGGTGGCGCAGCTGGCGTTCTCTATGCCTCAAAAATCATGGTTATTGCACCAGATATGTTTACGCTCAACGTTTCAATTCTGATTCTGGCTTGCGTGGTATTTGGTGGCATGGGAAATATCTGGGGTGTAGTGCTGGGTGCAACACTTCTGGCCTATCTGCCAGAGCGCATTCGCTTCATCACTGATGCACGCCAATTGGTCTTTGGCCTCACACTCGTTGTTGTTATGAATGTGCGCCCCGATGGCCTTCTGCCGCGAAAGAAGCGCGAGAAGATCGCAGTGAAGGACAAGGAGTAACCATGTCCGAAAAAGTTTTAGAACTGAAAAATCTCACTATGAAATTTGGTGGCGTGACCGCTCTCAATGCAGTCAATCTCCATGTCAATAAAGGGGAGATCTGCGCATTGATCGGCCCTAATGGCGCAGGTAAGACAACTGTCTTTAACGTGATTACTGGCGTTTACACACCTACCGATGGTGAAATTCTATTTAACGGTGCCAACATTATTGGCAAGAAGAGACACCACATCACGGGTCTTGGGATTGCACGTACCTTTCAGAATGTGCGCCTTTTTGGCGAGATGACTGCGCTTGAGAATGTGCTTACCGCCTCTGATGTACATAAGAAATCTGGATTAGTCGGTGCGCTATTTGGAACACGACGTGCGCGCCGCGAAGAGCGGGAGAGTCGAGATCGCGCCCACGAACTTTTGGAGTTCATGGAGATTGGTCATCGCTCCGATCAGCTAGGAAAGAATCTGCCTTATGGTGATCAGCGCCGATTAGAAATTGCACGCGCACTGGGTACCGAACCGCAGATCATTCTCCTCGACGAACCAGCTGCTGGTTTTAATCCTGCGGAGAAAGTAGCACTAGCAAAAACCATTCAGAAGATTCGCGAGAAGGGTTACACCGTTCTCTTGATTGAGCATGACATGTCACTCATTATGGGAATTTCAGATCGGGTAGTAGTTCTTGATTTTGGTCAGAAGATTGCAGATGCGGCACCCAAAGAGGTTCAGAACGATCCCAATGTGATCGCTGCATATTTAGGAGCACCCTCCGATGCGTCTTGAAATTAAAGATCTCCATGTTTTCTACGGCAAGATCGAAGCGATCAAAGGCATTAGCTTCGTTGTAGAACAAGGTGAAATTGTCACTCTGATTGGCGCTAATGGTGCTGGTAAAACGACAACACTTAAAACTATTTCTGGCCTTCGCAACGTTGCAGAAGGTGCGATCATTTTTGATGGACAAGACATTTCAAAGGTCCCTGCACACGAGCGCGTTGATTTAGGTATTTCGCAAGCACCAGAAGGACGAGGAATTTTCCCAGGTATGACAGTGCTCGAGAATTTAGAGATTGGTAAGTACAACCGGAAAGATCGTAAATCTGAGATGAAAGAAGATCTCGATAAGGTCTATCAATTATTTCCTCGTCTGAAAGAGCGCTCATCCCAAGCCGGTGGAACTCTCTCAGGTGGAGAGCAGCAGATGTTGGCAATTGGTCGCGCCCTCATGGCTCGCCCCAAAGTTCTTCTCCTTGATGAGCCATCCATGGGCCTTGCGCCAATGATGATCGCCAACATTTTCAACATCATTACCGAAATCAATAAATCCGGAACCACAATTTTGTTAGTAGAACAGAATGCGCAACAAGCGCTACAACGGGCACATCGTGCTTATATTTTAGAGACCGGCAATATTGTTAAAGAGGCTAAGGCCTCTGAACTTCTCAATGATCCCGCAGTTAAAGCTGCCTATCTTGGAACTGGCGCTTAATTTAGCGCTGGGCCAGAATTAAGCAGGTAATACGAGCAGTACAAGTACGCTCACCAGCTTCGTTACTAATAACCACTTCGTAACTGCAGAGTGTTTTACCTAATGTAATTGCAGTTGCTACGCCTGTAACAACTCCTGATGTAGCGGCTTTGTGATGAGTCGCGTTGATGTCGACGCCAACTACTCTGCGATCTGGCCCGGCATGCAAGTGCGCACCGACTGAACCAAGACTTTCGGCGAGGACTACGTTTGCGCCACCGTGCAGCAGACCAAAGGGTTGAGTATTTCCCTCTACTGGCATTGTGCCCACTAGGCGTTGTGGAGTTGCTTCAATGATCTGGATTCCCATTTTTGCATCAAGTGCGCTGAGTCCGCGCTCCTGCATTTTCTTCATGACTTCTAGGAAGTTCTCGCTCGTGCTCATGCGCAAATCCTATCGCGCGTAACTAGACTCACCTCTTATGGCCGATAAATTGCTCTTGATTGATGGCCATTCCATGGCCTATCGCGCATTTTTCGCCTTGCCTGCCGAGAATTTCACAACGGCCAGTGGCCAACACACCAATGCAATCTACGGCTTTGCCACCATGTTGATCTCGCTTTTAAAAGAGGAGAAGCCAACCCACATTGCTGTGGCATTTGATGTTTCTCGCAAAACTTTTCGCACCGAAATGTTTCCTGAGTACAAAGCCAATCGCGCTAAAACTCCTGATGAGTTTCGCTCGCAGATGTCTTTCCTCAACGAGTTAGTGAGTGCATTTGGGATTCGCCAATTTGCCCAGGAGGGCTTTGAAGCAGATGACATCATCGCGACGCTGAGTGTAAAAGCCGGAAAAGAGAAGTTGCAAGTGCTGATCTGTACCGGTGATCGCGATTCTTTCCAATTAGTTAATGAGAACACCACAGTCTTGTATCCCAAGCGCGGAGTCAGTGATTTATCACGAATGACACCAGATGCAGTGCTGACAAAGTATGGCTTAACACCGGAGCAGTACCCAGATTTTGCAGCCCTTCGCGGTGACCCCAGCGATAACTTGCCATCAATTCCTGGCGTTGGCGAGAAGACCGCGACCAAGTGGATTGTTGATTTTGGTTCGCTCACTGCCTTGATTAAAGATGTAGATAAAGTCAGCGGCAAAGTCGGTGAATCACTTCGCGAGAACATCGATATTGTCTTGCGCAATAGAGAGCTGACTCAGCTGCGACATGATGTCGTCTTGGATACAACCTTGAGTGATCTTAAGTGGAACGGGCCAAATGTAGAGCTGCTCGATCCATTATTTGAACAACTTGAATTTAGAACTCTGAAAGAGCGAGTTGCCGGCATCCTGGGCGTGAAGAGCGCACCAAAGGCGAGTGCACCTATGGCCGGACTCTTTGATTCTGAAACGGTAAGTGAATCACTCAGTGCCGAGGAAGTGAGCAAAGCAATCGCGGCGGCCAATGGCGAGATTGCACTTGGTTATGAAATTGAAGGCGAAGCGCTCCTGCGGTATTGCGTTGCAACCGGAGATGGCAGAACCTTCAATGTCGAAGGAAATAAATTCGGACCATGGTTATCTGATCCATCAATCAAGAAAGTTCTTCACGATGGCAAGGCGCTCTCTCGGATAGCACCAGTTGCTGGAATTATTTTTGATACTAGTTTGGCGGCATACCTGCTCAATCCTGGCGTTCGCAGCCAAGAGCTCACTGACATCGTTTCCAAATGGGGAAGTGGCCAGACTCTGCCGCCAGCAGATTCTGCAGAGTTTCTCACGCAAGGCACTGCCGCCCTACTTGGCCTACATGGAAATTTAGAGAGAGAGTTGGATGAGAAAGGTTTGCTCGCCCTCTTTCGCGACTTAGAACTTCCAGTTGCCGATTTATTGGCGGTAATGGAGCGCCGTGGAATTGCAGTAGATCAAGCTGCGCTGGTTGCACTACAAGATTTCTTCACCGGTGAAGTCAACCGCGAGACCGCTCAGGCGCATTCAATTGTGGGCCATGAATTTAATTTGGCCTCACCCAAGCAATTGCAAGTAGTCCTCTTTGATGAATTGAAATTGCCGAAGACCAAGAAGATCAAGACTGGCTACACCACCGATGCCGAATCTTTAGAGTGGTTGATGAGCACTACTTCACATCCGTTATTGGCTGCTCTCTTGCGGGTTCGCGAGACTTCAAAGTTGAAGACCACGGTTGCAGGTCTGATTGAGTCGATCGCCACTGACGGCAGAATTCACACACACCTACAGCAGACGGTGGCAGCAACTGGGCGCCTCTCATCGGTTGGACCAAACCTGCAGAACATTCCCGTTCGCACCGAAGAGGGTCGGCGAATTCGTGAATGTTTCGTCGCAGCAGATGGCTACTCACAATTACTCACCGCCGATTACAGCCAAATCGAGATGCGCATCATGGCCCACCTATCTCAAGATAAAGAGTTACTTACTGCATTTCACTCGGGTGAAGATTTACATAGCAGCGTTGCGGCAATTGTCTTTGGCGTTGCAGCAACCGATGTAGATCCCGAAATGCGCCGCAAGATTAAGGCGATGTCCTACGGCTTGGCATACGGGCTCTCAAGTTATGGCTTAAGCGCACAATTGGGAATCTCTCCAGGTGAAGCGCAATCTCTGATGGAAACCTACTTCCTTCGCTTTGGTGGCATTCGCGATTACCTACAACGGGTAGTTGAGGAAGCGCGCAAAGTTGGCTACACCGAAACCGTGTTGGGCCGCCGTCGCTACTTACCTGATCTCAATCACGACAATAGGCAACGACGAGAAGTTGCAGAACGTATGGCACTCAATGCACCGATCCAAGGCTCTGCTGCAGACATTATTAAAGTAGCAATGCTCAATGTTGAGAAGGCGATTACCGCAGCTGGTCTGAAAGCGCGGATGTTGCTACAAGTTCATGATGAATTAATTTTTGAAGTCAACGAGAATGAAATTGAGAGACTCAGTGAGATTGTGCGACTTCAGATGGGTTCGGCTTATCCACTCAATGCACCGCTAGAGGTAAATATTGGAATTGGTAGCAGCTGGAATGCTGCGGCGCATTAACTATTCTGCGAGGGTAGATCTGAGATCGCATCTGCCACTTCAGATTGGGTAGGTATCCGATCCGCGGCTTTGAGGCGTTCTTTCCCGAGTGAGAGAACGAGAAAACCAATACCGACTGCAACGGAAGTTAGTGCTAAACAGAACCTGGGTGAAAGATTTTTAGAGATCACACCACCTAATGCGGAGCCAATCGCAACAAAACTTCCCTCAACACTCCATAGCCAACCAAGTGCTGAAGTCGCAGTGCCCGATGGTCGGACCGCTTCCATAACCTCCCAATAGAAAATCTGAATTGCACCACCGAAGAGTCCAGTGATTGCACAGACAAGTGCCATGCTCCATCCCGGATATGTGATTGCAAGTGGAATCGTGGCAAGGAACCAGAAGAAATATGTGGCACGCATTGCACGCCAAGCAGATGCACGATTGGAAACAAGTCCAGCGACTAATCCACCAGTGATGTTGCAAATACTCATGGCTCCGAGAATCCATGCAGTGCGATTGGGAACATGTTCGAGAGTGGCAAATGCCGGTACCGCTACATTGAAAGCGCCCCAACCTAAACCAAGGAAACACCCTTCCAGCATCAAAACCTGCATTGCTTTATTACGCCAGACTCCAGCAATTCCTGATTCGCGCACTTCAGGTACCCAATTTCGCGAGGCGCGAGAGAAGGCCAAGCCAATTCCACCGGTGAAAATTAGAATTGAACAGACAACAAAGGGCGATTGCGGATATTTAGAGAGTGAGAGTGCCGTTGCCACAACTGGCCCGAGCACTTGAGCAGCATTGAGCGATGAACTATCCATTGCATAAGCAGTGCGCAATTTCTCAGCTGGGACAACGCTTCTCCAGAGCGGTCTCACCGAGAGATTAATTGGAGGAGGTGTTGCACCAAGTACAAAGGCCGAAATTAAGAGCATGTGTGGGGAGTGCACAAAAATGATAGAGAACATAATCACCGAATAGAGCGGAACAAATATGCGGAGCACAAATGTCTGCCCTTTGATATCCATCACAGTTCCACGAAGCCCAGCAGTAAGTGAGCTGGCAATGGTGTTCACGCCGATAACGAGTCCGGCTAGTGGAATCGATTGTGTTTCATGGATTGTTTTGAAGAAGAAGGAGAGTCCGATCGAGCTATAAGCGATACGTGCAGGAAATGTGGCGACCAAGAGGTATTTCACATATTTGATACGTAAAACCTCGCCATAGCGCTTCATATGCTTCGAGTTTACTTGCGTAAAGGCTCGGAATTGACCCCAAACGCACCTGCGCCGTACCCTTAGCGCTCCCTGTCCCTACTACTTTCTATCCCTACGGAGCACCTTGAGCACCTCACCAGTAATCGCAGTAAATGATGTTGGATCAGCCGCCGATTTTATGGCCGCAATTGAAGGAACCATTCGAAACTTTAATGATGGTGACCTTGTTGAAGGAATTATCGTCCAAGTTGATCGTGAAGAAGTACTTGTAGATATTGGTTACAAAACTGAGGGTGTCATCCCATCACGCGAACTTTCAATTCGTCACGATGTTGACCCAAGTGAGCTCGTCAAAGTTGGCGACAAAGTTGAAGCTTTAGTTTTACAGAAAGAAGATAAAGAGGGCCGTCTGATCCTCTCCAAGAAGCGTGCTCAGTACGAGCGTGCCTGGGGCGACATCGAAGGCAAGAAAGAGCGTGACGAAGTTGTCACTGGTCTTGTTATCGAAGTTGTTAAGGGTGGTCTCATCGTTGACATCGGACTTCGCGGCTTCTTGCCAGCGTCGTTGGTAGAAATGCGTCGTGTTCGCGATCTCACTCCTTACATCGGCAAAGAGGTTGAGTGCCGCATTATTGAATTAGATAAAAATCGCAACAACGTGGTTCTCTCACGTCGCGCCTTCCTTGAGCAGACTCAATCTGAGTCACGTACAACTTTCTTGAATCAACTTCAAAAGGGTCAAGTACGTACCGGTGTTGTCTCATCTATCGTTAACTTCGGCGCATTCGTCGATCTTGGCGGCGTCGATGGTTTAGTACACGTTTCCGAACTCTCATGGAAGCACATCGATCATCCCAATGAGGTTGTCGAAGTTGGCGATGAAGTAACTGTTGAAGTTCTCGAAGTTGATTTCGAGCGTGAGCGCGTATCACTCTCACTCAAGGCAACTCAAGAAGATCCATGGCAAGCATTTGCTCGTACTCACACAATTGATCAAGTTGTCCCAGGTGAAGTAACCAAGCTTGTTCCATTCGGTGCATTTATTCGGGTACACGAAGGCATCGAAGGCTTAGTTCACATCTCCGAGTTAGCAGAGCGCCACGTAGAAATCCCAGAGCAAGTTGTGCAA
>Ga0209297_1002554_pt1 | contig 10007 bp, 8 predicted proteins | sample S_130805_MF_Meta_FD_187322 | JGI IMG/M metagenome (GOLD analysis project Ga0209297, IMG submission 187322) | Freshwater microbial communities from Lake Simoncouche, Canada to study carbon cycling - S_130805_MF_MetaG (SPAdes) (version 2) | ecosystem: Environmental > Aquatic > Freshwater > Lake ... | reverse complement strand
GAAATTACTTGATCGATTTGCAAAGCTTTTGGCAATCTCCGTTTGGATTTACTACTGACGATATCGATAGTTGGATTACTTAATCCGTGCTCCTGTTGTACATGCTTGAAGAATGTACGCAACGTCGATTCGATGCGATTAATACTTGATGGCGAAAACTTCAAAACCCTTAGGTTGGCTTCAAAATCAGCGATCGTTGATGTATCAATCTCTGTCACTGGAGTAGAGCGAAGCCAGAGTTGAAATTTCTCTAAATCGCGACGATAGGCCGCGACTGTATTGGTCGATAATCCACGTTCGATCGCACAGTAGTTAAGAAAAGATTGCGCGATTGAATCAAATTTTAGCGTGCTCGTAACCATGGGCCTCTGCTACGGCTGCATAGTAAATTCTGCCATCGTGAACGTTTAAACCCTTCGCAAGATTTGCATCTTTACTGCACGCCTCTTTCCAACCGTGATTGGCAATTGAGAGCGCATAAGGCAAGGTTGCATTTGTCAGCGCATACGTTGATGCAACGGGAACGGCTCCTGGCATATTTGCAACGCAATAAAATACGGAGTTATGAACCATGTAGGTTGGCTCGGCATGTGTTGTTGGGCGACTATCTTCAAAACATCCACCTTGATCGATTGCAATATCGACCAACACTGAGCCGCTCTTCATCGACTTGACCAAAGCATTTGAGACTAACTTAGGGGCCTTCGCGCCATGAACAAGAACTGCGCCAATTACCAGATCGGCCATTCGAACTTCTCGTTCAATCGCGTGGGCAGATGCAACGAGAGTTTTGATGCGGCCGCCATAAATGGTGTCGATATAGGCAAGACGATTAATGGAGCGATCAAAAACGGTGACATCGGCGCCCATTCCAACTGCAATAACAGCTGCGTTAAGTCCTGAAACTCCCCCGCCAATAACAACTACGCGTCCTGGTGAAACTCCTGGTACTCCACCAAGTAGAACTCCTCGCCCGCCGTTGGGGCGTTGAAGCGCAGTTGCGCCAACTTGAGTTGCCAGACGTCCTGCGACCTCGCTCATTGGTGCAAGCAGAGGAAGTGATCCATTTACTTCAACAGTCTCATAGGCAATAGCTGTTGTGCCGCTCTTTATGAGCGCATCTGTACAAGGAAGTGATGCTGCCAGATGCAGATATGTGAAGAGCGTCTGTCCGCGACGCATCTTTGGATACTCAACGGCTATCGGCTCTTTAACTTTAAGAACTAACTCAGCCGTACTCCAAACGACATCGCCATCTTTGACAATCGTGGCACCGGCTGCGATGAAATCCTCATTGGTCAGTGATGAGCCAACTCCTGCGCCATCTTCGATTATTACGGTGTGACCTGCTGCTATGAACTCGCTTACACCTTCGGGGGTAATCGCAACTCGTGATTCGTGAACTTTTATCTCTTTAGGAACTCCAACGATCATGAGCTTATTAACCCTTCGCTTTAACTGCCGCCGCGATAAGACCCACAAAGAGTGGATGAGGTCGAGTTGGACGAGATCGAAGCTCTGGATGAGCTTGCGTACCTATGTAGTAAGGATGCACCTCGGAAGGCAGTTCTACAAACTCGACTAAATCACGCTCCTTGTAGAAGCCAGAGAAGACAAGGCCAGCATCGGAAATCTGTCCACGATAGGTGTTGTTAACTTCATAACGGTGACGGTGACGCTCAGATATCTGTGTCGCACCATACATTTGTGCCACCATCGAATTAGCAACGAGATCTGCCATATAAAGACCCAGGCGCATCGTGCCGCCCATATCTTGATTTCCAGCAACGATATCTTTTTGATCCTCCATCGTTGCAATAACAGGAGTTCCAGTCTCTGAAAACTCTGCCGAAATTGCATCTGGAATACCAGCTAAATTACGCGCCGCTTCAATAACCATGCACTGCAAACCAAGACATAGACCTAGGGTTGGAATCTTATTCTCACGTGCATATTTAAGTGCTCCGACTTTGCCTTCAATTCCGCGGATACCAAAACCACCAGGAACACAGATTGCATCGACATCCTTTAAATTCTTAGCTGCACCCTCTGGTGTTTCACATTCATCACTTGCAATCCAGATGATCTCAATCTTTGCCTCATTTGCAAATCCACCGGCGCGCAAAGCTTCAGAGACTGAGAGATAGGCATCTGGTAAATCTATGTACTTTCCAACGAGTCCAACACGGATATGGTGTTTTGGATGGTGGACCTTTTCTAGTAGGTCATCCCACTCCCCCCAAATAACATCATGACTTTTTAGTCCCAATCGTGCTACGACGTAGGCATCTAAACCTTCGGCATGCAAAACCTTTGGAATGTCATAAATCGAAGGTGCATCAACGGCCGCCACAACTGCAGCTAAATCGACGTCGCACATCAATGAAATCTTTTTCTTTACCGCTAATGGAATTTCGCGATCAGAGCGTAAAACTATTGCATCGGGCGCGATACCAATACTTCGGAGTGCCACAACAGAGTGTTGAGTTGGCTTTGTCTTTAACTCACCCGATGGTCCGATGTATGGAACTAACGAAACATGTAAATAGAAAACATTATCTCTTCCAACCTCTTGGCGAATCTGACGTGCAGCCTCTAAAAATGGCTGGGATTCAATATCACCGACAGTGCCACCGATTTCAGTTATAACAATATCGATATCGGGGGCTGCCATTGCGCGGATGCGCTCTTTGATTTCATTTGTAATATGCGGGATGACCTGAACGGTCTCACCTAAATACTCACCGCGACGCTCTCGTGCAATCACACGCGAATAAACTTGGCCCGTTGTCACATTTGCTGAACCATGAAGATTCGTATCTAAAAAGCGCTCATAATGGCCGATATCTAGATCTGTCTCTGCGCCATCATCGGTGACGAAGACCTCGCCATGTTGAAATGGATTCATTGTGCCGGGATCGACATTTAAGTAGGGATCTAGCTTTTGCATAGTGACACGAAGGCCTCTAGCTACCAATAATCTTCCAAGAGATGAGGCGGTGAGTCCTTTTCCAAGAGATGAGGCGACTCCGCCGGATACAAAGAGGTGTTTCGTCACATGTTGCTGGCCCATGGGAGTCGAACCTATCACTTAATTAGGCTGCCCTCTTACACCTTCAGAGAAAGCAGCTCGGCGGCGTGTTCTCTTGCGCTCACAGAGTTCTCAAGACCTGCCAGCATTCGAGCTATCTCTTCTACGCGATCTTCACCCTCGACTTTTCTTACATCGCTCTGACTTACTGAGCCATTTATATCTTTCGTTACGACAAAATGTGAATCGGCCCACGCAGCAACTTGAGGAAGATGCGTAACAACGATTACTTGAGCATGTCGTGAGAGTGCATGAAGTCTTCTGCCCACTTCAATCGCCGCTTTACCACCGACTCCTGCATCTACTTCATCGAAAACATATGTACCAACTGGGTTTGATGCCGCTATAACCACTTCCAGGGCCAACATCACACGTGACATTTCTCCGCCGCTTGCCCCCTTAGCCAATGCGACAAGTGGTGCATCTTTGTGAGAGGAGATATACATCGAAACTTCATCACAACCGGTTGCAGTAAAATCAGATTCTTTTAAAGCTGCGTAATCCACGCTCTCAATGCGGGCAGAGAATGTCGTATGCGGCATCGATAGTTGTTGGACCTCGGATGTAACACGCACACCTAAATCTTCAGCGGCCTCCGTTCGAAGATTTGTTAACTCTTTAGCAGCAACTACTAACGCCTTCTTAATTCCAACTAACTCAGACTCCATCTCAAGAAGACGTTCATCACCGCCCTCTAAATCAGCGATCTCGTTGGAAGATGATTCGAAACGTTTTACAAGAAGATCTGCCTCAACCTCATGTGATCCCGTACCGCCATATTTTTTTATTAGGGTATGAATCGCTAACTTTCTCGCGTTCAAGAAATCTAAGCCTGCTGGATCGGCCTCAAGTGAGTTCGTATACTTTGCAAGTTGGCCACGTGCATCATCGATAAGGAAAAAGGCTTCGCTGAGCTGGGAATGGATAATCTCCAGCGCTGAATCTTTTGATTTAGCGCCCTCCAAAGCCCGGCGCGCTATCCCGAGTGATGTGAGCACCCCGGACTCTTCATCATCGACTGCCTGTGCTGCCGATTCTCCGGCGATTCGTAACTCTTCAACATTTGATAAGCGATCTATCGCGCTATTGATTTCCTCGTATTCACCCAGTTTGAGTTTTAACGCCGATAGCGCGGCGGCGAATTCGCGTAATGCCCCGAGCTCTTTATCGGCCTGGTCTACGCTTTTACGCAGAGCATTGATTCTAGATTTCAAACTCTGATATGCAGACAGAGTCGTTGAGTAATTATCCATAGCTTTTTTAAACTCTTCACCTGCGAATCTGTCAAGTAGTTCGCGTTGCTTGGCGCTTTTACTTATATGCATATTAGCTGCTTGGGCATGTACCTCGACCAATAGTTCACTGACTGTCGCCAATGTGCCGGCAGTTACTAAAACACCGTTAGCGGTCGCCTTGCTCTTTCCATCTACATTTACGGTACGTGTAATGATTAGCTGACTATCTTCAACTACCACGCCACAATCATCGAAACTAGTGTTTTGATTTAGCGGAATCGTAAAACTTCCGCTGGCCAAAAGTCTTTCGCTCCCTTTTCGCACTAATGAACTATCACTCTTGCCCCCCAATATGAGGTTAAGGGCAGTTAAAATCATTGTCTTTCCGGCGCCAGTTTCTCCAGAGAGGACCGTTAAACCTTTAGATATTTCTAACGTTGCTTGATCGATGACACCGATAGATTTAATCGTAATCTCATCGAGAAATGTACGCTCACTCACCGCGCCAGCCTTGAACCGGTAGTTTGAATTTCGCGACTAATCGATCACTGAAGAGAGTGTTACTCAAGTGCGCTAAACGAACAATGGCCTCATCTTTTGAAATGTGAACTCGATCGCCCTCTACAAGTTCGAAGTTGCGAAGAGAGTCAGATGAGAGCAATGCCTGTTCCGAATCAATGCGCACCACTATCTCTGATTGAGTTGAAATTACTAATGGTCGAGAAAAGAGAGCATGGGCTGAGATGGGAAGAACAACTAGTGCATCAACTTCAGGCCAAACGACTGGCCCGCCAGCAGAAAAAGCATAGGCGGTGGAGCCCGTTGGGGTCGAACAAATCAAGCCATCGCAACCCCACCGTGAGATAGGACGTTTATCAATCTCTAAAAAGAGTTCAACCATCGTTGCATGCTGACGCTCTACGGTAACTTCATTTAACGCCCACCCTTGTGAAACCTCTTTATCACCTCTAATAACCGAATATTTAAGAGTCATTCTAGAATCAATTACATACTTCTTTTCGGTGATAGCGTTTACAACTACATCGAGAGAGAGTTTTTCAACCTCGGCTAAAAACCCAACGTGGCCCAGATTTACCCCCAGCAAAGGAATTTGATGATTTCTTGTAACTTCTGCAGCTCGCAACATTGTTCCATCGCCACCAAGCACGACACCTACTTCTAGCTCTGGTAGCTCCTCAACGTTGCAGTTAACCACACCATCGATTGCGATATCGGAGATTGTATAGAGAGCAAAACCAGCGCTACGAAAATCCTTGGCAAGTTTGATCGCAGCTTCAACTGCTTGTGGCCTAGTTGGATTGCAGACAAATAGTAGATTGCGCATTACGCCGGACCCTCTTGAATAGCTCGATCGAGAGCCTCGTGATCAATGGCCGGTGCCCCACGTTTTAGCCATAGAAAATATTCGACATTTCCAGCTGGACCCGGCAGAGGGCTGGCGACAATTGCCATTGTGCCAAGCCCTACGTCATATGCAGAGTCGGCAACATCAATCACGGCTGCTTTTCGAAGCTGTGGATCGCGCACGACTCCCCCTGCGCCTAATTTTTCGCGACCAACTTCAAACTGTGGTTTGACCATGACAACGAAATCGGCATCGGGTTTTGAAACCGCGGCAAGGGCCGGTAAAACTAGTGTCAATGAGATAAAACTTAAATCTGCAACAACTAGATCAATGGGCTCACCTACAACATCGCCAGTTAAGTGACGAATGTTGGTGCGATCCAAAATACTTACGCGCTCATCCTGCCGCAGCGACCAGGCTAATTGACCGTATCCGACATCTACTGCAACAACGTGCGCAGCATTTCTACGCAAGAGCACATCTGTAAATCCACCAGTAGAAGCTCCCGCATCTAAACAACGTCTTCCTTCGACGATGACGCCTGCAAATGCATCAAGCGCCCCTGCCAATTTATGACCACCGCGCGAGACAAAGTCATCACGCTTGCCGGCTAATTTTATAGAAGTTTGCGCATCGACCATAGTCGCCGGCTTTGTTGCAGGGATGCCATTGACTAGAACCGAGCGAGATTCAATTAGATCCGATGCATTCTCACGCGAGCGTGCAAGCTCGCGACGTACTAACTCTGCATCTAGTCGTATCTTCATTCCTTTAATTACCCGCTAAAGCCCATCGATAGACGAGAGAGCTTCTGAAAGTTTGCTGTGGAGCTCTTCAAATCGTTGGGCGTGATCATTGATCGCCATTGAATCGATCTCAACTAGTTCGTTGCGAACCTCTTCAACCAAGCTCTCACCATTTATTGGGCTATCCATTTACTTACTCGCCTTCTTAACGGTGGATTTCTTAGCTGCAGCTTTCTTGACTACGGGTTTTTTACTTGCGCTCTTTTTGGTTGACGTCTTCTTAACGCTCTCTCTCTTTGCCTCGGCCTTTAAGCGAACTACTTCCTCTTTAAGTGCCTCAAACTCACCGCGCTTAACAAAGCCCATCTTGGATACTGAACGCTCGACCTCATCCTCTATCTTTATCTTTAACGCCTCTCCGCCCTCTCGAAGCCACTGATTCACGGCAGAGGCAACCTCGGTTGCACTTTTATCGCCATCGGTGACCTTCGTCAGATATGTGCGTAGGGTTGAAAAAATGTCATTGGCCATAGAGGTAAGAGTACCTATATCCGCGCAATCTCAATCGCTTCTACTTGCCATCGACTCGCAAGGCCAGATGCGTTCTGGAAAAAGCGGCGATGGACACTTCCGGAAACCTCAATCCACTCATCGGCTTTGAGGGTTAGCGCACTTCTCCTTGCCTTAGCGCTCCAAGCGGCGATATCCAGGGTATCTACGCCCTTGCCACGTTCCCTTGCGATAATGAGCCGAAACTCAACGACGGCATCACCGCTCGGCAGCTCCTTCTGGATGGCTTTGTCGGATACCCGACCCCTTAGCAATAGATCATTGAGTGAATAGTCGGGCTCAATATCTGCGATCTCTTTCTTCTTTTTAACCATTATGGGACCCCTTTGTATGTGGTGTGGAGATCCCAGCGTTGCGATGAGGGCTGACAGATTGAATTTAGCAATGAGCAAATTGTGGATAAATCTATGGGCCTACAGCTCGGGTTGTGGCCCTGCCCCTACATTTCCATAACGGTGATTAGTAATCGAAACACTCTGTTCGAGTAGCCATCGCGGCGTCTCGACATCTCCGCGAGCAGCTATAGGGCGCAGATCAACACTAATCCCGCGGGATAGTAGTTCTGCGATTGGAGCTGGTCCATCTCTGAGCCAACGCACTTTCGAGCAATCACCTATTGGCGTATTCGTATCATCGAACTCGATTCTCGTTCCAACTAAATGAGAAACCCACTCAATATATTCGATGGTGCTCTTATCAACTGTTGAATCGATGCAAACAACAATGGATCTTAGATATGGGCGATATCTCTGATAATTGCGCTCGACTCGCAAACCCGAGCGATCAATAGCCTTCGAACCGATTGATTGCCACCAAGCTGTTGATGAACTTTGAGTGAGAGATAGATCTTTCATCGCTTCCCACGAACGAAGGTTATTCAAATAGTTCGAGCCACCCGCTTTAGATGTCGCCCCGACACTGCTTCGCTTCCAACCACCAAAGGGTTGTCGGTTTACTACAGCACCTGTCGTGCCTCGGTTAACATAGAGATTTCCTGCTTGAATTCGATTGATCCATTTTTCGCATTCAACCACATCAAGTGAATGAATTCCGGCAGTTAACCCGAAGTCACATGCATTCTGAATCTCAATTGCAGTGTCAAAATCAGGTGCCTCTATAACGCCTAAGACCGGACCAAACCATTCATTCATATGGCTCCATGAGCCAGGACGAACTCCGATTTTTACTCCCGGTGACCAGAGATAGCCTGTCGCATCCAATTCTTGGGGTGCAACCAACCAGCTCTCACCCTCTTCCAACATTGTTAGCGCTCGAAGGAGCGCTCCAGTCGGTGGATGTATTAGAGGACCCACTGCAGTTGAAGTTAATTGCGACGATGCAGTTGTCAGGCTCTGAACAGCATCTTTGAGTTGGTGAATAAAGGCGGGATTTCGATAAACGCCGGTTTCGACAATCGCCAAACTCGCTGCACTGCATTTTTGTCCAGCATGCCCAAATGCCGACTGAACTAAATCTTTAACCGCATTATCAATATCGGCGCTGGCAGAGATCAGTATTGCATTCTTGCCACTAGTTTCAGCTAATAGGTTTAAGTCGCCTCTCCACGAGGTGAATAACTCGGCCGTAGCAAAAGCTCCCGTAAGAATTAATGCATCTACTTGCTGATTTGAGACTAAGTATTTTCCAACCTCGTCATCACGAGTGGAAACAAATTGAAGAACATCTTTCGGAACGCCAGCGCTCCAGAGATACTGCGCCATCAACCATGATGTAGCAACGGTTTCAGGGGCAGATTTGAGAATAACTGTATTTCCAGCAGCCAATGCTGCGCAGACCCCGCCAAGCGGAATCGCAAATGGAAAATTCCAGGGGGGCACAATTACAACTACTCCGATGGGCGTTGAACCCTGTTCCTTTTCTCGCGAAGAGAGCGCATAGAAACGAGCAAAATCAATCCCCTCGCTGACTTCGGGATCGGCCTCAGAATAAGTCTTTCCGGCGTCCCTAGACATTGTCGCAATAATTCTCGCTCTATCGCTATCCATTAGATGCGCGGCTTTTGCCAAAATCTCTCCACGACCCTTTGCTCCTAATGAACTCCAATCTGAGATCGCCAGGCGCGCTGCATCAAAGGCCCTATCGACTAAATCTGAGTTGGCAACGCTGTATCGATACCACTGACTTCCCTGTTCATTTGGTGTTATTCCAACTTCGAAGTCATCAACCCGCTCTTCCTTTCCAGCAACCACCAATGGAATTGATAGAGAGTTGTTGGAATAGATACTCTCGAGCTCACTTTGTAATTTCTGAATAAAGAGTGGATTAGTTGCATCGCTATCACTTGCGTTGATAAAAGCGCCTTGTGAATACTCCTGCTCTGCATCTTCTAGAAAGAGATTATGTCGACGCGAATCTGTTGAAATAGTATGGCGATCACGGACGGAGGCTAAAAAGCGCTCTTTCTGTGCAGAAAAACCCACTTTATCGTGCGCAATATCAAATGATGCACGCAGGTAGTTATCAGTAGAAGTATTCTCATCCAGTCTTCGGACTAGATAGGCAACGGCAGTTGGAAAATCTTCATATTGCGTCACTGGTGTATACAAAAGCACTCTAGGAGCGCGACGCGAAATAGCTAATGATTCAGCATTTGCCATTCCCTCTAACATCTCTATATCAAGTTGGCTCTCTACCCCACGCATCTTTGCAACTTCAATCGCCCACGAAAGATGAAAGAGGTTGTGGCTAGCGATTCCAATTCTTACCGCGTCAGAGTTTTCTTGGCGCAACGCACAGTCGATCAGACGTGTGTAACTGGCGTCTACATCGGCCTTGCTTGCGTAGGGGGCCGGAACCCAGCCATGTAGCTCTGCCTCTGCCTTTTCCATCGCCAAATTTGCACCCTTGACCAGGCGGATTTTTATTCTTGCACCCGTCTTCTTATGGCGAGTGATCGACCACTGCACTAGATCCGAGAAAGCGCTGTGTGAATCTGGAAGGTAGGCCTGCAGAACTATCCCCGCTTCAAGGTTTTCAAA
>Ga0209297_1002549_pt1 | contig 10013 bp, 7 predicted proteins | sample S_130805_MF_Meta_FD_187322 | JGI IMG/M metagenome (GOLD analysis project Ga0209297, IMG submission 187322) | Freshwater microbial communities from Lake Simoncouche, Canada to study carbon cycling - S_130805_MF_MetaG (SPAdes) (version 2) | ecosystem: Environmental > Aquatic > Freshwater > Lake ... | reverse complement strand
GCGCAAACGCCTACCGCGCCAACTGAAGTTGTTACAGGGCTTTCTAACGCTCGCTGGCATTTTGGTCAAGTATCAACGTCAGGCGGCACATTTACGCTTGCTGTGAATGGCGAAGATTATATGCTTCTCTATAACGGCACAACATGGCAACAAGTGACGGGCGTATCAACACCTTACGCTATCACAGGCGTTGACACTAGCCTTCTTGTTGACGTATTAGTACATCACCGCAGAGCGTGGTTTGTTCAAAAGAACAGCATGAAATGCTGGTATTTAGCTACTGATTCGATTGCTGGTACAGCGACTTCTTTTGACTTTGCACCTTTGTTTATCAATGGCGGCAGTATTGCCAAGATTGAAACATGGACGCTTGACGCCGGTAACGGTATGGATGACTATTTTGTCGTCATTACTACGGTAGGTGAGATTGCCGTCTATAGCGGAACAAACCCTGCGTCAGCCGATACATGGTCGCTTAACGGCGTGTATTATGGCGGTTCACCCGTAGGACGCAATTGCACAATTAAATTTGGTGGCGACGTATTACTGCTAAATAAGGACGGGCTAGTCCCTTTGTCGCAATGGCTAATGTCTAGCCGTGTTAATGTCAAAACATCTATTACAAACAAAATACAACAACGAATTACTGACGCCACGACAGCGTATGCAGATAATTACGGCTGGCAAGTTATTTTAAATCCGCCTAACAATATGCTGTTTATTAACGTGCCGGTTAGTTCAACGCAGTTTGACCAATACGTCATGAATACGATTAGCGGGGCATGGTCACGCTTTACCGGCGTTAACGCAACTTGTTGGACGTTTATTAACAACATCCTGTACTTTGGACAAGGCGGCAAAGTCTTTAAATTTTGGGACGGGCCAACTGATGATGGCGAAGTCATCAATACCGACCTTTTACCTGCTTTTTCTGCCTTTGGCAGTCAAAGTCAGATTAAGCGTTGGACGATGGCTAAAGTGTCAATGGGCTACGATTATGCGTTTGCGTTTTCCGGTCAGATTAACCTTAACTTTGATTTAGATTCTCAACCACCACAACCCTATAACCTTCTTGCTACCAACGCAGGCATTTGGGATTCTGGCACTTGGGATAATGTACAATGGGGCGGAAACATCATGCCTTTCTCACGTTGGCAAATGGCGTCGGGCATGGGCTATTACGGCACGTTTAGAATCAGAACATCAAGTAAAACGTCCGACATACGCTATTATGCGACAGACTATGTATTTGAAGGCGGAGGCGTACTATAATGAAAATTATAGTTGACCAGCCAGAAAGATGCGGTCAATGGATATCAGAAAAACAAGGTAAAAAATATTGCAACGATGAAAGCGCAGTCTACATAGCGCTTGAGCATAAAAACGAGATAAACGTCGTCTTTATGTATAATAACTTAATAGAAGGTGGGTCAATACATCTTCATATTGCAGTAGAAGGACGAGGAAATAAAGAAATACGATGGTATGCTTTTCATTATCCTTTTATAGAGCTAAAAGTTAAAAAAATAATAGCGCCTATTCAAGCGGATAACGAAAAGTGTATTCGGTTTGCAATAAACGCAGGGTTTGTATGTGAGCATATAATTAAAGACGCGGGGTATAATGGTGATTTATGGCTATTTTCCATGACCAAAGAACAATGTCGATTTTTAAGATAATTTAGGAGTTTATCATGGGCAACCCAACTATGCCTGCTTCACCAGACTATTTTGCTGCCGCGCAAGCTACCGCGTCAGGCAATCAAAACGCGTCGCTTGCAGCGCAAAAAGCTAATATGACCAATCAATCGGGGCCTATGCAGTATAGGCTTGATAGTAGCGGTAACTACCTTGATGCAAAAAACCAAGTAACAACAGACTTAAAGCAAGCTGAATTAAGCGCGTCGGGGGTTAACTATAATTTACCTGCCAACGTTAAAGCAGACGAATACGGCAATATGCCTTTTGACCAGTCTACACTTACTCCCAAACAAAAAGCGGAGTACCTTGCTAGCGGGACGTTACCTAAAAAGTTTAACGTGACGTATCTACCTCAGCAGTACACGCAAACGCAAACTTTAGGGGGTAACGACAGAACATTATACAACGAGAGCCAAGCGGCGCAATTAGGGCTGTCCGATATAGCTTTAAAAGGCTTAGACGCTGTACGAGCGGCTACCGACCCTGATGACCCTAGATATAAAAAAGTAACCCCTACACTTGATGTTATGGGAGGGCCTAAAAGCACTACTGATTTTATGGGAGGGCCTAAAAGCACTACTGATTTTATGACGTCAAATCTGAATACAGGGAATATTTCAAGCTCTGTAGCAAACGCAGGGGTTATAAAAACTGAGCCGTCGACAAACGCGAGCGCGTTAACGTCTATAGCAAACAATCAAGATAAATTAGTAACATCTTCTGGCGCTACGGAAAAAGCGTCTGGGCTAGGGGCAACAAGTAATAACGCCGATAAATTGACAACCTCATTAGGGCTTGACCCCAAGCTGCTTACCCAAGGCACAACTGATGCGCTATACCAAGCTAATACGCAGTATTTAGACCCGCAATTTGCGCAAGCTCAGTCAAAACTTGAGAGCCAATTGGCTAACCAAGGCATTACGCGAGGAAGCGAAGCATATAACAATGCGATGCTTAACTTTAACAATCAAAAGCAACAAGCGTACACAGACGCAAGAAATCAAGCGATTGGACAAGGTACAGCCGCAGCGCAAGGTATGTTTGGCATGGGGCTTCAAAGCGCTCAATTTGGCAATACCTCACTAGGTCAACAATTTGGGCAGAACGTTACTGCGCAGCAACTTGCTAACGCCTCTGCGCAACAGAATAACCAAAATGCGCAAGTTAATATGGGGCTTACTAACCAAGCGTATGGGCAACAATTTGGACAAAACTTGCAAGCAGGTCAATTTGGAAATGCCGGCGTAGCGCAAAACAATCAACAAGCAATAAACGTAGGTAATTTTGCTAACGCTGCGCAAGCGCAACAATATGGTCAAAATCTATCCAACCTGCAAGCGGCAAACACTGCTGAAACGCAAGCGTTTGGAATGAATTTGCAAAACGCCAACTTAAAAAATCAAGTTAAGGACACGGAGTTTAACCAAAACTTGCAAAGCAATCAGCTAACCAACCAAGTTAAGGACACGTTGTTTAACCAAAACTTGCAAAGCAATCAGCTAAACAACCAAGCCAGCAACCAACAACTTGCGCAGAATCAAGCAATTCAACAGAACGACCTTAATATTCTGCAAGCGTTGCGAACAGGCGCTCAACTTAATACGGCTAATTTACCCGCTGTCGGGGTTACGTCCCCCGGACAAGCCGCAAATTGGCAAGGTGCGGATTTTCTTGGCGCGGCTACTGCTAAAGGTCAATATGACCAGAGCATCTACAATGCACAAGCGGCGGCTAATGCGCAAATGATGAGCGCGGGCATTGGCGCGGCGGGAGCGCTTGGCGGCGCAGGTATTGGCGCGGCGGTTAAATCTGACAGAAGGCTTAAAAAGAACATTAAACGCATTGGTACGCACGTTCTTGGCATTGGGCTTTACACATGGGATTACTTGTGGGGTGAGCCGTTTGCTGGCGTTATGGCAGACGAAGTGGAACAAGTCATGCCAGAAGCTATCGTTATGCACCCAAGTGGGTTTAAAATGGTTAATTATTCAATGCTGGGGTTAGTGTAATGATGTTAGGTGAAGACCAACACGCAGCGCTGGTGGCTGCACTTAGAAACCAACCGCAATACCCGCGAGGTAATGCCGCGCCGTCAGCGCAATCCATAATGCAGAACGCGGAAGCGCTTGGCAAAGGCTATCAGGCGATTAAAGAAGCTGGCAAAAGCGACGCACAGCAGTACGCTGATGAGTTTGGTCAATATGACCCTCAATTTGCGGCGATGCAAGCTAAAACACCTGACGAGGGTAGCTTTATGAACGGTTTGCAAAACAAATGGAACGGGCTATTTGGAGGTTCTAATGGCTAGTTTATACGATGAAAAAGTGCTTGGTGCTAAAGATAGAATTGCTTTAGCTCGTAAGTTACAAGAACAAAGCGCTAATCAACAAGCAGGTCAAATGGTTAGCGGATGGTACGTCCCTAATACTGGTGGAGCCGCGCTTGGCGCGTTGCAAAATATCATTGGCGCGTATCAAGAAAGCGGCGCTAGAGAAGATTTAGATAAAGCAGAACGTGAAAAAACAGCAGCCACTATTAGAGGCTTAAATTCTATGGGGATGGAAGCACCCTCAGAAATGGCGTTGCAAGCCGGCACACCAGAGCAAAAACCATCTTGGTGGGATAAAACGTCTGCTTTTGTTACAGGAGGTGACCAACCTCAATCAGTTCCTGCACAGCCTATGGCTCAAAATGTAGCTAAAAACGTGTCGCCTGAAGATATAGACCGTCAATCATTAGCGATGTCAGTTGTTAATCCTGAAGTTGGCGCTATGGCGCAGACTATAGGTAACAACCAAGCTAATAGAGAAGCACGAAGGGTAGCTGCTGAAGACGCGTCAGACCTTAGACGATGGATGTTGTCGCAAACTGAACAAGGTAAAAATACTCGACAAGACAAAAACATTAACTTTCAAGGTGAGCAAGGCGATTTAAATCGGCAAAATCGCATTGATATACACATGATTCCCTCACCAAATAGCGGCGGTACGCCTTCATATTCTTCGGTGTCATTGCCGGACGGCTCTGTTGGCGTCATTGACCATAGTACAGGAGAAATCAAGCCCTACGCCGCTGCTGGCGGAGCGTTGGGGGGCGGAGCTAAACCGTTTACAGATTCAGAAATTGCTTCTTTTGGGCAACTTTATAAAGGACAACAAGCGGGGATAAACCCTAAAATTCCTGCCAAAACTCAACTTCGATATCAAGAATGGCTATCTAAAAATGGCGGAGATGTTAACGCTATTGTAAGCGGAAGCGCTACCTCTAAAGCTGGCACGTCAGCATTAGGGGCGCAAACTAAACAATTTGAAGCCGCTAAGAATTTTAGTGATACGTTTGATAAAAATGCTCAAATGGCACTTGAATTTAGCGATACCGTTGCGCGGACTAAATCTCCGATAACTAACCAACTTATTCAATCATGGCAATCAAGCGGTGTCCAAAACCCTGAGTTAAAATCGTTTAAAAACGCTACCGAAACCGCCGTTAATGAATACGCTAAAATTATGTCTGGTAGCACGGGGTCTTCAGCCGTATCTGTTGCAGCGGCTAAACACGCTCGTGAAATGTTAAGCACTGCCGATAGCCCTGAAACATATAAAAAGGCTATTCAAACTTTACGACGAGAAGCTGATAACAGACTTGAAAGTTTTAGGACAGGGACTGCCGGTATTAGCGCTCAGCTTGCTAATCCACAACAGCCTGTCCAACAGCCTGCTCAACAGCCTGCTCAACAGCCTGTCCAACAGAAACCCAAATACTCTACTAGCGGATGGTGATTTAGATGGCAAGAGATATTACGGTTACGTTTGAAGATGGTACACAGCACCAATATAAAGGTGCGCCTGATGATATTACGCCTGACGCTGTTGCCACAAGAGCGCAAAAAGAGTTTAACGCGCCGGTTGCACATATAGACGGCGGGCGAGCGCAAGAAGCACCTAAAGAAGAACCGTCAATGCTTAAACGGTTTATGGAACACCCTATAGACACATATGCTCAAGAGGCACAAAATTTAGCTGGGGGCGTTGCAGGAGGGGTAGCAAATACGGCTATTAACGCCGCCAATTTAGTTCAAGCAGTGCCGTCTGATAAAGCAACGGAGTACAAAGCTGCGGTTCAGCAAAAGTTAACGGATTTAGGTGCTAAACCTGAAAGCGACGCGTATGGAATAGGTAAATTTGGAGGCGAGGTAGCCGCAACATATCCTATTGGCGGCGTATTAGGTGGGGCGGCAAAAATGGCAAAAGCGCCATCACGACTTGTAGAAGCGTTAAAATCTGGCGGCTTAAGCACTGGCGAAGCAAAAGGGTTTGCTAAAAATCTACTTACTAAAACAGTTGCAGGCGCTGGCGTGGGCGGTCTTACAGGGCAATTAATAGCGCCTGAAGACGATGGAGGACTTACGGGCGGCGCTGTAGGTGCAGGCGTAAGCGCGGCAACATCTGTCATTAATCCCGCCGCTAAATTAGGCTATAGAATTGTTGAGCCTGTGTTTGAACGCGGGCGTGAAGCAATGGCAAGTAGAAAAATGCGCGATATTGCAGGCGGCGCTGAAAATATACCTGCAATGGTCGAACAATTAAGAGGCAAAAATCTTACCCCTGAACAATTAGCGGTACAAATGGAATCTCCTGAATTAGCAGGGTCTATTAGAACGTCAGAAGAATTGCACCCTAAAGAATGGACAACTAAACGTAATGCCGAAAATGAAGTCTTAGCGTCAAGAGTTAATCAAGCGCAAAGCTCGCTTAATGCGTTGCACCAAGGTGAATTGCCTGTTAGTAATGTAAGCGCTAACGCGCCATATCAAAACGTGCGTGATGCGCAAATTGCGCAGAAAGGGGCGCTTGAGGATACTAAAGCCGCTCGTACAGCAGAGCTATTGCGTCAAGCTGAAACAGAGCAAGCAGGGCTTAATGAAGCCAAGCAGCAGGTGGCTAGTACAGTCGCGCAACCAGAACAACGTGAAATTGGGCAGACTGTAATATCGCGTAAAATAGAGCTTCAAGACCAAGCGGCTAAGCTAGTCAGCCCTTTATATAAGCAATCTTTTGAGCTTGCGCCGCAGCCTTTTAGCATTAAACCGTTAATTGATAAAGCGACAGAATTATCAGAAAACATTTCAACGGCGATAAATAAAGAGTCTGCGCCGTTTACTCACACCGCGCTTAAAGTATTTAAACAGCAAGCCGATGAAGGGCCTGTTCTATTAGGCGCAAATGGAAAACCGCTTAAGCCGTCTTCTGAAGGTCTACCTCCAATGGCAACTTTAGAATCTCTTAAAGCATTGCGGAGTGAAATTCTTATAGACCTTAGAGAGTTTGAAGGTGTCCCTGAATCAGGGTTAAAGATACGAAATTTAAAAATATTAAAACAAGGGATTGACGATTCTATTGCCCAAAATGCGCCTACTAAAGCTAGAGCAGTTTTTGATGAAGCTAACAAACTTTTTAGGTCTACGGTAGCGGAACCTTACATGGAGGGCACAGTAGATAAACTTACTCGCCAAACTAATACCTATAGACCGCAAATTAACCCTTCTGAAGTAGCGGATAAATTTTTACATCCTGACCATGCTGCGGATTTTATTCGCGCATTTGGAAATGACACTGAAGCACTACAAGCTATTAAAACAGGCGTTGAAGGTAAATTTAATGATGAAGTTGTGCAAGGTGGCAAATCCGCAGATAAATTTTTAAAAGATAACCGAGAAGCGCTAAAAACGCTTGACTCTACTGGCGCGGGAATTCAAAACCGGTTAAGTGAAATTGTGCGTAACTTTGAACCTATTGAAGCTAAACAAGCCGCGCTTGGTGAACAGGTTAAAGCAATTCCTAAAGTGGTTGATGAATCGGTAGCTAACCAACAGCGGATTATTAGCAAATCCGCTAAAGACCTAAGCGGCGTATCTGACGCGGAGAATTTAGCTAAAGTAGCCGTTAGCGGCGACGCTCGCTTGATGGGTCGCATACTGCACAAACTGACGCCTGAGGCTAAACCTGAATTGGCGCGTCAAGTCATTAACAATGCGTTTGAGCCTATTACAGCGGGGGTTGAAAAAGCAGGAGATAAAACCGCTAAAGCGCTTGATAATTCTCGTGTAGCGACGCTTTTGAAAGCTACTTATGGTAAAGAGGAAGGTGCAGCTAAACTGGCTGACTTTAAGGAAACCGCGCACGTTCAATCAATGATTGAAAAAGTTAAAAAAGAAGCGCCTGCGCACCCTTATGATACCGCGCAAGCGTTAGATAATTTAACCGAGGGTAAACCTCAAGTTAAACGTGCAGTAGAGGATATATTGGCTACACTTAATGACCAGCGGAAATTTGCTGAGTTGGCAGCTAGCGGACGTAAAGCAAAAGAAGGAACAATTAAAATGGCGTCTGAAGCTACGCCAACGTTACCTTTCTCGTTAACTGAAGGCTTTTCGTTAGTTAAATGGATTCACACTTCTTTATTAAAATCAGCAGACGCTAAACTTGCGGATAAAATTTCTAGAGAATTGATGTCGTCAGAAGCGTTTGCTACTGCGCTAGAACGCGCTCAAAAAGCTGAAGAATACGCAATTCCCTCTGCCGCTATAGAATATGGTAGAATCCTTCCACGCACTGCTGCTGGCGCAGTCACCTCAATAACAGGAGAAAAATAATGGCTTTTAATGGTTCTGGGACATATACCCTGCCTGCTGGCAACCCCGTTGTTACCGGCACAACGATTTCATCATCAACAACTAACACAACCAACAGTGACATTGCAACGGCGTTGACAAACTGTATCACGCGTGACGGTCAGTCTACGCCGTCAGCTAACTTGCCAATGAACGCTAAGAAACTCACAGGTCTTGCCGCTGGCACGTCTGCGGGGGACAGTGTACGCTATGAACAGGTGGTGCTTACTGCTTCATTAGGCACAAACGTAGCGACGTTTCTTGCAACACCCTCAAGTGCTAACTTAGCGGCTGCGTTAACAGATGAAACAGGAAGTGGCGCAGCGGTATTTGCAACTTCACCTACACTTGTCACACCTGCGCTTGGCACACCCTCAAGTGGTGACCTTTCATTTTGTACAAATGCAGTGGGCTATGGATTAAAATCAGCGACAACAACGGTAACTGTCAGCGGAGCAACTGCGCCAACAGCAGGTCAAGTGTTAACAGCGACAAGTTCAACTAATGCAACTTGGCAAACTGTTGGCTCTGGCGCGTTGACGTTGTTATCAACTGTTACAGCATCTGGCGCATCTACGGTTGATATTGAAACTACTTTTAACAGTACCTATGACGCATACCTGTTGATTGGGTCTGGGATTACCCAAGACGTAAATAACAACTCTATTTGGGCAAGAATGAAAATTGGGGGGGCTTACGTTACTTCGGCGTATAGATATGGAGCATTTCAAGTTGGCTCTGATATATCTCCAAACCCTGCTGATGCGGGGGCGTCACAATCTGCCACATCATTACCTGTTATTGATATTTTAGGAAGCGCCGCTGAATGCAGCGCTGATTTTACTATGTGGATATATAACCCTTCTAGCACAGCGTTTTGTAAATATTATCTTTGCGATTCTATTACTAAACATAGCGCGTCGCAAATTAGGATGCAGAGTAGTGTAGGTTCAAACGATGGTACTGCCGCTTTAACGGGATTACGATTTTATAATAAAGCGGTGGCGGGACTTATATCAGGAAAATTTCGCCTTTACGGTATATCAAATTCATAAGGGGTAAAGATATGGCAAGATTTCACGCAACTTCAGAAGGTAACATACCTTTTACGGAAGAAGAAGAATTACAGTTTGATGCAGAACTGGCGGAACACGCAAAAGAGCAGGCTAAGATAATAATCAAAGCACAAATAACTGCGCTTGAAGCATCGGTCACACCACGCAGACAACGCGAAGCTATTTTAGCTATCGACACCACATGGCTTGCAGACGTTGAGCTTCAAATTGGTCAACTCAGACAACAACTGGCAGCGCTATAATGGAGCATTTCATCTCTTTATTATTCCTTGCAAGAGATGTTGCGCACCGTGAGCATTTGCGGACGCGTAGCTTTGCCGCGCACATGGCGCTTAACGACTTTTATCATGAGATTATCGAGCAAGCGGACGGCATTACAGAGGCGTATCAGGGCAGCTATCAGCTCCTTAAAGACCTTGAGATTATCGGCAGTAAAAATGTCGATAATATTGAAGACTTCTTAAAGAAACAAGTGACGTGGATTGATGAAAACCGCTATAAAGTCTGCGGTAAAGATGACACGCCAATTCAAAACTTGATTGATGGTATTATGGAAACCTATTTTAC
>Ga0209297_1002548_pt1 | contig 10016 bp, 8 predicted proteins | sample S_130805_MF_Meta_FD_187322 | JGI IMG/M metagenome (GOLD analysis project Ga0209297, IMG submission 187322) | Freshwater microbial communities from Lake Simoncouche, Canada to study carbon cycling - S_130805_MF_MetaG (SPAdes) (version 2) | ecosystem: Environmental > Aquatic > Freshwater > Lake ... | reverse complement strand
TATGGGTGAATGGTTTAAAGTACCTGCACAAAAAGATGATTTACTTTTTTACCATGGAGAAAAAGATATAAATAAGATTAATGAATTTATAGAATATTTAAAGTTATGAAGATAGTTTATTTAGCTCCTCATTTATCAACGGGGGGTTGCCCTCAGTTTATTTTAAAACGCATACAAAGTTTACTTGCTCATACCGAGGGTATTGAGGTTTATGTCATTGAGTATAGTTTTCATGGTGATGCTTATGTGGTACAAAGAAATGCCATAAAGCAATTGCTTGGTAAAAATTTTGGCGCACATTTTAGTACAAAAGTAGAAATTGCAGATTATATAGGTCTTATCAATCCTGATATAATTCACATAGATGAAATGTCTGAAAGATTAGACCAACATTTAATGAAGGCTTTGTATAAAAATGATAGAAAATGGTATATCATTGAAACTTGTCATGATGTTTCATTTGACCCAAGTACAAAAGTTTTTCATCCAGATTTGTTTATGTTCTGTAGCCCTTATCATGAGAATACATTTGCCGATTTGGAAAGCTTGTATGAAACAATAGAATACCCTATTGATTTTAAAGTTATTGGTAATAAAGAAAAGACTAAAGCTAAGATGCAATTAGGAATGGATTTGAACAAAAAGCATATTCTTAATGTTGGTTTATGGACTAAAGGTAAAAACCAAGGTGAGATGCTTGAGATAGCTAAACAATACCCAGAAATGATATTTCATTCAGTTGGTAACCAAGCAGGCAATTTTGCTGATTATTGGCAGCCACTTATGAAAGATGTACCTTCTAATGTTAAGATATGGGGTGAAAGAGCTGATGTGGAATTGTTTATGACTGCGGCAGATGTTTTTATGTTTAATTCTACTTGGGAATGTAACCCATTAGTGCTCAGAGAAGCCATGTCGCATACGCTACCGATAGTGGCTAGAAACTTACCACAATATGGTGATATGTTTACCAAATACCTAGACCCTATTGATACAGATTTAAGAACCATTACTAGAAAATATAAAACTTCTAACGATAAAAATTCAAGAGCATTTGCCTTAAAGCATGAAAGAGCTTATAAGGAACTTATGAAGGTGCCAATTAGAAAACAGCAAGTATCTATCACGCAACACTTTGTCAATCAGCCATTCTTAGAGATTAAAGGTAATAGTGAGAGTGATTTTTTAGTTCAATTTTTAGACGAAAAAGGTAGTATATATTACCAAAATACAATAAAAGTAAACCATTGGGTACGATTAAATAGGCAGTGGTACACAAAATGGAGGACAAAAGTTTTCGAGGGGAAAGACTTGATTTACAATAGTACCTTGGATTTAGAAGGTAAAAAAGTATTTATAGCTATTGATAGTCGTAGCTTGGGTGATACGCTTGCATTTATTCCTTATTGTGATGCATTTAGGATAAAGCATAATTGTGATGTGATTGTGTCCACTTTTTGGAATAAAATACTAGACTACCCCGATTTAGATTTTGTTGAGCCGGGGACCATGGTAAATTGTTACGCCATGTACATGCTTGGATATTTCCATGATTCTGATAAAGAACCAGTACCTGCAAATAAAGTTCCATTACAACAATGCGCCTCGAACGTTTTAGGGCTAGATTATGAGGAGTTGGTACCAAGAGTAAGGGTGAACAGAGAAAGGCTGGATTTGGGCAGATATGTAACAATAGCGACCAATTCTACTGCACAATGTAAATTTTGGACGAGGGAAGGGTGGCAAACGGTAATAAATCACCTCCATTCCAAGGGATTTAGGGTAATCAATGTTTCCAAAGAAGCTAACCCATTTGATAATTGTGAGCCTATAGCTGATACCTCAATTGAATATACCATGCAAGTAATTGCAGGGGCTGAATTCCAAATATCACTTAGTAGTGGTTTAAGTTGGTTAGCCTTTGCTATTGGTACCCATGTCGTGCTAATATCAAACTTTACAGCATCAGACTATGAATTCACTACAAAATGTACAAGGATTGTAAATACAAAGGTGTGTCATGATTGCTGGTCAGAGCATAAGCTAGATTCTGCAAATTGGAATTGGTGTCCGCGAAACCAAAATTTCATTTGCCACACCTCAATCACACCCGAAATGGTTATTCAGCAATTGCCTCTGTAACTTGAGCTTTGTCTAGTTCTATGGCTACTTTCTCAATAAATCCTAGTATTTCTTTACCATATTTAGTTGGTAATTGCTCGTTAGCATAGTTCATTAATACTTGAACTTGTTCTGCTGTTAATGATGGTACTGGTAATTGTTTAGTTTCTTGGTTCATATATTTTTATTTTTACAAAGATACTTAATTAATTTAATTATCCAAATGTAGCTACAAATATCCTACAACCCTGCTTTGTTTAATCTTTCATTTAATTCTTGAATAGCTTTCATTAAATATACTGTCATCCCTGAAGGGTTAAATGAATAATAACCATCTTGCCCTAAGGGATATGCTTCAGGAAAATCTTTTACTGCATCATTAGCTATGTAACCTTTTGTCTTATTTGTACCATCTTCATCGGTTAAATAATTAAATAATTTTGGTTCAAGCTGAAAAAATTTATCACTTACATTTTCATCCCACTTTTCAAAATTCTTTTTTAATCTAACATCTGATGAATTTGTATTGTAAAATGTTGTACCCGTTCCATTTGAACTAATAGACCCTTGTAAAGTACCTGAATTATTATAAAAATATATTGCACCAAAACTACCTGCAGCTGTGCCTTTTAATGCCATACCTGTCCTAGTATTATTATCAAATGCCATTTGAAAAACAGAACTATTTGAATTTATAGTAGAAGTAGTTCCAATATATAAATCACCATTAGTTGTAATACGCATTCTTTCGGCATAATCTACGGCTGAACTTCTTGTTGTAAATGTCATTGCACTTGCTGCATCACCTTGTGTAAGAAAATTAATATTAGCAATAGGCTGAAGCCCATAACTTATTGTACTTGAATAATAAATTATAGAACGACTTAAAGAAGTTGAATATGTATTGCTATTTATTAAAGCAGTATTTCCACCTAAATTAAATAATTCCCTATCAGAAAGTGTACCTACAAATAAATTTCCGCCACTACTAATACGCATTCTTTCGGTTTCAGAAGTTTGAAATATTAAAGGCGTAAAAGAACCTGAAGCGCCATAAGTTGTACCTATTGCACCATTTGTCCCATCATGTCCCATATATATTTGAGATTCATTTGTTGAACTATAAATACTTATTCCATTCCAAAATGTAGTATTAGGCATTTTTATAGCTAATCTTGCACCATATCCTGAAGGAACTGCACCAATTCCTATATTTCCTGTTGAATTTATAGTAAGTCTATTTGTAGTATTTGTAGAAAAATTTAAAGTATTAGCAGCACTTAAATACATACCATTTGTAGGTACTGTTGCACCACTTGGTATAAACGCAGTTGCAGTTGCAGTACTTGAAAAACTTGCACTTGTGCCACTTAATGCACCTGTTAAAGTTCCACCTGCTAATGGTAGGTAATCACCTAAAGCACTTGTTAAAGCCAAAGTACCTGTAGCTGATGGTAATGTATAAGCATAAGTACCATTACTAATTGTTGAACCTAAAGTCAATATCCCACTTACCTTAGCTGTACCAGTTACTTCTAATTTATAACTACCACTAGGGCTTCCACCTATTCCTACGTTGTTAGATGCGTCTGTTACAAAAACGTCTGCAAGAACACCAAGTTGATTTGTTTTTCCCATTTTATATTATTTTGTAGCTACTTTGATTCTAGTTTGATTAATCTATTAGATTATTGGTTTGTATTTTACTTTGCTCTTTAGCGGTTTTAATCCAACCATTTGAATAAGCTGCATTTACTATTTCTTCTTTTGTAGCTGGAGTTGGCTGACCTAATTCTAAGAATTTATTTACTGCAAGTTTTACAATTTCATCAATTGCTATTCTTGACCTTTCTTTCATTAAATTTTCAACCCATTCTTGTGGGTCATAGGCAATATATTCCATTGCTAATTTTTCTGTTTCTGTAAGTGTAATTGTATAATTCATATAATTTATTTTGTTATTTAACTTAATAATTGACCACTAAAATGTGAATGTGCTCTATAAATTAGACTAGTTCCTCTTGAACGAGGTTCTACATAATCTCCTGCCGCTAATTCCCAAACTAATGTAAACCCATCTGTAATAGAAACAGCGTTAGAAGCTACATTAACATAAGGACTTACATCCGTTATAGAATATTGAGAACCATTTACTGTTAATACTATTCCAGTATTAGCTCCACCATATGCATAAACATTTATTGTAAATAAATATTTTCCTGCAACTGGAGCTGTAAATCTACCATTACTTGTATTGTAATAAGAACCTGTGTTATGTCTAGCAGTGTTAAAAACAATAACTTCATTATTAGCATAAGAAGTTGAACCTGCGGTTGATGTAACATAAAAAGATGGTTGATATGTCATTGTTACAAGACCCCCTTGTGAAATCTTAAAAGCATTAATTGGAGATGTTGAATTATTAACATCTATATTAAAATCTCCTGCTGTTCCTGTTCTAATTCCCCAATAATTACTATTACCAATATAACCATAATTAGTATTTGCAGAAACTCCTATTGTTACCGAATTAGTTGTTGGAGTGTTAGACCTAAAATATTGAGAAGATTGTACATTACTACTAAAAGAGGCTTCTCCAATATTAGTAATAGTTAATAAAGCAATAGTGTTTAAATTATTAACTATTCTAAAGTTCCCACTATTAGTTAATTTAAAGTCATTATTTGATACATTGGTTAATTCACTTTGGTCAGCACCACCACTTAATACAACTTTTGTAGCACTTACGCTACTTGAAAAAGTAGCTGCTCCTGTGGATGCTATAGTAAGTTTTGGAGTTCCGCCTGATTGTAATTGTAAACCTGAAGCATTTTGGAATATACCACTTGTATATACGCCACCACCACTAAAAAATATACCACCATTTGCATAAGTAAATATATCACTTCCAAAAGTACCACTACTAGAAAAAGTAGCTGCCCCACTAACCAATAATGTAGAAGTAAATCTTCCTGTACCACTAACATCTAATGTATAAGAGGTATTAGTATTACCAATTCCAACATTAGTTCCATTATCCCATATTAAGCTATTGCCTATGGTTGTACCTGTTGCTTTTAAAATATAATTGGTAGTGGTCAGTGGCGCAGTAGCCAAGATAGTATTGAGGCTCAATTTGTTATGTTTTTATAGTTTTTTAATTCTTTTGTTTATTTTGTAGCTACTAATTTTTCTAATTCAATTATTTTGGTATTCATCTCTTTAATAGCATTCACAAGTAATGGTATTATGTCTGTGTATTGAACACCCATTTTATAATCTTCATTACCTTCCTCAAAATCTACTGCCTCAGGTAATACTTCTTTTACTTCTTGAGCAATAAGACCTACTTGCATTTTTTTCGTTTCATCTGATTTCCAAGTAAACCTTACGCCTCTTAATTTATTTACTTTATCTATTGCATTTTCTATTTCTGAATCTATATCTTTTAATCTTATATCTGATTGACCAGTCCAAGTTGTAGCAGATGCACCATTTAAATAAACACCAATCCCATTATTTGTACTTATAGCAAATTTACCTCCTCCCCAATCTCCATCTCCATTATTTGTAGAAACTAAATACCAACTTAAACCACCAGCAGCAGAATTTATAAATATTGCACCACTTCTATAACCATTAACACCAGTGTTTCTTGTAGTTATATAAGCATTATTATTTGTTCCATTATTACTTACATCAAGATAAGTTGATGGACTTGTATTATTTATACCTACATTACCCCCAACTGGTTGTAATATTAAATTATATGCTGTAGCAGAATCATTTCTCATTTGCTGAATCCATCCATTACCATCTGATGCATAGCCTAAATACATTCCAACTAAGCCATCACTTCTTGATACAAAAAAAGAATTTGTAACATTAGTCCCTAAAGTTGGATAAGCCCCTGTACCTGCATTAAAAGAAAGTATTGTTTTTGGAACAGTTAGACCTATACCTACATTACCCCCACTTGTAATTGTCATCAATTTTGAATAAGTAGTACTACCATCAAAATAACTTAAACTAAAATTACCTCCTGAAGTATATCCTAAAGCATAAGCATTTGTAGATGAACTATTTTCTAATGTTAATCCATTAAAAAAATCTCCTGAAGTTGGCGGATTTCCTATTTGACCACCTTGTTTAAGTCTAATACCAGAATTTGAACTACCAGTTACATCTAATTTATATGTTGGAATTGAATTACCAATCCCTAATCTAGTATTAGTATTATCCCAATAAAGATTAGATGAACTACTTATAGCTGATGATGATGTAAAATAAGCTACTTGAGTAGCTGTTCCACTACCACCAATACCACTATAAGCTCCTACTGAATAAGAGTAAGCATAAACTACTACTATATCATTTAATTGACAAGCTGTTGCTAATATTATACTTGTACCATTGGTCGCAGTATATTCACTTTGAGCAAGATTTGAACCATTATAAAAAACATCTATTAATCCTTGAGTATAACTAACAGAAAAAGTAGTCTGACCAGCTGTCGCAGTAAAAGTAGTTATAGTTCTTAATGCGTTTGTTGGTAAATATGCCGTTAATAAATTATCTATCTCAACAATGTTACCAGCCGCCAAACCCGCCACCATAACCACTGTTGTACCATTGGTCGCAGTAAAGTCAGTACCATTAACAAACTTAACTCCATTAACAAACACATCTACCATTCCAAGATTGTAACCATTAGTTACAGTAAAAGTTGTTTGACCTGAAGTCGATGTAAAAGTCTGAACCGCTCTCGCTGATGTTGTTGCGTTACCGCTTGTTCCTGAAGAGCCTGATGTACCCGTAGTTCCCGAAGTCGCAGAAGTTCCTGAAGTACCTGTAGTACCCGATGTACCTGAAGTTGCCGAAGTTCCTGACGTTCCCGTAGTACCCGCCGTTCCTGACGACCCTGATGTACCTGTAGTACCCGATGAGCCCGAAGTTCCTGATGAACCTGCAGAACCACTTGACCCCGTTCCGCCACTAGTTCCTGATGAGCCCGATGTTCCCGATGAACCCGCAGAGCCTGAGCTTCCTGTATTTCCACTAGAACCATTAACACCTGATGTACCCGATGTTCCAGAAGTTGTACCTACAGCTATACCAATTTGTTTTATGTTGGTAATTATTGAAGGAGCTGCTGGTATCGTTCCTGTTGCAGCTACTGCTGTTACTTGTACATCAGAGGCATTTGCCTGAAAATATATTTGATAATAATCATTAGCATTTGCACTATCAATAATAGAAACAAATGGCAATTGCTTTGCACTTTGGCTTCTTAAACCTAAGATAGAGTCAGTTCTAACAACGTTAGTGCCATTTTTCTTTAACCAAATGTCAACATCTGCTCCTCCTCCTCCTGTATGTTCTATTTGTAATGAATAAGCAATCTCATAGATACCAGTATGTTGAACAGTAAGTTGTGAACCACTGAAAACAATACCATTACTATATTCATCATTTGTGTATGTAATTGCTGTTGGTGTATTTGCCGCTGTAACCACTTGAGTAGCTGTGCTTGTAAATGCACCATACCAGTTAGCAATTGAAGCTCCTGATGAACCATCTATACCATTACGACCACTAGTTCCTGAAGTACCCGATGTAGCTGATGAACCTGATGTTCCTGCCGTTCCCGAAGAACCCGATGTTCCTGTAGTACCCGAAGTTGCCGAAGTCCCTGAGCTACCGCTTGAACCTGATGAGCCTGACGTACCTGTCGTTCCCGATGTACCCGTAGTACCCGATGTACCCGAAGACCCTGTAGTTCCTGATGTTCCCGCTGTTGCAGAAGTACCCGATGTTCCCGAGCTACCATCTCCTCCACTCGCACCATCTAAGTTAACAGACCAAGCAGAATAAGTTCCGCTACCTACTGTTCTAGTTGGTGCTGCGAATGATAAAGAACCCGTTGCTGGATTATAAGCTGTAACCTCACACTCTTGGAAGTTGGAAGCGTTATAAACCACAATAATAGATTGTGCTACCGTATATGCTAATTGAGTACCTACAATTAAAGTTCCTGCATTACCCAATGTAAATGTTGTCGATGAAGTTGTGGCGTATCTATCGCCTTGTAAACCGCTTGTACCCGAAGTACCCGAAGTTGCCGATGTACCCGAAGTACCTGTTGTTCCCGATGTCGCTGATGTGCCTGAACTGCCAGATGTACCCGATGTACCCGTTGTACCCGCGGTCCCTGAAGAACCCGCTGTGCCTGATGTTCCAGTTGTACCCGAAGTCGCAGATGTGCCTGAAGAACCCGATGTACCCGATGTACCCGAAGTGCCTGAAGTTCCCCCTGTGCCATCTGTCGCTGATGTACCCGAAGTACCTGCTGTGCCAGATGTTGCCGAAGTTCCTGAAGAACCTGACGAACCTGTTGTACCTGATGTACCCGAAGTTGCAGAGGTACCTGATGTACCTGCTGTTGCAGAAGTTCCTGAAGTCGCTGATGTGCCTGAAGTTCCTGACGAACCCGTTGTACCCGAAGTGCCTGAGCTGCCCGATGTACCTGTCGTTCCCGAGCTGCCCGATGTACCTGAAGTACCCGATGTACCCGAAGTTGCTGAAGTTCCCGAAGAACCCGAGCTACCAGCCGTTCCAGAACTACCTGATGAGAAACTTGTGGCTGTTACAATGCCATCAGTTGCTACAAGGACGCCATTAAGACCCCTTACCTTTAAATCGCCTGAAATTAATCCTTGTATGCTCATCTAAACGTATTTAAATTTTGTTGTATTCTTTAATTCCCCATTCAGCTTTCTATATAAATGTTTCTTAGTAACTCCAATTGTATCAGCTGCTGCTTGCACTCCTTCATAAAAAACTCCTGTTTCTGTATCTAGTACAATTTTCTTAAACACAAAACCATTTTTTGAACCAAATTTTTCAGCTAATGTTCTACCACTTTCTCTAAGAGCTTCACTAATTGGTCTTAACCCTATGTCAAATGAATGCTGAATATTTTCCGATTGCGTCATCCATTCCAAATTGCATAACATATTGTTTGTTTTATTACCATCAATATGATTTACTTGCTCTTTGTTATCTGGATTTGGGATATATGTTAAAGCTACTAATCTATGTACCCTATGCGTCTTGCGTCCAATATTAACATAAACATAACCATCAGGTCTTTTAGCGGTTTTCATAAACCTCATAGTTTTTAATGAGAAAACTCTACCTTCCACAGTTACTAAATAGTCTAAGTTATCTTTTATCTGGCGCATAATATTATTTAACTAGTATTCTAACAAATTCATTTAAGTAGAAAGGTACAGTAGATGCAACAGTTAAAGTTCCTGTTGATGATGTCCATAATACTTGGTTTCCAGTTGGTACGCCTGAAGTTAGGATGGCACCAACGTCTATTCCACCTCTTGATGCGTAAAGTAAAGTTGTATTTACTGCTTCAGAGAATGTGATGCTAGCTGTTCCTTCTACTGCGAACTTAGAGTATTCACGAACGCCTTGTCCACCGCCGCCCGGTACTACACTACCACCAGAGCTACCATTAGCTAATATTTCTTGTGCTATTGCTACTTTAGCCCCACAAAGAGCAAAGACGTAATTACTTACGCCGGGTACAGTGCTTATATTTTGGTCAATGCCATAATTTAAAGCTTTCCACTCCATATATAATTGAATTGCTTTTCTTGGGTCTATGGTGCCATTGAAAAATCCTTTTTCCTTTGGAATTGCATCATTCCATAAGTATTCAGATATTTTAGCTATTGATAATACTTGTGCTGGTGTTGGCATTACTATTTATTTAGAAGAAATAACTTTGGTTTGTACTAATGAATGTCGCTCTGTTTAAAGCTGCTTGCGCACTGAATATATCAGATGCAAAAGATATAGCTTGGTATGCAGAATCTAAT
>Ga0209297_1002543_pt1 | contig 10025 bp, 11 predicted proteins | sample S_130805_MF_Meta_FD_187322 | JGI IMG/M metagenome (GOLD analysis project Ga0209297, IMG submission 187322) | Freshwater microbial communities from Lake Simoncouche, Canada to study carbon cycling - S_130805_MF_MetaG (SPAdes) (version 2) | ecosystem: Environmental > Aquatic > Freshwater > Lake ... | reverse complement strand
GGGTTACCGTAATCAATTCGTTATTTTAAAACTCTACCCGTAGGCATAGCCCACCCCTACATTTGAGCGTGTTAACAGGTCTTGTCCCCTTCAAAACCCGATGACCTTTGAAAATCTCCTCTCTAGAGAATAGGAACCTTAATGTCAGAAGTAACAAATGGCATTTCCCGTCGTACAGTACTTAAGGGTGCTGCAATCGGCGGTCTTGGATTAGCAGCTGGAGGATCACTCCTTGCAGGTTGCGGATCTGATTCAACAGGTGCTCTCGCATTCGGTGCTCGCACCGTAGATGCTGGACCGACTGCGCAGTTAAAGGCCTTGACTGCTGCTTACACAGCAAAGACAAAGAATGAAGTTACTTACAATGCAACAGAGTCAAATGCCTTCCAGAACAATCTTTCACAATATCTACAAGGAACTCCAGACGATGCCTTCCAATGGATGGCCGGATACCGTATGCAGTTCTTTGCAGAGCAGGGATTGCTTGCAGATCTAACAGGCGTGTGGGACACAATTGGTGATCAGTATGCAGAGAGCTACAAAACTGCAGCAACTGGTTTAGATGGAAAGCAATATTTTGTTCCACAGTCTTGGTACCCATGGGGCATGCACTTCCGCAAGTCAATGTTTGCAGATCTCGGACTAAGTGCCGACACAGTGACTAACTGGGATGAATTCCTTAAGATGCTAGATGGCATGAAGAAGAAGGGTCTTGTTGGATTTGCAGCTGGCGATAAGGGCGGCTGGGAAGCAATGGGAACATTCGACATTCTGAATGCTCGTATCAATGGATACCAGTTCCACGTAGATCTTTTGGCCGGTCGCGAAAAGTGGACCGATGCAAAGGTTCTAGAAGTATTTAAGCACTGGGAGATGTTGATTCCTTACATGAATCCAAACGTTCTAGATCTCGAGTGGGATGGCGCCATGCAGCTCCTTCTACAGAAGAAAGCTGGATCGATGCTTATGGGTTCATGGTTCGGTGGAAACTTCAAAGAGCAATCTGAGGCAGATTACGCTGATCTTTCAATCATTCCATTCCCAGAAATCAATCCTGAGTTTGGGCGCGACACAGTCGATGCGCCTATCGATGGTTTCTGCGTGGCCGCCAATGGTGCAAATAATGCTGGTGGAATTGACTTCTTGAAGTTTGCCGGAGATATGGAAGGCGTTCAAGCAATGCTTGATGCTAAAGATGCCGATGGTAAATCCATTCCGATGACATCTGCAAACAAGGGTCAAGATACATCGACATATGATGCTTTCCAAAAAGAGCAGCTAGCGGTTATGGGTGAGGCTAAGTACATAACTCAGTTCCTCGATCGCGATACACGCCCTGATTTTGCTGGTCCAGTTGTTGGCCCTGCAATTCAGTCATGGTTTAAGAATCCTAAGGATGTTAACAAGATTGTTGATAGCCTCCAAGCACAATGGGATGCACTACCTCCACTTGCATAGTTATTAATTCCAATTCACATCGAAAAATAACTAACTAGGAGATAGGTTTAACGGATGAACTCGACGGCGATGGATAATGTAAAACCCCATCGCCGTCGGGCTTTTTCTAGGGCCGACCGAACAACTCTCACCGCCTTCGTAGGAGTTCCACTTTTCTTTCATTTACTTCTTGTCTGGGTTCCGGCCGTTCTTACGATTGTTCTCTCTTTTACTTACTGGTCGGGAATATCGATTTCCCGTATTAAATTCGCTGGGCTTGCAAACTACAAAAATATCTTCTTTGATACACCAGCATTTTGGGAAGCGATTCAGAACAATATTATTTGGTTAGTCTGGTTCGGCGGCATAGCTACTCCACTCGGAATCCTGCTGGCCTATCAAATCGACCGCCAGATTCGTGGTCACAAATTTTATGAGACGGCTTACTACTTGCCTGTGGTGCTTTCTTTAGCGGTTACTGGAATTATCTGGAACTTCCTGCTTCGCCCAGATGGCTTCGTTAACGGCCTTTTGGGGCGCGATATCGATAATGCGATCTCATTTTTTGGAAATTACGATATTAATATCTATGTAATTCTGACTATCGCATCCTGGCGACATATCGGTTACATCATGCTGTTGTATTTAGCTGGCCTTAAATCAGTTGATATGGCGCTACGTGAAGCCGCATCTCTCGATGGCGCAACTGAGTGGCAGACTTTTAAGAGGGTAATTTTCCCCGCCATGAAACCGGTAAATGTGATTGTTATTGTCATCACGATTATCGAATCCCTGCGCGCATTCGACATTGTCTACATTATTTATGGCTCATCCGCGGGTTTCCCAATTTTGGGAACTTTAGTTTTCCAAAATATCGCCGGTGAGGGCGCTTCAATGAAGGGTGCGGCTTATGCAGTTATTCTCTTCGTTCTTTCCATTGGTCCGATCATCGCCTACCTACGCACAACCTTTAAGAGTGATGTCCAATGAGCATTGATGTCGAGCTTCAAGCCGCCGCAATTAAGTACAAGAATAAGCAAGAGATAAAAGATCGTCTCATCTCTGTATTTATCGGCATTTTTGCAATCGCATGGATCTTTCCGATTGTTTGGACTATCTGGACATCTCTACGACCATACAAAGATGTTCGTGCTAATGGCGTCTTTTCGATGCCAAAGGTTTTAAATCTTCAGAATTACTCCGATGCGATCTCACGAATGGATTTGCCACTCTACTTCTGGAACACATTTGCAATCACTGTCCCAGCCGTCTTCTTAACTCTGTTTTTTGGCTCACTGATTGCATTCGTGGTTAGTCGCTATTCATTCAAGTGGAACGTTTCGCTCTTACTTCTATTCACAGCTGGTAATTTATTGCCAGCACAACTTGTCTTTATTCCTGTTTTTAAGATGTATATAACACTAGGCAAGGCTGTCGGAATTCCAAGGCTTCTTTACGACTCACCTTGGGGTGTTGTCTTAATTCACGTAGCTTTCCAGATGGGTTTTGCAACATTCGTATTATCGAGTTACATGAAGACCGTTCCAAAAGAAATCAGCGAATCAGCGATGGTCGACGGCGCGAGCGTTTTTGTTCACTATACAAAGGTGATGCTTCCATTACTGAGGCCAGCACTCGCATCCCTTGCGGTACTGATGACGACGTGGATCTATAACGATTTCTTCTGGGCCTTAGTGTTGATGTCCACGGATTCAAAGAGACCAATAACATCGGCTTTGGGTCGACTTCAAGGTGAATTTGTTACGGATTACAACCTTTTAGCAGCCGGTGCAGTAATTGCCGCCCTGCCCACTCTGATTGTATTCTTTGTCCTTCGTAAGCAGTTTGTATCTGGGCTTACCCTCGGCTCAACAAAGGGATAAAAATGAAAGCAATACAGATCACCGCATTCGGTGGTCCCGACTCCATGCACCTTGTTGATTTAGATGAGCCAGTTGCAACTCCTGGCTTTGAGGTAATTGATGTGACCGCTATTGGTATTAACTATGCCGATACACACCAGACTGAAAACTCATATCTATCACCGCAAAAACTCCCGTTGGTTCCAGGAATTGAAGTTGTGGGCTTAACTGCCTCCGGAAAACGCGTACTAACACCTGTTGCAAGTGGGGGATATGCTCAAAAAGCCTTGGCTTACTCGGCGGCGATGATTGAAGTTCCAGATGGCGTCAGCGATTCACAGGCCTTGTGCATGTTGGTACAAGGTTCAACTGCGTGGCACATTTTAAAGACCGTCGGACATCTTAAAGCGGGGGAAACTGTTGTAGTTCATGCCGCCGCCGGCGGTGTCGGAACAATCGCAATTCAATTAGCGAAAATGTGGGGCGCGAAAGTTATTGCCGTTGCATCAACGCAAGCTAAGAGGGATTTAGCAAAGTCATTAGGGGCCGACGTCGCAATCGATTCAGATACAGAAAAACTTCTAGACGCGATACTTGAGGCAAATGGCGGTAAGAAGGTTGACTTAGTTCTAGAAATGGTCGGCGGTAAAACCTTTGATGCAAGCCTGGAAGCTCTGGCTCCATTCGGACGTTTGATTACTTACGGCATGGCATCGCGCACTGCGCCAACACCAATCCACCCAGGCTCTCTCATGGGTGGATCAAAAACAATTACAGGTTTTTGGCTCTCACATTGTTTCGGCAGTAAAGAGTTGATGAACGACGTCATTGCCGAGCTCTTCGCATTGGTCAAGAGCGGAGATTTAAAACCGGTGACTGGCGCTATGTTTGGATTGAGCCAAGCTGTCATGGCACATCGAGCGATGTTGGCCCGTGAAACCACTGGCAAAATCACGCTAAATCCAGCAGAGTAAGGGTAAGGATTTTTCGAAAGCCTTCACTGCCTGTACGCTCAGCATTCGATCTGCGCCCCCCTAGCTCAGTTGGTAGAGCGTTTCCATGGTAAGGAAAAGGTCACCGGTCCGATTCCGGTGGGGGGCTCGAACAGAGCCTTTCACTAGTTGAAGGCTTTTTTCAAAGCACACCCCTGGCGGGGTAGCTCAGCTTGGTAGAGCAAGCGGCTCATAATCGCTGTGTCGTGGGTTCAAATCCCGCTCCCGCTACTAGTACTACCTGCGCGAATTTCGCGCATTGACGGGCCTCGGGTAACCTAGGGCCTTCGATAACTGATGAAGGAGTAAGACCATGGCAAGTAAGAGCGCGGACGTACGTCCAAAGATCACCATGGCCTGCGTCGATTGCAAAGAGCGCAACTACATCACTAAGAAGAACCGCCGCAACGATCCAGACCGTATGGAGCTCAAGAAGTTCTGTCCACGTTGCAAGCTTTCAACTCTTCACCGCGAAACCCGCTAATGATCAATCCCGATTCGGTCGGGCGCACTTTTACTGGTGCAGATTTAGTAACCGTTACGCAATCTGAAATTGATGCCTTTGCTTCCGTCATTGGCGTAAGCGATACAACCGTCGCCCCTCCAACTTTTTCAATTCGCATTTCACTTTCGCAATATGAATCGATTTTGACGCAACCTGAAATCGGTGTTGACTGGACGCGCCTTGTACACGGGGATCAAAAGTTTGAAATTTATCGCCCAGTTGTTGCAGGCGATGTCTTTAAATGCTCGGCCACCATCGAAACGCTACGTTCGGTCGCAGGCAACGAAATTATCTCCGTGCGCTCTGACTTACATAATGGCTCCGAGCTTGTCGTCTCTTCATGGTCGACTTTGGTGGTGCGCGGATGATCGCAGTCGGAACAGTATTGCCAACAAAGATTTTCTACCTTGATCGAGCATTGCTCAAGGCATATGCAGATACAAGCGGAGACCAAAATCCGATTCATCAGAATGAAGAGTTTGCTGTATCGGTAGGGCTCCCAAATGTGATCGCCCACGGAATGTTAACCATGGCACTAGTCGGGACATACATCTCTGATTGGGCCGGCGGAAGTGCACATGTTAAAGAGTTCTCGGCTCGCTTTATTAAACCAGTCATTGTGCCGGCCGGTGAAAAAGTTGATTTAACAGTTACTGCAACGGTCACTGAAGTAGATGGAAATCGCATTAAGTTAGATTGTGTAGCGACATCGGCTGGCGTAAAAGTCTTAGGAATGGCAAGAGCCATCGTAATTAAATGAGTATTCCTGATGAAGTTATTGCCTTTGCCGAAGAACGCCTAAGCGCTCGCGAAAATAAGGATTTTGCACTCGCTGATGCCTTGCGAAATACAATTGCAAACGCCGGATATGAAGTCGTAGATGTTGCCAGCGGCTATGAACTCATAGAAAAAGCGGCATTTATTACATTGGCCTACGCCCGCGATATTCGCCCAATAGATTTAGAGCAAGAAACGACAGTTGCAATAATCGTTGAAGGCTTCACCGACGATGCCCTTGAATCTGTCAGGTCAATCAAAGCCAACAGTGATTGCGGAGTTGTAATCCTTTCCATCGGGGATCCAGGCGCTCTCGTTGAGGAAATGGATGGACACACCTATCTATTTGCCGTAGCGCCCGGTGCAGGTTGGGGTGAATGCGCAAATGCCTTGCTGACAAAGATTAAGAGTAAGTACCTAATAATTATGGATCCATCAACGAGCTTTACTGGCGATGCGATATCACCTGTTGTAGCTCAATTAGATGCGGGGGATTACGTTGCAGTTGGTTGGCGAGGCGGCTTAGTTAACACAGAAGATGAATGGCGAAGTGTCGATGATAAAGGCGATGGCGAGGTCGATGTTCTATTTTCATACTTCATTGCTCTTAATCGTGAAGCGATACTAGAAACGGGCGGCTTTAACCCACGTGCCATTTATTATCGAAATGCAGATATCGAGTTCTGTCTCAAACTTCGTCAAACTGGCGGACGCTTACTTCAGATGGGTTTGCCGTTAGTACAAGGGCGTCACCATGGCTATCACGACGTTGACCCTGATTATCGTGAGGCGCAATCTAAGAAGAATTACGATCGTATTTTGGAGCGCTTTAGAGGTAAAAGCGCAATTTTATCTCCACGTCGCTAACCTGTAGCCATGAACAAACTATCGAAGTACACCAGCCTGCATGTTGGCGGGCCAGCGACTTCAATAGTTCATGTAACGAGTGAATCGGAAATAATCGCCGCAATTGAGGGCGCTGGAGATTCACCTATTTTAATTATCGGCGGCGGAACAAATGTTTTAATCTCCGATAGCGGTTTTAATGGCACGGTGATTCATATTGCAAATAACAGTATTGAATCCGAAATCGACGCCTGTAGTGGAGCAACGTTAACTATCGGCGCTGGTGAAAACTGGGATTCTTTTGTCTCAACTTCCATCGCACGCCGCTTTGCTGGTCTTGAAACATTGAGTGGAATCCCAGGCACAGTGGGGGCGGCACCGATTCAAAACATTGGTGCCTACGGCCACGAAGTAAGTGAGTTCATTACGCGTGTACGTACGTATGATCGTGAAAGCAAAGAGATTAAAACTTTCACTAACGCCGAATGCGAATTTTCATATAGAAGCTCATATTTTAAAGCCCACCCTGGTCGTTATGTTGTTTTGGATGTTGCATTTCAACTTCGAATTGGTGAGTCAACAACCCCTATTACATACCTCGAACTTGCAAAGAAACTTGAGATAGAAATTGGCGACAAATCTTCAGTCGTGGCTTGTCGCGCGGCGGTACTCGAACTTCGCGCAAATAAAGGAATGCTTTTAGTTGCCGAAGATCATGATTCGTGGTCAGCTGGCTCTTTTTTTACTAACCCTATTATTTCTCAGCAAGCTGCCGATGAACTCCCAAATGCAGCGCCTAAGTGGCCATTAACTGATGGTCGCGTAAAAGTCTCTGCCGCATGGTTGATTGAGAATTCTGGAATTCATAAAGGTGATGAAATCGGTGGCGCGCGAATTTCTACCAAGCATGTATTGGCTCTTACCAATTCTGGTACAGCAACGGCCTCTGATATCGCAGCCCTTGCTAAGCACGCGCGAGATAAGGTTCAAAGCACCTTTGGAATAACTTTAGTTCCTGAAGTAAATCTAATTGGAATTGAGATTTAACCTTCTGTAAGAAGTTTCTTGATTCGCCCAATGCCTTCGACAATATCGGCATCACTTGTTGCATAAGAAAAACGTAAGTAACCAGAGGGCCCAAAAGCCTCACCGGGAACGGCTGCAACCTCAACTTCTTCAAGCAATATGGTTGCAAGCTCAGCCGAAGTCTTTGGAGTCTTCCCACGAATAGTTGTGCCGAGTACGCCTTTAACCGATGGATAAACATAGAAAGCACCAGTTGGAGTTGGGCAAACAAATCCAGGAATGTCGTTAAGAAGTCCGACAATTAATGCGCGTCGGCGATTGAATGCCTCACCCATTGTGTGTACTGCGGCCAAATCTCCACTAACGGCCGCGATTGCAGCACGCTGAGAAACATTTGAAACATTTGATGTTAAATGAGATTGCAGATTTGTTGCAGCTTTAATGACATCTTTAGGTCCAATCATCCAGCCCACACGCCAACCTGTCATGGCATATGTTTTTGCAACGCCGTTCAAAATAATGCAGGTATCGGCAAGTCCAGGAACCACAACAGGCATGCTTGGCGCAGTAGCGCCGTCATATAACAAGTGCTCATAGATCTCATCTGAAATTACCCAGATATTATTTTTCAGCGCCCATTCGCCGATCGCCTTAACTTGCTCAAGAGAGTAAACAGAGCCTGTTGGATTTGATGGAGAGCAAAAGAGAATCGCTTTTGTCTTTTCAGTGCGCGCAGCTTCTAGCTGCTCGACCGTCACTAAATAATTTTGAGTTTCATCGGCAAATACTTCTACTGCAGTTCCGCCAGCTAACTTGATGCACTCTGGATACGTTGTCCAAAACGGTGAAGGTAAAAGAACTTCATCACCCTCATCAATAATTGTTGCAAATGCTTGGTACACAGCCTGCTTGCCACCGTTAGTAACTAATACTTGATCCGATGTAATTTCATAATGCGAGTCGCGCATTGTCTTTACGACAATTGCCTCTCGAAGCTCTGGTAAGCCTGGTGTCGGGGTATAGCGATGATTGGCTACAACTTGGGTTGCAGCGGCCGCGGCCTCAACAATGTAATCAGGAGTCGGAAAATCTGGCTCGCCTGCTCCGAAGCCAATGACGGGACGACCGGCGGCCTTGAGGGCCTTGGCCTTAGCATCGACTGCCAAAGTGGCAGATTCGGCAATGGCAGCGATTCGAGAGGATATTCGTGAACTCATGGCCCCAGTCTGCCTTATCTGCGATGTGAGTTAGACCTAAGCCCCTCCTAACCTCTACACTTCAACGCTCACGAGGGTTTGCTTTTCCCTATGGTTTTGCCATGCCCCCGTGCGAAGGGCAGTAGCTCAATTGGCTAGAGTTGCCGTCTCCAAAGCGGCCGGTTGGGGGTTCGAGTCCCTCCTGCCCTGCAAGTAGTTCTAGAAAAGTACGCCGATTAGAAAAGGAAACGACGATGACAGAACCAACTGAACAAGTAGCCGAGAAGCTCGGTCTATTTGCGCGCGTCGGTCTTTTCTACCGCCAAGTTACAAGTGAGCTAACGAAGGTTGTTTGGCCAACCCGCAACCAACTAACGACCTATACGGCCGTTGTATTGGTATTCGTATCTTTCATCATTGCAGTTGTCTCCCTTCTCGATCTTGTTCTAACAAAGATCGTTTTCTGGGTATTTGGATAAGGAAGAGAAATGACTGACGAACTAAACCAAGATACTCAAAAGCCTGATGCATTTGAGGCAGCACTTGCCGCCTCGGCAACAGAGATCGCATCTCCAGTTGCAGAAGTTGTGATTGAAGATGTTGTCGTTAATGCTTCGACAGAGCCTGAACTCGCGCTCGCATCAGATGAAGATGGCGACATCGAATCCGATGAGAACGATCCAAATGCAGAGTTTCGTCGCACATTGCGCACGGCTCTTGGCGATTGGTATGTAGTCCATTCTTATGCTGGCTATGAAAAGAAAGTTAAGGGCAACCTTCAAACTCGTATTCAATCTTTAAATATGGAGGATTACATCTTCCAAATTGAAGTCCCTGAAGAAGAGGTTAAAGAGCTCAAGAACGGCGCTTTCAAAATGGTAAAGCGCAATATCTATCCTGGTTATGTATTAGTACGCATGGATCTGACCGATGAATCATGGTCGGCCGTTCGCAATACTCCTGGCGTTACTGGTTTCGTTGGTAACGCTCATCATCCAAGCCCATTGAGCATGGATGAAGTTGAAAAGATTTTGGCACCTCGCCCAGTTAAGAAGTCAGACAAGGCAGATATTCGCCTGATTGACTTTGAAATCGGTGAGTCAGTAACCGTTATGGATGGTCCATTTGCAACGCTTCCAGCATCGATTTCAGAGATCATGCCAGAACAGGCAAAGCTAAAGGTTCTTGTTTCAATCTTCGGACGTGAAACACCTGTTGAGCTTTCATTCGCGCAAGTACAAAAGATTTAATTACCCCAGATAACGAAAAAGAAAAAAGAGGAACAGAAATGGCACCAAAGAAGAAGGCAACCGGCTTCATCAAGTTGCAGATCCAGGCTGGCGCAGCAACACCTGCTCCACCAGTAGGTCCTGCCCTTGGCCAG
>Ga0209297_1002542_pt1 | contig 10026 bp, 10 predicted proteins | sample S_130805_MF_Meta_FD_187322 | JGI IMG/M metagenome (GOLD analysis project Ga0209297, IMG submission 187322) | Freshwater microbial communities from Lake Simoncouche, Canada to study carbon cycling - S_130805_MF_MetaG (SPAdes) (version 2) | ecosystem: Environmental > Aquatic > Freshwater > Lake ... | reverse complement strand
TGTTTCGCTCGTGATAGAGACGAAAGTTTTTTGATACCGATTCAACGGTAATCACAGGCTCAGACATGCAGTGTTATTTTAGCGACTTGTTGCTCGTGAATAGCGGCTACGCATGTTGTTGATCTGTGCGCGAAGGTTTGCAGGAAGCACTTTGGCGTCCCAGTTAATGATCAATGAATCTGCGTGTGCAAGGTAATACTCAAGTTCTTCGTTAAGATCTGCTGAGTTTTCATACCACGGCATGTGACGCGCTACATATGGTGGGGCGGAACGAAGCGAACGATGATTGAGGTGACCTTCACCTGGTCGATACATGGCAAATGTGGTGTCAATTGGTGAATAGAAAAATCCGGGATAACGCTCATCCAGCCACCACTGCGATTCCCACTTCACCACGTCTGCTGCATGTGCATAGTTCTCGGGAATGTCATCAATTCGAAGTGAAAACCCAACCTTGTCAACGTCAGGGTATGTTTCCAATGCGTGCTCAAAATGCTCAAACACATCTGATGGACATTCTTCGCATGGCACAACGTCGGGGTCGGTTACAACGAAATGCGAATCAAGCCCGAGTTCAAAGGCAAGACCACTGAGCCATGGTGCACGGTGTCCAAGATTGATGTCGTTATATCGAACGTTGTGAGGCGATGACTTGAGGTACTCAACAAGTGGAGGATACGTGCTCGCATTGTCACACAACCAAATGTTTTCTTGTCCTTGTGATTCAAGCCAAGCAACCAGTTGTTTCAAATGCGTAACGCGATCCCGCACATTAATAATGATTGGGTATTGCTTCATTGCGATGGGTTCTCGTGTTCTTTCAAAAACGGCACGAATCGAATAAAGCGTTTACCAATGCGAAACGCACGGGAGGTTTCGACCTCGGCAACTCGGCCACGAAGTCGGTCTCGCTGGTCGGTCATAGCGGTGTAGATAGTCCCTAGGTGCTCTAACTCGGTATTTACGAGTGCTAATTGGCCTTCAAGATCGTTCCGTTGTTCAACAACAGTTTCAAACCCGTCTCGGATGGTCAGCAGTTCGCGTTGCAGTTTCACCAGTTCGGCTATTTTGCTCTCGGTGTACAAACTGATTTGCTCATTTTTCATGCGCAAACCATGTGCCTCGGCCAACAACTCCTTAATCAGCTCGTCGCGGTCGTCTTCGCCAAATGACACATGCTCATCATATCTAGGCTCAGATAAGCCATAACGAAAGTGATTTTGATGGCGAAGTAGATTGATATTCAATGCAACTCACACCAGTCAGCATCCGTTTGATTCTGCGGTGGACTGAATATGCCTATGCAGCAACACTGCTCTTCTTCCTCACTCAAGGACCGGTGCTCTCCATGTGGTTTGCTAGCGAGCAGCAGAATGCGCGACCTGCACTTGCCCCACAAATCGCAACATATTTTTTGGTTCAGATTCCAGCGCTGGTGCTTGTTTCGCGACAGAAATTTACATTGCGCGATGTATTGGGCCCACTTGGAATACTTGCCATATTGTGCCTATGGCTAACTGTGGCCACTCTATGGGCGACTAACGGTCAACATTCAGCAGTTGAGTCAGTGTCGTTATTGACAACGTTTATGTGTGGTGTGTATTTCGCAAAACGTTTCATGCTGATTGAAAAACTCACTGTCATTGTTGCCGCCATGCAACCAGGTCTGCTGCTCTCGCGTTATGCAATCGCCCATGACTGGAATTTTGCGCGAAATGATGAAGGTTTCTGGGTAGGCATTTACTTCAATCGCAACTCGCTAGCCCCCGTAGCGATGGTCAGCATCATTTCCGCAGCAACATTGCTATATGTGGTGTACATCAGAAAAAATGACACATGGCGAATCTACAAACTGTGTTTATTGGCAGACATTGTGATTCTTGGATTTGTGGTTGCTGTGAGAACACACTCAAACACTCCGTTTGGCGGACTAGCTGCGTTTACAGCCGTGCTCGTGTTTTGGGAGGTCTTACGAAAGTCGCCACTGAGAAGTTATTTAAGTGTTACAAGTCAAGCGAGGATGGTGTATTCCGGGTTTGTTTCATTGGCATTGATTTGTTCATGGCTTGCAATTCGGTTTCAGTCACAAGTGCTACAAGCATTTGGAGAAACTGTCAGTTTCAACGGCCGCAGTGAAATTTGGAAGTACAGCTGGAACGGATTTCTTGAGAAACCATTTTTTGGCTGGGGTTGGTTGTCGGCTTGGCGTTCGTGGGCATTTATGAAGATGGATTTGTGGTGGACCGTAGAAGGCGTTACCTGGTCGCATAACGCTTATCTCGATCTACTTCTTGGGGGAGGTGTAGTTGCCGTGGCTTTATTCGCAACCGCAGTTATCTGGGGTATGTTTCGACTGGTCCCGTCTCAAGAAGGCAACGCCACAGTGTCGTGGTCAATTGCGTTCGTCTTTTTCTATCTCGCAGTGTGCACCCAAGAAAGTTTCATTATTGGAAACCACTTTTTATGGATGCTATTCGTCGCTGTCTTAACCTCGGGCTCAACTACTTTGAAGCAACCAAATCAATCATTAACTGCTTAGCGTCAGTTGTTGTGGCAGGCACTGCGTGTGAGGAAACTTCTGAAACCTGAACATGTGAAATGAGTGGGTGAGAAGGTCGCACGTCGACCTCGCCATCTCCGAAGAGTTCTTCGTGGACTTTTTCTCCAGCACGCAAACCAACAATCTCAATTTCTATAGGTTTTCCAGAGTTGGTCACCAATTGCTTCGCAACTTCATAAATGCTTACGGGCGTACCCATATCGAGTACCAGGGCTTCGCCAGATTTGCCGATAGCGCCAGCCTGGATTACTAATTGCACGGCTTCAGAAATAGTCATGAAGTATCGCGTAACACCTCGATGGGTAACAGTAAGTGGTCCACCGTTTGCGATTTGATCACGGAATGACATCAGCACACTGCCGCGAGAACCAAGCACATTGCCAAACCGAACCGACATGTACTTGCCAGTTGGAACCGTCTTACCAAAGTGAGCGGTGATGCGTTCAGCGATTCTCTTTGAATAACCGAGCACGCTGATGGGGTTTGCTGCCTTGTCAGTTGAAATGTTGACAAACACTCCTACGCCTGCTTCGGCTGAAGCCTCAAGCAGCGTGAGAGTCCCCAACACGTTGGTTTGGTAAGCCTCGGTGGGGTACGTCTCAAGCAATGGCAGGTGCTTAAGAGCGGCTGCGTGAAATACGACTTCTGGTTTGCGCGAATTAAAGATGTGCTTAATAGTTGCTGCATCACGAATATCAGCAAGCACGGTTTGTGGAGTATTCAGTAGCGCACGACCATGAATGGAGAGTTGAACTTCATGGAGTGCACTTTCATCGCGGTCAAGCATGATGAGCTCTGCCGGGTTGAAGCGCGCCAATTGTCGGCACAGCTCACTGCCGATACTTCCACCGGCACCGGTAACGAGTACTCGTCGGTTAACCAGGTAGTCAGAAATTTGTTGAAGGTCAATCACGACTTTGCGACGACCAAGTAGATCCTCATCGGTGAGGTCACGAATGTCGCTCGTATCAAGCGGTCGTTCGTTCAGATTTTGTACAGCAGGCAGAACCTTCACATCCATCGAAAGCTCCCGAGCACGTGCGCTGATGTCGCTAATCAATGCGCTGTCAGCTGACGGTATAGCAATCAACAGTGTTGATGCGCCGGTGCGTGTGCGTGCTTGCGCTAATTGATCTCGACCACCAAGTACTGGAACCCCTGAAATACTCAAGCGGTGTGTATCTGGATTGTCATCAAGAAATCCCACAGGCAAATAAGGAGACAATGGATTTCGCATCAAGGTGTTCACCATTTGAATTCCACCTTCACCAGCCCCGTACACCAGAATTTTTGCAGCAGTGAGCGCTGTCGGTCGGCGTACTTGCTCACGTATGAGCCGCCACAAATACCTGCTGCCGGCAACAAAGCACAATCCAGCAAAACCTGCAAGAACAATGACACTTCTTGGAAAGGGATTGAGGGAGCTATCAAAAAACCGCAACGCTTGAAGAATCGAAGTAGTAATGAACGTTGCAAGAACTAAACCACCAACTTCGTCGAAACTTCCGTACCTCCAGCGACGGCGGTAAATACCTACGACATAGCCCACTATTGCGTGAACGACAAGCACAAAGGGAAGTACACGCAACACCGACGACCTCGTTGCACCGAATGGGTCGTGGTGGCCTTGATACTCGAATCGTGCGTACGAAGCAGCAATAGCAGTGAGTGACCAAATCACCATGTCGATAACAAACTGCACCACCGAACTCAGCACGACAAATCGCGGAGAGTGAATTAAGCGCTCAAGCAAATTGCGTGCGCGATGGATGATAACACTCATAGCGAATTAGCTTGCTGAATCCGTAAGAATTACGCCGACGATTGGTTTTTGTGCATTTTCCAACACTGACCACGTTGTCGTAACTTCGTCAATGGACGAGACCCCTTGTGTGGCAACAGTAATCATTCCTGAAGTTGAGGAGACTAAGTCTTGCGCAGACAGCGAAGAAATACTGGCAAGTGATGTGGTTGCTATTCCCAGTGGCGAAGTAACCGCATGAATTCTGCCAGCCAATCTCTGCACATTTGTATGTGGATCAACAGGCACGAGGGCAACTGAAGTTAGTGATAAAGCGTGAGCACGTGTGACGATTGCTGCTGCTACATGTTGAATACTGGCAGCCTCGTTCGTCACCATGCCAAGCAGTGCTTGCGAATGAAATTTTTTTGACAACTGACTGATCGAGCGCACGCGCTTGTCGATCAGCGTGAGTTGCAGAGCGACGATCAGTCCGATGAGGGCACCACCCGCAAACCCAAATGCATACGTAGAAGATTTAACAGTTGACACTGTTGCGCCAACAGCAGTGTTGGTTGTTGAAAGGAGTGCGAGCTCACCCTTGATCAGCAACTTTGCAGACTTGAGAGCCGCAATTTTTTCAAGGTTTGATTGAGTTTGTGTAGGTAGTGACTCAAGCAAGAGTTGCAGTCGGTCTAATCCTGTCACGATACTTTGTTTTCTGAATTCCTGTAATTGAATCATGTATTCATCAAGCGCGGTGTTGCAGTTGACTGCAGATGCATCTGAACAGAAAAAGGTGTAAGTAGGAGTTCCTACTGACAAAAACGTGAACTTGGTTTTTCCGTCACCCTCTACGGTGTCAAGAAGTGAGAAACGCTGTTCAGAGCGCGAAATGGAAACTACAACTTCGAAACCGATCTTGGTCGAGATCGCATCGCGCATTGCTGGCTCTTGAATCTGAAGCAACTGATGCTCAAAACTTGGGAATGGACTTACTGTGGCTGGGTCAATTCCAACAAGGGAAAGCAAAGCAGTTTCATTACGTGACTCGTAAATTCGCACTACTTCGGTTTGTGAAGGAGTTGATGACAGATCGCTTTCCTGTGACCACATGGCAACAGTTCCAAGAAGTGCAGCGATTAAAACAATCCACCAGCGAGTAATCATTCCCTTGGCTACCGGAATAAGTTCAACTTCCTCAACTTCGCGATTTAAGAGTCCCATTACAAAACAGCCTACCAGTGAGGGTTTCCGCCGATTTCTCATGATTGCAAGTAGTGCAACTGTTTCGAAGCCCATCCGTGTCACCATGGATGTAATGGATACTTACCCCCACCATCCAGTTGATGACCTCGCGCGCATTTTGTCGTATCAGGACGCAATAAATGAATCCGCCCCTATCCATGAAGTTGCTTCAGAGCTGTATGCCATGTCGTGCTGGACCCCGGAGTTCTGTGCGGCACTCATTCGCGCTGCCGACCTTGTTGGGGGATATACATCGCACGAAAGCGACCCAGTGCCCGGCCAGGAAATTTCTCTTGCGGCAATCAGTCCAAGTTTGTTTGAAGCAGTGCAGAACGACATGGGCATGCGCATATGGCCACAACTTCAACAACACTGGCCGCTCATTGACTATCACGGCATCAACGACGCGTTCATTATTCGTTACGAAGTCGGTGGACAAGAGGAACTGCGCATTCATCACGATGTCGCACAGGTGTCAGCAAGTGTGAAGTTGAACAGCGACTACCTAGGTGCCGAGTTGCAGTTCCCGCGTCAAGAATTTTCGAATGCCGACATGCCAGTCGGGTCACTCATTGCATGGCCGAGTTTGGTTACACATCCGCACCTCAGTGCACCTATTACAAGTGGCGTGAAATACAGCTTGACTATCTGGTTTGAACTGCCGCTGTCACTGCAATGAGTAAGCAAAGAATTGTTGGCAGTATGGCTATGGCCACATGCTGCTTAGCGTTATCGGCCTGCGGCCAGTGGACTTCTGCGCAAAGCGTGCCAACAACGCAAATCATCGCGACAACGACAACCGAACCAGAAGTCATCTCGTCATCGGGACAACGAAGTGGTGTGGCAACAAAGGCTGCACAGAAAAAATTGTTGAGCCTTGGATTCTGGCTTGTTTCACCTAACGGCAAGTATGACGAGACCACGCGACAAGCAGTGATGGCTTTTCAGAAGTATTACCAATTGCGTCCAACGGGAAGCATGAATGAAGCAACGGCCTTTCTCTTAGGCAAACTCGATGTCCGTCCGCAAGCTCAAGCCACCGAAGGAACATTGGCCGAGGTTGATAAGGAACGGCAGTTGTTGTTCCTCGTGGAAGAAGGCGCAACGAGATACGTGATCAATGCATCAACTGGTGATGATCGCGCATATGTGGAGTCCGATATGAATACGCCAGGTGTACTCATTCGGGGAACTGCAATCACACCTGTTGGTAAGTTCAAAACGAATCGCGAACGACCAGATGGATGGTGGGTTGGAGATTTAGGTCAGATCTATAGGCCGAAATACTTCATTGGTGGGGTAGCAATTCATGGTTCACAGACCGTTCCTGCATACCCAGCAAGTCACGGGTGTGTGAGGGTAACTACAGCTGCAATGGACATGATTTGGGGCTCTGGCTTGTTGCCGTTGGGCTCAGATGTTGTGGTGTACGGAGAACTTAACTAGTTCGTTTACGTACAGAGAGCTTGTGATCATCGGCGTTTAAGCACGCTCCATCACTCAATTGAAACTTCCAACCGTGCAGGGTGCAGACCACGAGGTCGCCCTCAATGACGCCAAATTCGGACAGGTCTGCTTTGCGGTGCGGGCAGTATCGCTGCATGACGTAGTCGCCCAGTTCGATTTCGTTCGACACTTCGTCTGGCGCACCATTTTTACGAACCACTTCTTGTTCAGCGCGACGCATGCGTTCTACGGAAAGGCTCTTGAAAAAGTTATACAAGTATTCGTTGTATGAACCGTCTCGCCAGGCAGTGAAGCGACATGAAAGGAATAGCGAATTCGACCAATCCACTGCTTTTTGTTTAATAACGCCCTCAAGTAGTGGTCGACCAATGTGCATGCGGAACTTAATTGGCTCGTTGTTATAAGCAAGTATTTTTCCGTTTGGAAAATCAATCAAAATATCTTCGCCGTCGGTCTTCACCAAGCAGTTTCCACCGACTGCAGCGCGCAACGTTGGCGCCATTGCGAGTAGCGGTTCCCACCATGCTTGTAGTTCGTTCACTAGGTTCGTATTGCTTACCAACCACGAAGCTTTGGTAGCGCGCAACCACGTTGCCCAGTCGGCTTGGTACTCCAATAAGTACTCACGCTTGTGAACAAAAGGCCGAAGTAATTCATCATCACTGACGCAATGTTGCACATACACGTCGGTTGGTGAGACTGAAATTGTTGTACCCGGAATATTCATGGCCGCGTTGTTGTTGCCATGACGTGCAAGGCGAGCAATAAATTCGGTCTGGTCGGGGAAAATTGACAGTTCGTTGCCGTCAATCATGTTTACAGCAAACAAATCTTCGTCAAGAAAACACGGTGGACCAGCCGATGGAACTACTACGCGAGCACCAAGTGCATCGACGTAGCGGATGGAGCGTGCGAATTGGCTCTCAACTTTGCTGTGCGCAAGAGCCATCAATTCTTCGCGCGGCTGGTCGTACACCATGGGGTACCAAATAGCGCCGCTGAATTGCAGCCAGTGCATGTCAACAGGCCCATGCTTCAATAATTCGGCTAGGTCTCCCGTGCGACAATCGTTTTGGTTGACGAGTCGTGAAGTTCCATCTTCAACCACCATTGCCGAATCACCGCCGGGTCCATCAGCAATTGCAGTTTCAACATGAATGGCAACGCGAAGTCCATCCCCCAGTTCGGTCATTTCACCATTGCGAGTGCGAATGAAGTTGGTAAATCCGAGTCGATTGAGTTGGCGTTCTAATTCCCGAGTAGCAAAGTCGGGCAACAATACTGGCGTTGACTTATCGATGTGGTTGGCAAGCCATGCTTCGTCGAGGTGGTCACCATGTTGATGCGAAATATATAGATAGTCAGGGTGTTCAAGCTTTGCCATGACGTCACTTGGCAATTGATCGTTGCGTGGAAACACAAACCACGAAGCCCAAAAAGCTGGCACAAACCATGGGTCGCACACAATGGTGCGCGAGCCGGTTTCAATCAGAATGCCAGCATGGCCTATAGATGTGGCCTTCATTGCGAGTTAGGCGATTGGTGGGTCGGTGAACTGTTGACCACCGCGCGCAACATGTTCGGTCCATTCGCTGCCATCCCAGTAGCGAAGTTCAAACCTGTTTGATGGGTCTGCATACCATGCTGCGGGAGCAGCGGCGCTGGACGATGTTGTTTCGGTAACAGTTACTTGCGCGGTTGCCGGAGTAGAAACCGAAGTACTCGTGGTTGAACCCGAGGTCAAAACTTGTGAGGGGCGACGAAGAAATGCGCAGTAGCGACCGTCAAATGTGGTGACGATGTCGACAACTTCCCATCCTTCGGCGGACTTCTTCGTGAGCTCTGTAGCCAGCGCCTCGGGGCTTGAATTGAAAGAGTTAAACGCCACGTATTCGAACATGGACATCAGGCTAGTGCTGGGCGGAACCAATAAATAGGTCGGTACCCAATGTGTGAACGGCGTAACCTCAATATGTGACTTCTGCACAGCGAATTGGATACTTCGGACCATCGGGTACGTTCACCGAACAGGCACTGCTTACGCAAGCAGATTTAGCCAAGGCAACAACAGTTCCGTTTCGCACAGTTCCCGATGTTCTTGATGCAGTGGAGTCAGGAGAAGTCAATCTTGGATTCGTGCCAATTGAAAACTCTATTGAAGGCACGGTCAACTTTACGCAAGATGCGTTGGTGTTCGATCACGATTTGTTAATTCAACGAGAAGTGGTACTCGATATTGAACACTGCATCTTGGCAAAAAATGGTGCCACCCTTGCAGGAATTGAAACACTGTTTTCGATTCCTGTTGCAACTGCGCAGTGTCACGAGTATGTGCGCACAAACCTCGGTAAGGCTGATGTTCGCGCAGCGAACTCAACCGCAGAAGCAGCTCGCATTGTGAGCGAAAGCGAAGGCAACACCACTGCGGCAATTGCTCCACGCAACGCTGCAAAGGTGTACGGACTTGAAGTTATTGCAGACAATATTGCCGACCATGCAGGAAACCAAACACGATTCATTTTGGTCGGCAAGAACACGATTCCTTCACCAACTGGTCACGATCGCACCGCACTCGTGGTGTTTCAACGCGCAGACGAACCAGGCAGCTTGATTTCTATTTTGCAAGAGTTTGCAGCACGCCGCATCAACTTGTCGCAACTGCTATCACGTCCAACTAAGCGGGGCGGACTTGGCGATTATTGCTTCGTCATCTATGCAGACGGTCATGTGAAAGACGAATTGATGGCCGATGTATTGCGCGAGCTTCGCGCCAAACAGGGTGCCGTGAAGTTTCTCGGTTCCTATCCCGCAAGTGGTGAACACGCTCATTCAGCGCGTGAACACGCAGATGCCAGATGGAAAGAAGCCGATGATTGGGTGGCAGCGCTGAGAGAGCGAATTGCCCGCTAGCGTTTCTGAACGGAACGGTGGCAGAGTGGACAAACGCATCCGCCTTGAAAGCGGACGGCTTAATAGGCCCGGGGGTTCGAATCCCTCCCGTTCCGCCAGT
>Ga0209297_1002540_pt1 | contig 10029 bp, 27 predicted proteins | sample S_130805_MF_Meta_FD_187322 | JGI IMG/M metagenome (GOLD analysis project Ga0209297, IMG submission 187322) | Freshwater microbial communities from Lake Simoncouche, Canada to study carbon cycling - S_130805_MF_MetaG (SPAdes) (version 2) | ecosystem: Environmental > Aquatic > Freshwater > Lake ... | reverse complement strand
ATATTATAGCAAGTTGCTAATGGATTGTAAAGATATTTATTGCTCAACTTCAGTAAGTGCTAACCAAGTGTCTTCTTTTGATGTATAGATTAACTCACACTCTTCTAAAATAGTTCTGCGCTCATCTTCCGATAGCTTTAACCAATTGTCTACGTTCTCGTAACTACCAACTGCTATAAGTGGCATACGATGAGATATCCAAATAGATGCATACTTGAGATGTACAATTTGATTACTTGGATGGATGGACCTCATTGCGCCTAAAAAATCATTAGCTAACACACTTTCCCAAAAACTGCCAGGTTTAAATCCATGTACCAGATAGTTAAACAATGGAAGCGAGTACTCTGCCGATACATACTCAGTCTTAAATAATGTTTCTAATCGTTGTTTGCTAAATCGTGAGATGTTCATATACCAAAGTTTTCTCTAATCATTTCAGCACAAACAATCGCGCCTTTTACCATAGGGTCATCTTCATCAACTGGTTCTGATACTTCGTCGCAAATACGCAATGCTTCACTAATAATCAAGTTAGCGAATTTCTCAATGCTAAATTCGTTAAACGCTTCTTCAGTTAGCGTATATGGCTCATAGCCGGCTTCTATTGCAAAATCTCTAATTTGTTTGTTCATTATTCACCTCCAATTCAAAATAATCTCTAATGTCAAATACTGCACATGACATTGCCTCGTCAACATGCCACATATCTTCTATTGCAATATCTTTACGTTCGTTGATCAGTACAATACACTGATCAACAATTAGTTCAGCAAACTTTTCAAGTTTCTGTGGTGTGTCTGACCAAGTTTCTTTAGTTGGACTAAGTTCCCAAGAACTATACCCAGCTTGTTCTGCAAATTCGTAAATATGTTTATTCATCGTGTTAGTTCTCGCATTCAGGATATTTACAAAATAGATTATGTAATGGACAAACACCGTTTACTTTTTGATCGCAAACTTTTTTTACAACAGGTTCGTTGTCCTCATTTAACCATTTATCAAATGCTTCTTCACTTGTTAGTGCTTCAGGCGGAATTGGTATGCGCTTAGACTCTACAGCCGCTTTCATCTTGTCTAAATCAAAATTAAAATCGTTCATAAGGTCTCATTAGATAATGTTACAGTGCCATGGTAAGGCACCCAGGTATTGGGCATATAACGGTTTTTTTGGAGATTCCAATCAAGACCTATATAGTCTTTTGATTCTCCTTTCAAGATAGTGCTAGACGTTTCAGAAGAAAACAAAACAATAGTACCATTTGGAAAAATTCCGAGTATTGGATACTTAATTTTTTCAACAGACTCTGTTTGATTTGTTGTTACTGTAATTGCCATTGTCTAATCTCCTCTTAAGCTGTAACGGCATATGGACGATCCCATTTGCCAATATTGATGTCAACATAGAACGCAGTATCAAAATAATCAATCATCGCGTCGCTATTATTATAGTACCCTTCCAACATGATCTCAAATGCTTTATCTAAAAACTCTTTAGCGTTGCCATCAAAGTGATCAGTCCAGTGATGCGACACTTGCATATACTTGCGATCTTTATTTTGATTATAGTCTTTTTCTTTGTCAGCTGACCAATGATTAAGTTCTGCTACACGATCTGCATGATTAGTAATGAAATCAATCTTACCTTTTGATACATTCAACTGCAAGGTGCTGTGATGGCGAACTGCTACTGTAGCAGTCAACCCATACTGTTTAGCTAATGCTCTTAAGCGTGGTGCTTTTGAGTCTTTATCTTCTTTTGATACATAAGCCATTTTTGCTACTCCGTTGTTGTGTAAGTAAAAATATATTATAACAAAGTGTAAGCTGGATTGCAAATGGTTTTTAAACCGTTCTTACTGAGATCACTGGTAAATATAGATCTAAAGGTTGGTAAATCTGTAGACTAATATCATACCAACCTCTCATTCCTGCAGTACGATTCCACTCATGTTGAGTTGGCATTCTCCAATCATATTTGTTATCGTGTGTACAAGTATAGGTATATAGTTCAGCTTCGTCTATAGTAACGAACTTGGTTATTGGTGCTTGTTCAAGCATATATAGTTCTTACTGGGATCGCATAATATTGATGGTCAGTATCTTTAAAAAAATCGTCATCGCACCAAACAAGGATGCTGCTCAAATTTCCAGATTCGTGTGATATCGGTAACCGCCAATCTTTGTATCCATTCTCAGTAGATGTCATACAATAAAGAACTGCTTCATCATATGGCATCCTATGAGGTGATCTAATACCTACTGCCATATTAAGTTTAGTCAATTTGCACATCAACTAACTTTTCATCGCGAAAAATGTAGTAAGAATCTACTCTACCATGTGAAACCCAAACACAGTTGTTACCACGTTTCATTGTAAAATTAGTAACGCCTTGAGCTGCAAGACTTGCTGTGATTTGGTCTACTTCAAATTGTTGTATTTGGTCCATAATGTGCTCCGCAGTTGTTTAACTAAAAATATATTATAGCAAATTACTTACTGGTGTGCAAATGGTTTGTTACTCATTTGTAATAGTAACTGACCCATTAAATAATTTATAATCCCATGGCCAATAGGGTTGGCGCCCGTCTGGATACCCATTACGATCATATCCCATATACAAGTCTCCTCGATATTTTCCAGGTTTTAATAATGTTCCAACTCTAAATCCGTTAAACAGTACAATTGAGCCGTCTGTTAATTCTACAAGACACGGATACTTCCATTTGTCTTTACTATTGTTGCTATCACTTCCAAATATTTCATTATTGATCGTTATGCTACCTCCATTAATAGGAGTCATTGTTTTCCAGTATAATAGTGCGCCTATTCTGTGATACGACGGCGCATTTTTGCCAAGTTGCAACGCAAATCCCTTTAATGGGTGAGTGCCGCATCTGTTATGGCTTAAAAATAAGATTACCGAACCATATTCATCAAGCCCAATACACGGAAATGTGTGTTTAGATCGGGTCTCGCTTACATTAACTTTAACTGACATAATGTACTCCTAATGTTGTTTAACTAAAAATATATTATAGCAAATTACTTACTGGTGTGCAAATGGTTTGTTACTCATGTTTTAAATTGTTCCCAAAAGTTAATCTTCGCTAAGTCTTTTTCAAACTCAGGATATACATCAGCTAAGTTCTCAGCTCTAACTGGAATGTATCCAGCTTTTAGCTTTTTATGAATACGCTGTATTGCGTCACCTGCATATCCAGATTTTACAATCCAATTAGCCCGAGTTGGAATACCTTTCTCTTTGATTTCGTATGCACGGTCGCTTACTGTTGACACATAATCATTCATTACTCTAATTGTTCTTAACTTTCCGCCGCGCTTACCCCACACAATAATATAGTCAGTAAACTTAATTGTGTGATACGCTGTTGTTAGTGCCATATTGGACGGTTTGCCTATATCAATCACTGCCCACACAGTATCTACTTTTCCAGTTGTCTTTAAACTTGCAAATGTTATGTTCATAGTTTCATAGTTTCCCAAAATGCAAGTTTATCTAAATCTTGTTTAAACTCTGGATATACTTCGGCTAACCGAGTTTCATCAATACTTTTATACTCTTTGTTAAGTTTCTTATTGATTAGTTTGCCAATGGTACTATACCTGTGGAAACGATCAGAGTTATATTCCAAGTTTGGTCGACAACATCCTAATCGAGTCATAGATTGCAACTTTCCGCCTCGTCTGCCCCAAGCAATTACATAATCATAATACCATTGTTGTTGATTTTTACCTAACTCGAGTACAACCCAAACGGTATCTACTTTACCAGTTGTCTTTAAACCTGCAAATGTAATTTTCATTTTACCTCCATGATGCTTGAAACTTTAATATTGAACACATCATTAGAACGATCCTCTTTGAACTCACTAGCTAAACACATTACCTTTACATCTTCTTTATCAATCTCATAGCCATCTAAGTAGAAGGTAGTCTGTGGGATAAAGTTATTGCGAAGCATTGTACAACGGAAGTAGACTTCACCTTTATGTGCAATAGTGTACGGAAACTCTAACCACTCACCCCATGGTAGTCCTGCACTTTCTGCTGGGAGAGTACCATCGGCACGTTTGTCTTTTACTGCCGCAATGTTATCATAGTTTACACCAATTCTACATTGGAATGTAGAACGTTTTGTAACAGTAGGCTGACCTTTGCGCATCTTCATATCACGCTCTGTAGTCAGTGTTGCAATTTGGCCTTTCTTAGCAAATAGTTTGTCTAACATGATACTCTCCTATGGATTAAAGAATGTGATAAGTTGCACCACCAACATTAACAAATAATTGGCGATTTGTTCCTACGCATCTGCAACAGTTTTTATTGCCTAATTGTGAATGATCGTTGGGTTGAAGACTGCCTAAATTAAATTCTGGAAATCGGGTTAATACAATTTTCTGCATAGCAGATAATGATAAATCTGATCCTTTATACGGATGCAGTGCAACTAACAGCCTATCATGATTGGTAAGTTTCATACTAACTCCAAATATTATTAAGTAAAAATATATTATAGCATTTAACAGCGGGGTCTGTAAAGAACTTTATACATCACGTACCGGTGTTACATAATTAAGTTCGTCAAAGGTATCACCTTCTGAAAAACTATAGTAATCAATTCCAGAATGCTTCATGTACTCATCGTCAGATGGAAACCTCCAATCACTTTGTCCGTTATGAAATAAACAGGCACAATAGAGCCAGGCATCGTCGTACGATAAGGCATGTTGTGATCTAGGTCCTATCTCTATTGGCATGCAGTTCCTTTGCTTTTTGTTTAAGTGCTTCAATCCTGTTAAAGAAATCTTCACTGAGAGGTTTTACATTATTTTTATTTTGAATGTAATCCTCAAGTACTTTGAGTACATTGTTTTCAAATAAGTTTTGATCAATCATATATCCACCTAGTTGATTGTAAAGAATCCAACACGTTTGCCTTTTAAACTATAAAAGCAAGCATATCGTTTACCAGGTTCGTAGGTATCGCTATTGGCAGTTGCGTATACGACAAGTTCTAATTCAGGTCCACGTTCTTGCATATGAGGACCATCTAATGTTACTCTACCTTCGTGTGGTAAATCCTTTTCAGAAATGCGAATCTTATAATTGTCAACTTCTACAATCCGTTTCTTTACAACTGGCTTTTTAACTTTAGCGTCTGCCATTATCTGTTCTCCTCAAAGTAACATTCTGGAATCATATCGTTGCTGTTGAATTCTTCTTTCAACATATCTTCTAATGTTTCTGGATCAATGCGATCAAGTAATAACTTAACCATATACAATGGTTCAACTACACCGTCTGCTACCATTGCTATTACTGCATCTCTTGCACTGTAACCTGTAGCGGTATCTTGTTCTACATATGGGGTAAACTTAATGCCTTCAGCAGTTAACCGGTTGTCAAGTGGTAGGAACTCTGCGCAATGTTCTGACACATACCATTTGTCATCTTTTAAAATGTAATAGTATTCGGCTGACCCATACCAGTCTACCATTTCATGTTCAGATTTAAACTCACACGCTTCAACAGGATCTTCGCCGCGGTCTCGTTCAAAAAAGATAGTGTCTTTAATCGTATTGTGTAACGTGCATATGTTACCAAAATCAAGTAAGTCATCTACACTAATTAAGTCATAGTTCTCAATAAGTATTTTGCCAACATGTGATAAGTACCCGTCCCAATGACAATACACTGCACGAACAGTACCATCGTTTCTCATATAACCAATTGCGCTGTTTGTAGACATTTGCGTTACTCCTAATGTTGTTTAAGTAAAAACATAGTATAGCAAGTTGCTGTTGATTTGTAAAGAAGTTTATACATCACGTACTGGTATTACTGTAAACAAATGATCATCATCGTCATCGGGATCTTTGTCTATGTTATCTTCAAGTGTCCAAAATCCCCAACTATTAGTATCAAACCAATAATCGTTAAACTCTTGAAGATGAGGAGGAATTGCTATTTTATGAGCATCTTCAGTAGGATCTATTATGTTCACCAACACATCAGCTTCTTTAGCTGTTGGCATTCTCCATCCTTTCTTACCTTCGTGTTCAAGGAACAGACAGTACATAAGTCCATGGTCGTAAGGAGATTCTATTAGCCATTTGTCTTTTGGTGCTATTTCAAAGTTCATTTTATATCCCTCACAGGTTTTACATACCACTTGCGTTTAGTAATCTCAGCATCTTTATACCAAGAGTTCCCATCTAGAAATTCATGAAAGGTCGGAAGTCGCCATCCTTTCTTACCATTATGAGTAAACCAGAAGCAATACATTATTGCTTCATCATAAGTCATTTTGTTTTCGGATCTTGGTCCATGTTCTACGTGTGCCATAGTTATGTACTCCGTAAGGTTTGTAAATAAAAACATATTATAGCAAAATATTTATTAGTAAGCAAATGGTAATTTAGTCAGAGTCCCGCACTGGGGTTACTTTGAAAAGATCAGATGTTGATGATCTATCATCATCTTGATGCCATCCCCATATTTTGACAGAAGAACTATATTCTTCTCTTGTAGGTAGTCTCCATCCTTTTTTGCCGTCTATAATAAGAAAAAAGCAGTACATCATTGCTTCATCGTATGTAAATTGTTTATCAATTGTTGGTAATATTTCTATGCTCATGTTACAGCGGGGCCTCTATCTCGAACTGGTAATGCAAATGCTGGAAAGGTATCCTTCCGTGAAGCGGCATGCCAGCCGTGTATGTCTGGATCATTACGAAATTCATATGGGGTAAGCATTCGCCAATCATACATGTCTTTATATGTACAGGTAGCACAGTATAACCATGCGCTGTCCCAATCCATTTTATAGTTAGAATAATCTAAGTATTCTAAGTGTGTATTGTAAGCTAAATCTCTTCTAATCATTTACATCTCTCACTGGTAGTACCTGGGCTATTTTTAAATGTGGCACGTGGGTTGATTTGACAAACCATTTTTCTCTTGGTTTATACTCTATAAATTCACGTCGTGTCATCATTCGCCAGTCATATTTCTTGAAGTGTGTGCAAGTGATACAGAAGAGCCAGGCTTCATCGTATGTTAGAAAATAATCAGAACCCATTCCTGATTCAATCATAATAATCCTATTTTGTTCTAATTACAAATCCACTAGTGTCTTTACGTGCGCGACCTTTTGCCTTAAGACCTACAATTACACCTGTCGGATCAAGGAATCGTAAGTCAGTGTCGTCGCCATCAAATACAGTCATACCATCGTATGTCGCTGGAGTTTTATCAAATACATAAGCAACATTCATACCGTTAGCAATAGCATAATCAACTTCTGCTTGATTAGACTCGCCTCTAGAGAATGTTAAATGATAGTTATGGATGTGTCCAACTTTACGATGCAACACCTTAGTGTAGTCGTAGAATTGAACAGTTGGAAATAGTTCAAAGATATTCTTACCGTTAATTTTGTATTTCTCCCAGCTTATATCGCTAGTGCAGTTAAGGCGGAATACAGGAATAAGTCCTTTCTTTGTAGCTTGTTTGATTGCACGTTGGATGTCAAGCACTAGAGCTTCTAAGAAGCTGTCGCGTCCTGTAGCAAACCATTTTGTTTTGCGTATGCGAGCTTGTTGAACTACACTGTCTTCAATGTCAGTGTACATGCCGCCGTGACCTGAAGTGTTTAGGCAACCTATTTTGCAACCTAGTGTTGCTTTTGGGCAAGTGTTGATAACACCACTGAGATCAGATGGTGATAAGTGTAAGACATAAGTAGCATATCCTAATTTAACACCTTTTTGTGTTTTGATGTTGCTAGTTGATAGTAAAAGAAACACTGTAAGCTCCGCGTGTTAGTAAGTAAAAACATATTATAACAAACTACACGCGGATGTGCAAGCAGTTATTTATTCATCCTCTTCGTGCCAAGCGTCTTCATACTTTTGAATTAAGTCTTGAATTTGGCTATCATCAAGATGTGTAAGTGCCTCTTTGAGAAACTTAGAAATTACTGCTTCAGGTTGACCTTCAAGATAACTTAGTAAGATATCTGTTTTATCAGATTCTTCATCATCATCTTCAAATAGTTCTTTTTGTTTAAAGAACCCTGTTGCTTTTAAATAAGCAATAGCTTCTGCTTTAGTTGAACCGCCAGTGTATTCAAATACACTGTCCGTAGTTTCACACCAGTTATTAGACCAATCTGGAATAATCGATTCTAAGTACTCTGAAATGTGTTGATCATCAATACATTCATGTTCATCCCAAAACTTTTGCGATACTACATTTATAGTAGGAGCGTCGTTAGGGAACCATGCACCAGTGAACTGATATAGATACTGAGTGTATACATGGTAGGCATCACGATCATCTTGTTCTTGATCTTTTTCAGCATCAGTCTTTTTAACACCTACACCAAATACCTTTTTAGCGGCAGTATCAAGAATATCTTTTAATGGAATCTTAATAGTACCTGGAGTACTTGTTATTGTCGTAGTAGCTGGATTTGCTGTATCGTCATCATCGATTTCAGGTAACTCAGGTTCAACGTATTCCCATGTACCAGTGCCAATCTCATCTTCAGGTTGTAATTCGAATGGACTAGTTAGTTCTAGCTCAATCTGAGTTAAGCCAATTCCATCTGCAACCGATTCATAGAGTGTTGCCTTTTTGCTAGGCGTAAGATATTTGATTAAATGATTAAACTCTTGTTCAAATAACATAGTTGTTTGAAAGTTACGAGCAGTTGGCTGCAGTAATCCTTCGTCAATTGAATAGTAATAACCGTATACTGCCATAACAGGATCAAGATTAGTCTGTAAGAATGTAATAAACTTATTTGATAATTTAGGATTATCATATACTTGTTGAGCTAACTCTTTAATAACTGAAGCTTGCATGTCTGATGGCAATGATTTTATATCGCCGTGTACGTTATCAAAAATGGTTATTTCTGCTGTCATAGTTACTCCTGTGAGGTATGGTTATAGATAAAAAGTTGTACTTCTGCTTCTTGAGATACTTCGCTGTCATCTCTATCTGCTCCACATTCATTGCAATGGTGTTGTTTTACTGATCTTAGATATGCATGTGAGCAATCACAATCCCAATATGAATAATTTAAAATCATATCATCAATAACCATTACATTATCTCCTTGCGGATTTGTTCCAATTAGCATTGTAACTCCTTGTGTTGTTGTAAAGTGTTTATTATATATTAGTGTGTTTTATTTGTCAAACGGTATTCTATCCGAATAGCGTCCCAAGGCAATCCGTCAATTACATTATTAGGGATTAATGTTAGTGAGCGGTATATTTGATCATGATTAGGAATGATAATGCGTCGTTCGATCTTTTCAGAATCTGCTAAATCAGTTAGCATCCTTGCAAAATCATATGGATCACATCTACACAGGTCGTAAAGTTCTATTGGAGTCTTTGCACCAGATTGAAGTGCAGATAAGATAATTTTTTGCATAACTTCTCCTTTTTACTGTGTGAATGTTTAAAACAAATTAAAGTATAAAGTAAACTTTACAATTTGTCAACTGAAAGTTTACTCTATACATGTTACAGCGGGGCCTTTTACCAGAACTTTACTTTTTTAAGTGCTTTAATCATTTCATTTGCTGCGCTTTCTGCGGCTTCTTGTGCTGCTCTAGTTGCTCGTTCAGATGCTTCTTGTGCTTCTCTAATTGCTCTTTCAGATGCTTCTTGTGCTTCTCTAGCTGCGCGTTGTGCTTGCTCAAGTGCTTCTCTAGCTGCACGATCTGCTTGTTCTTGAGCTGCTCTTGCAATGCGATTAGCTTCTTCATTAGCAATGCGGGCAGCTTCTTGAGCTTCTTTAGCAACAATTTCCGCTTGCTCATGCGCAAAACGAGCTGACTCTAATGCTGCTTGATCAACTGCGTCTACAACTGGAGTAGTATCAACTGATAATTCAGCATTAAATTCTACACCAGCTAATAACTCTATTTCACCTTCTACACCTATGCTAACGGTATTGCCGTGTACAGTTGCACCACCTCCAAC
>Ga0209297_1002538_pt1 | contig 10034 bp, 11 predicted proteins | sample S_130805_MF_Meta_FD_187322 | JGI IMG/M metagenome (GOLD analysis project Ga0209297, IMG submission 187322) | Freshwater microbial communities from Lake Simoncouche, Canada to study carbon cycling - S_130805_MF_MetaG (SPAdes) (version 2) | ecosystem: Environmental > Aquatic > Freshwater > Lake ... | reverse complement strand
CAGAGACTTGAGTGGTTGATTTAACAACGAGGATTACAGAGGGATCTTTAACATGAAAGGTATTAGTTAAGTACTTACCGGCTTTAGCGGAGTCACTATTTGGATCGGAGTATCCACCGCCTTGAAGGCGTGAAATAGAGGCGCCACCTAGCGCGCCAACAACGACTATCGAGAGGAGAAATAGAGCAAGAACTCTCTTGCGGCGACGAAGAATTGAATGCGCTAGCTTTTCAAACATTTTTCTCCCTACGCGGCAACTATTGCAATTCTAGACTTAAGTGCTACCCCTCGCAAAATCGCTTTAACGCGCTATTTCTCCGGCGTACTCTCCAAAATGTAAGCAGTCGGATGTTCGGCGAATGGAGAGATTATGTCGGGTTGGATTTCACACTTTATGAATTTACCTGCAAGATATTTGCACTGGGGCTGGGTCCAAATATCTGTCACTAACTTGATTGTTATAGCTTTGATGTTGCTCCTCTTCGCTCTCGCAGTGCTCGTTCCATTTCCTAGCGAGAAAAATAGTGAAAAAAAATGAGCGAAATGTGGACGGCGAGAGTGCGCAAGGCGTGGCAGAAGAATCTGCCGATTGAGAAGCTTTTGCCCGATGACCAACCAGCTTATGTTGCATCGTGGATCTATGTCTTTGGTGTGCTGACGCTATCTGCACTTGCAGTAATCATCGGCTCAGGAATTGTTCTCGCATTTGAGGGCCCTGCCTGGTACCACACATCAAGTACTGGAAAATTTCTCAATAGCATCCATTTTTGGAGTGTTCAGCTCTTCTTCGTATTCATGGTGATTCACCTTTGGGGAAAGTTCTGGATGGCTGCTTGGCGTGGCCGTCGATTAATGACGTGGATAACTGGAGCTGTCGCATTCGTTACCTCAATTGCAACAGCATTTACTGGGTATCTAGTACAAACTAACTTTGATTCACAGTGGATCACATTTGAAGCAAAAGATGGATTCAATTCAGTAGGCGTTGGTGCTTGGTTCACGGTCACCAATCTTGGCCAGATGCTTCTTCTTCATGTGGCTTTCTTGCCATTGATCTTGGGTGTTCTCACCATTATTCACGTTTTGATGGTGCGCAAACGTGGCGTTGTTCCGCCAATTGATGCACCGGCAGATTCTGATGGAGTAAAGCTATGAGAATGTCAGCGGCCAAGATGCAATTTGATGCACAACCTTGGCGTGGAAAGACTAAGCGCTATGACATCATCAAAGAGGGAGTAATTGCACTTGTCATCGTGGCAATTTTGGTACTTGGTTGCTCGCTACTCTTCGGTTCACCTGATGAAAAATCTCTCACTTTCAAAGGTTGGGCGGCAAGTAATTCAGAGAATTTCTATGCCACTGCAGTTCAGGAATTAGCGGGCACTAGTGGAACTGCTACTTACGGCCCTCCTTATAACAAAGCAAGTGATGGCTTAAACATTGGGCCACTGTGGCTCCAAAAGTGGGCAGGTGTTACACGTCCAATTGATACGGTCAATGACTTTGTGATAACTCCGCTATCAACTCAAGTTCTTTCACCACCAATTGTGGCTGCACTTCAAACTTGGAATAGTGCACCAGATAGCGTAAAGAGTGCATGGGCATCTAATTACGATAATGCGATTACGAAAGCTGAAGGAAAGATTGCAGCTGTATCAGCCGGGGATTACGGCCCTGTTCCAGTATTAGCGCAGAGCCTGACTGAGATGGCGAGATCTGGCGCACTCGATGCAGCGCTCTTGTCACAAGGTGGATTCTTTCAAACCGATAACACAAAACAGATTCTCTTCTTTGGTGATGGTTCTTACTTGGATGATGCAGGAACTGCTGCCAATCTCCAAGGTGGAACTTGGGGAATGATGAATGAAACAGGGCGCTACCCAGGACAAGCATGGCTCTGGCTCTACTCGTTCTGGTATCAGATTCCACCATTTAATAATGAAGAGTCAAAGCCAATTGGTGCAAATGCTGATGCTTACATCATGGCGATTATGGGGTTGCTCTCATTTGGATTAATTCTGATGCCATTGATTCCTGGCATTCGATCACTCCCAATGCGGATTCCTATCCATCGCCAAATTTGGCGTGACTACTATCGCAGCGAGGCAATTCCTAGGCGAAAGTAATGCGTGGTCATTAAGATCAGGTATGCGTAAATTCCTGGTAGCAGCACTGGTGGCAGGAACTCTCTTCCCAGCGCACGTTTTCGCTGCCGATGCACCAACAGCGATTCCAGCTAATGGCTCACGCATTGAGGCCACGAATTTCTACCAAGTTCGGATGGAGACATTCACTGTTCCTACGGCAACTTCGCTGATCTCTGCAGTTTCGGGGAATAAGGTCTTTATCGGTGATCGGCCAAGTAGAACTATCTGGTTGGCAAGTATCGGCAAGAGCGCAATCACACTCGAGCGCACAATCGCAGTGCCAGACCCACTCAATAAGTATCATAAAAGTAATTCCATTATCGACATGCTTGCCACTAAGACCGATCTATTTGTGATTGCAGTCGATGGTGTTGATTCATCATCCACCGCATGCGGCGGCGCCAGGATCTATGACTTCTCCATTGCCAATTTAGATGCGAAGCCCAAACTTCTCTTCACCTCATCACCTTGTGTGCATGGTGAGATTTTCTGGGATGCTCGCTTAGCTATCAATGGCGACACTCTTTACATCGCTGGTGGAAATGCACTAGCGAAAAATGATGATGGAACCTTTCCAGGACCTGACTCCCAAGATTTTATTGAGGGAGATAAATTCCCAGTAACAAATTACTTTGGTGCGGTCTCTGCGATAAATATCAAAACAAAGAAGTCCACACTCATTGCGACAGGGCTGCGCCACTTAGGGGGCATGTATTACGACGCTACGCGCAAAGTTCTTTGGGAGAGTGAGAATGGTCCGCGCGGTGGTGATGAATTAAATATCATTGTGAAAGGTAAGAATTATGGCTGGCCTCAAGTAACACTGGGCCGTCCGTATGAATTTCTCGAAAGTCCTAAGGGTGTGAAATCTAATTCGATAGGTAAATCTGAGGCGCCAATTTATAGTTGGACACCATCTATAAGTCCATCGACGGTGCGCAAAGTTCCTGGTACCGGTGAATTCTCAAAGTATTGGAACGGCGATCTGCTCGTTGGTTCGCTCAAAGGAAAACAGATACGCAGGCTGCGAATCTCGGCAAAGAACACTGTGATGTATGACGAACCAATTTATGTGGGAAATCGCATTCGCTCCTTCGATATTTTAAGCGATGGGCGCCTGCTCTGTGCCACAGATGAGGGCACCATCGTGTTACTTTCAGATACTCAATTAGTAGGTACCGGGGAATTCCCAGCAAAAAGTTAAGGAAAGGTCAGATAAGAATGTGCAGTAAAGTCACTTGTAAGGCGTGCGGGAAGGCCACCTGGTCAGGCTGCGGCGAACATATTGAAGAAGCGTTGCAGGGAGTTCCGCAAGAGCAACGCTGCACCTGCGCATAGGCCATAATCACTCCATGACAAAAGAGATTGCAGTAGTCACTGGAGCAAGTAGCGGTATTGGCGCAGCAACTGCGAAGTTGCTGGCAAAGAATGGTTACCACGTTATTGCTGCGGCTCGTCGGCTAGACCTTCTCAATGAAGTAGCAAAAGCATCACCTGACATTGAAGTAGTTGAATTAGATGTCACCGATGAGAAGAGTGTTGCAGCCCTCGCAAAGAAGCTAGAAGGTCAACCAGTTTCGGTCCTAGTAAATAACGCGGGTGGCGCATTCGATGGCGATCAAGTAACTAGCGCTGATCCTGAGATGTGGTTGAAAACTTACGATGTCAATGTTGTAGGGTCGGTACGAATGGTCAAAGCACTTGTGCCACACATGAAGGCATTTGGTCGCGGCCACATTGTTTTAATTTCCTCAACTGCTGGCCACATTGTTTATGAAAATGGTGGCAGCTACACCAGTGCCAAGCATGGCGAGACTGCGTTAGCCAAAACTTTGCGCCTTGAACTTAGCGGTGAGCCAATTCGAGTCACTGAAGTAGCACCAGGTATGGTGAAAACAGATGAGTTTGCAATCAAGCGTTACAAAGATGAGGCGCGTGCTGCAAAAGTTTATGAAGGTGTAGCAAATCCACTGACTGCAGATGACATTGCCGAAGCGGTGCGTTGGAGCGTAATGCTGCCCCACCATTTCAATGTGGATTCTTTAATTTTGCGACCACTTGCACAAGCTGCGCAACATAAGGTGCACCGAGTTCTATAACTGCGGGTTGACTACTGAGAATTACTTAAATTTCTTAGTACGAGTGCGAACTCGTGAACTTGGTTCGGACTTTTTGGGTTCAGAATTCTTGGCTTCAGATTTCCTTGCTTCAGTTTTCCTTGCTTCAGTTTTCCTTGGAGCAGAATCACGCTTCTCGGGCCTGCGTTCTTCGCGCGAAGTTGTTGGCGCAGATACCTTTTTAGGCTTGCCATCTGCGGTTCCTGTGACACCTTGTGGAATTTTCATCGCTTCGAAGAAGTGATCCGAAGAAGAGTATGTCTCGAGTGGTTCTGGGAGACCTAAATTAAGGCTCTGATCAATCATTTTCCAGCGAGCCATGTCATCCCAGTCAACGAAGGTAACTGCAATGCCATGTGCACCAGCACGAGCGGTGCGGCCAATGCGGTGGACGTAAGTCTTCTCATCTTCAGGGCATTGGTAATTCACAACGTGGGTGATGCCATCAATATCAATACCACGTGCGGCAACATCGGTAGCAACGAGAACATCACTCTTGCCAGCTTTGAAATCTCCCAGTGCTTTCTCGCGCGCGCTCTGGCCAAGATCACCATGGATCGCAGCAGCGTTAAAGCCACGCTCTGCTAAATCATCAGCAGTCTTCTGACAGGTGCGCTTTGTGCGGCAGAAGACCATAGTTGGTCCGCGACCCTCTGCTTGCAAAATTCTCGCCAACATTTCAATCTTGTCCAATGCATGTGCACGGAAAATATGTTGTTCGATGCGCGAGACAACTGCGCTCTCATCTTCATTATCTTGAGTGCGGATGTGAACTGGTTGATTCATGAAGCGGCGCGCAAGAGCAATGATGTCCCCGGGCATAGTCGCCGAAAAGAGCATGGTCTGTTGTCTTGCTGGAGTTGCATTGAAGATCTTCTCTACATCGGGCAAGAAACCTAAATCAAGCATCTCATCTGCTTCATCAAGAACTAAGCGAGAGATAAATTTCAAAGTGATTTGACCTTGGCGGTAGAGATCGAGCAAGCGGCCAGGAGTTCCCACAACAATATCCACGCCAGATTGCAATTGTTCGATCTGTGGCTCAAATGCTCGACCACCATAAACGGCGATGATGCGGATGCCGCGCTCTTCTGCAATGACTTCTAAATCTTTAGCAACTTGAACACAGAGCTCGCGAGTAGGAACAACGATGAGAGCTTGTGGCTTTCCAGGATTGGGAAGAGATTTTATGTCAGCATCTTTTGGCGCGATGATTCGCTCAATAATCGGAATACCAAAGGCGAGAGTTTTTCCAGTTCCAGTCTTTGCCTGACCAATCACATCGCCATCACTGAGAGCAAGTGGAAGTACCTGTTCTTGAATGGGAAATGGTGCCAAAAATCCCCGGGCACTGAGTGCGCGTTGAGTTTCTGGGCGAAGTGGGAGATCGGCGAAAGTTGTACTCAATTTATACAGTACCGAAACCGACGCGACGCTCTGCCTGCTCGCCGATTTCAATGAATCCAATCTTTTCAGCGGGAACGATGATCTCCCGGCCACGGATGTCAGTGAGAACTAGTGGGGTATTTGCACTCAAGGCTTGGGTAATAGCTGCCTTAATTTCTGCAGCCGTACTAGGTGATTCAAAGTGGAGTTCGCTGCCAACGTTAGTGATCGCAATGCGAACGTCGGTCTTGGAGGTGGATTCTGATTTCTTAGGACTCATAGTCAGAGTCTATCGGCTGCCTTCATTAAGAGGGAAACCAGAAATTCCTCGCCAGATGATGTTAGTAACAAGATCTTTGGCTTGAGCGCGAGTTAATTTGCTATCGCGGTCCAACCAGTGGCGCGCAGTGGTCTGCGTAGTGCCGATAATTCCAACGCCAAGGAGCATCGATGCCTCTTGTGGCAAACCAGTTTCAACCGCGATGACAGCACTCACTGCAGCAGCGCAATCGTAAGTCATGCGATTAAGGCGTTCGCGAACTTGTGGTTCAACGCTCATGTCACTTTCAAAGAGAAGGCGAAATGCTTCACCTTCAGATTCAATAAAATTGAAGTAGGCATCAACGGTGGATTTCACACGATTGCCGTTATCTGGCGTTGATGAAATTGCTTTCTGTAATTCGAAAACTAATGAATCGATGTGCACATCAAGCACGGCCAAGTAGAGATCCAACTTAGAAGGAAAATGCTGGTAAAGAACGGGCTTGCTAACACTGGCGCGATCGGCGATCTCATCCATCGCAGCTGAGTGATAACCAGCGACTGTAAATACTTCTAAGGCTGCTGAGAGAAGTTGCGCGCGGCGCTCATCACGAGGCAGGCGCGCCTTATCGCGGTTTGCTGTGGAATCTTCAGTAGTTGTCATTGTTGCAATCTTAGAGGCAAGAGCACGAGATACGGGCATTCATTGCAAATTGCTCGCAATTGGCGTGATCGCCAGCGGTCGGGCAGACTTGGCATATTATGACTTTGCCACCATTAGTTGCGCCAGGTCGTCCACTGACGGTCGATGAAGTTCGTCGCTACAGCCGACATTTGATTATTCCTGATGTGGCAATGGCGGGGCAGCAGCGTTTGATGAATGCGAAAGTTCTCTGCGTTGGCGCAGGTGGTTTGGGTTCTCCTGCGCTGATGTATTTAGCTGCGGCAGGTGTTGGCACACTAGGAATTGTCGAATTCGACACAGTCGATGAATCCAATCTGCAGCGCCAAATTATTCACGGTCAATCAGATATTGGTAAGAGCAAGGCACAGAGCGCAAAAGAGAAAGTGGCGGAGATCAATCCTTACGTCAATGTAATTTTGCATGAGACTCGGCTCGATGTCTCCAATGTGATGGAGATTTTTTCACAATACGATTTAATCGTCGATGGCACTGATAATTTTGCAACGCGATATTTAGTAAATGATGCATGTGTCTTATTAAAGAAACCTTATGTCTGGGGTTCGATCTATCGCTTTGATGGCCAAGCCAGTGTTTTCTGGGCCGAGTACGGTCCTTGCTATCGCTGTCTTTATCCAGAACCACCACCTTCAGGAATGGTTCCTAGTTGCGCCGAAGGTGGCGTGCTTGGCGTGCTCTGCGGATCGATTGGTTCGATCCAAGTAACAGAGGCGATCAAGTTGCTCACCGGAATTGGTGAGCCGCTCGTTGGCTCGCTCATGGTTTATGACGCGCTAGAAATGTCTTATCGCAAGGTCAAGATTCGCAAGGATCCTAATTGCCCGATCTGCAGTAAGACTCCAACACAAACGGAGCTTTTGCCAGATTACGAAGCATTCTGTGGCGTGCTCTCTGATGCAGCATCTGATGCTGTTGCCGGATCAACAATTACCGTGCAGGAGTTGAAGAATAAAATGGATCATCATGAGAATTTCTATCTCATCGATGTACGCGAGCCCAGTGAATTTGAGATTGTGCGAATTCCTGGTTCACATTTGATTCCCAAGCAGGGCTTCCTCGATGGCTCGGCTCTTGCAAATTTGCCACAAGATAAGCCAATTATTCTGCATTGCAAATCCGGAGTGCGCTCTGCCGAATGTTTAGCAGTGCTCAAAGGTGCTGGGTTTGCCGATGCATCGCATGTGTTCGGTGGCGTTGTAGCGTGGGCCAAGCAGATCGATACAAGTTTGCCGGTTTACTAACATGAGTACTCTGCCTTACGCCGGTTACCGCATGTTATTAATGCATGCTCATCCGGACGATGAAACCATCAACAATGGCGCCACAATGGCGAAATATGCGGCCGAAGGCGCAGCTATCACATTGGTTACAAGTAACCGTGGCGAAGAGGGCGATATTTTGATTCCCGATTTAGCCCATCTGGGAGCGCGCGAGAGCGATCAATTGGGCCCACATCGGGTGCAAGAACTAAATGCGGCGATGAAAGAACTCGGCATTGCAGATCACCGCTTTCTTGGTGCACCACAGAAGCAATATCGCGATAGCGGAATGATCGACACTGAGCCAAATAAACGTTCCGATAATTTTTGGAATTGCGATCTAGATGAAGCGGCAAAATTTCTAGTGGACATCATTCACGAAGTAAAGCCCCATGTACTTGTTACTTATGATGAATTTGGCGGTTATGGCCACCCAGATCACATCAAGGCACATCAAGTAGCGATGCGCGCAGTCGAACTTGCTACGCAATGGGAAGTATCTAAGGTTTATTGGAATGCAATCCCTAAATCCATTATTGAAAATGGCATTGCAGAGATGAAGAAGCGCGGCACCACATTTATGGGACTTGAGAAGGCTGAAGATTTTCCATTTGCTAAAGCAGATGAGTTAGTAACTACTGTGATCAATGCCGTGCCATATGTTGATAAAAAGATCGCGGCTATGAAGGCACATGGCACACAGATTGCAGTCGAAGGTCCCTTCTTTGCGCTCTCTGACAATGTGGGAGTGCAAGTGTGGGGCGATGAGTACTACACACTGGTTAAAGGTGAAGTTGCTGGCACCCGCGATGGCCAAGGTCGAGAGTTAGATTTATTCGCTGGTATTACTCTGTGATCAAAGCCCTCCTTGCATTTATTTGGGGTGGCTTTGTTGGTTTGGCGGGCACAGTTTTTCATAATGCATTTGTGCCATTTGGCTTTCTCTTTGCAATGGTCAGTATCGCCGTAGGAATTTGGGCGGTAGGGCGAATGACTTACTCTCGAAGCTATAAATTAATCGCTGTAGCGGGATTACTCGCGATTGTGCTTAAGGGTGCAATTTCTGGAACAGGCAATGAAATCTTGATTCTCTCTAATACCACCGGCACGCTCTTTCTTATTTTTGGAACGCTGATCGCAGTATTAATGGCGCTGCGCCCAGCTGATTAACAACACTCAGAAATAAGTGGCAAGGTCTTTTCTAAAATTCTAAATCTTCCTTGGTGATGGGTTCGGAATCCAAATTTTTCATAGAGGGCAATTGCGGGAGCATTCTCGGAATCCACTTGCAATAGTGCTTTGGTAGCGCCGGCTCTGCGAGCTGAATCTAAGAGTCCGCTCATGAGGGATTTTGCGTAGCCTTTCCCACGTAAATTTTCTGGCACAAAGATGCGAGCAAGAACGCACCAATCTTTAACTAAGCCAGCTCTTCCCACTGCAGTAATCGCACCATTATTTTCAATCAATCCATAGCGAGCGCTAGTGCGCTCCATGATTGGCAGAGTTCCTTCATCTGCTTGAACTGCCAACCACTCCGAACTCGGCTGAGTGCTCTCGCGATAGTTATCATTCACAGCGTAGCTTTCTTCAAGATCGGCGATCATGTAGTTCATTGTGACGCCGGCTTGCCACCCATCACTTTCTAACTTTCGATCGAGTTCTTCGTAAAGTGGCAGCGGTACTTGAAAAATTGGTTTGAGGTTTCTAGAACGGTAGAAATCAATGACTGATATGAGAGCGGCATCGAGATCGCTACCTGGTTCACCCCAAGGGACTGCGCCAGTGGGCAGAACTGAATTTGCGCGATAAGTAAATTTGCCATCAGCGCGCAGTAACCAATCTCCTAGAGTTGCTTTCTCAGCCGACTCCCATGACGCATCTGCAATCAATTCCATCTCCCTGATACGCAATGAGTAGGGAGCGCCTTGGCCAGCTTTCAGTGTGGGTGCTTCGATCTTGCGCCAAATGGCAATCTCTGAGGGGTTAAAAGTAGCGACAGTGCCATCGCTCTTTTGTAGCGATGTGAGAGTTTCGAGAATTCCTACGATGTCGCGGAAGCCACCTGTAGCCTCTTTCAACCGTATGGTGACTCGGCTACCAATGAGTTCAACCCCGATTTCACCAAATCCCATAGCGCCATCGTATTCTCATCGGAGTAAGT
>Ga0209297_1002537_pt1 | contig 10035 bp, 10 predicted proteins | sample S_130805_MF_Meta_FD_187322 | JGI IMG/M metagenome (GOLD analysis project Ga0209297, IMG submission 187322) | Freshwater microbial communities from Lake Simoncouche, Canada to study carbon cycling - S_130805_MF_MetaG (SPAdes) (version 2) | ecosystem: Environmental > Aquatic > Freshwater > Lake ... | reverse complement strand
AATGGCAGTAGGCGATTCCAGCGCATACGCAACGGTTTCCTAAACCGCAGGTCGCATGTTCGATTCATGCCGGGGGCACTATGAAAGCGTGGCCCACACGGGCTGATGATCTGACGCATCTGTAATTCCGTCAATGTGGGCGTTGACTACTTCGAAGTGTGGCGAAACAAAAATAAAGTCAATGCGTAAGTCGCGGTCGGTTCCTTGTTCAGGGTTTTTCTTGAATGTCGCAGTTGATGCCGCAGTCTCTTCAGAAAGTGACCATGTATCAACAAATCCTGCATCGGTCACAAGTTTGATCACGTGTGAATCAGGCTCGTCGTTGAAGTCGCCAGTCAGGATGACCTCAATTGGCATTTGTGGAACGGTGTCGTTCATCTGCCAATGTTCGCGATACTCATCGTCGCCCTCATCGCCATTCCAAGCACCGCCTTCAATGGTTGCAGCCGAACAGTGTTTGAGAAGCGATTCGATTTGTGTAATTCGGTTGGCTTCGGTGACATCGGTGAGATGAAGGTTGATGACCCGAATCTGTCCCTCGGGTGCAATGATCACGGCTTCAAGAGCAACGCTCCACATGTTCATATTGATTCCGGTGTCATCTTTTGGCATATGAATTACCCGTGATGATGCAATTGGATATCGACTGGCGATCATTTGTCCGCCTTGCCGGCGGCGGTTATCGATAGTTCCATCGGGGTTAACTTGGCTCGCATCAACGTCGATTGAGGGGCCAAATACGCAGTATCTGTCGGGAAGCAACTGTTGGATCTCGGCAAACTGGTCCGCCATATGGGTGCGACGCCAGTTGCGGTCAATCTCTTGTAGGCAGATGATGTCGGCGTTGCGAATTGGCTCTACTGCTCGTGCAAGGTCGTAGCGGTTGTCTGCACCTAATGAATACTGGATGTTGTAGGAGCAAACAGACAGTGATCTCATATTGCACAGCCTATTGAGTGGTTAGTGTTGGTTTCATGCAAAACAAAATCATTCTTCGTGTGTTTGTAACCGCAATGTTGTGCGGATCGTTGATGCTTGCTGCGTGTGGCAGGGCCACAACAGTCACAGGGGTGTTACGAGTTGCAAATGATGCCGGCTTCGGTGGCGCCGAGACAATGGATCCATATGACGGCAACAGAACATGGCCAACTATCAACATGGTGTTTGACCGTCTCATTGGTGTTGACAAAGACTTCTCGCCAATTCCAGAGCTTGCGCTTTCGTGGACTTCTAACGAAGAATTGAATGAGTGGACACTTGTTCTGCGTGAAGGCGTTTTGTTCCATGACGGCAGCGAGTTCAATGCCGATGATGTTGTGTACTCAATTAATCGCATGATTGACCCAGAGTTTGACTCACCAGTGCGCGCTGTTCTTGGAGTGATTGAGTCCGTTGAAGCAATCGACAACTACACCGTCAAGCTTTCGTTATCGACTGGAGAAGCGGACCTTCCGTCGTTGCTAGCTGACTATCGCGCGCTCATGACGCCTGTCGATTCACAGGAAACAATTGGTAGAGCACCGATTGGCACGGGGCCATTTCGAATGGAGACATTTGATCCGGAAGGAACAACTGTTCTTGTAGCAAACGAGAACTATTTCTTTGGTAAGCCGGAATTGAGCAAGATCGAAATCATTACATTTGCCGATTCGCAATCTGCTGCGCAGGCACTTGCTGGTGATCAAGTAGATCTGCTGCTTGCCATTGACGGCAAGTCATCGTCAATCTTTGGTGACACCTCTAAATACACGTTGCAGACCATCCCATCTGGTGACTGGAATGCAATTGATTTCCGTGTTGATCGAAAGCCATTTGACGATGCACGGGTGCGAAAAGCATTGCGTATTGCTGCAGATCGTCAAGTAATTGCAGACACCGTGCTTGGAGTGGGCGGTGGAGTCCCAGCATGCGACACGCCTGTTTGGACGGCAGACCCATATAGATGGGATGGACCTTGCGCGAAAGACACTGAAGGCGCAAAGGCATTGCTGGCCGAAGCTGGTTTCCCAGATGGAATTGACATCGATATTTACACCAGTGATGTTGAAGTGCACATGGTGGAACTTGTTGAGGCATATCAGCAACAAGTTAAAGATGCAGGAATTCGCGTGACGATAAAGATGGCCGACGCCAGTGGATTCTGGGATGACGTGTGGATGAAAGAGTCTGCGTTTGTTGACAGCTGGGGTCAGCGACCTGCTGCTCAAGTACTCAATGAGGTGTATCGCAGCACTGCCGCATGGAATCCGACCGGTCAGGTGGATAAAGCCCTTGACGCAATGCTTGACGATGCCAGATCAACCAAGGACTTGGCCCAACGCAAGCAAAAGTACATTGCGGTGCAACAGCACATCTTCGAAAATTCGGGAATATTCCTGCCCTATCACAAGACTCTTACGCGAGTAATGAGCAGCAAAGTCCAGGGAATAGATCCGATCGTGATTGATGCAGTGCGATGGGAGCGAATTAGCGTTTCGTGATAATGGCATGAAGAATTTTGCAAGAAGAGCGCTGTTCACAATTGGAGCTTTTGTATCACTTGCTGTTCTGTCATTTCTAGGAATTGATGCCTTGCCAGGTGATGGTTGCACTGCGTTACTTGGTCGATTTGGCACCGAAGCCAAGATCGCTGAATGTCGCGTAGAGCACCAACTCAATGATCCAGTAATCGTTCGTCTCGGTAGTTGGGCGAGCGATGTTGTGCAGGGAGATCTTGGTTACTCAATTAAGCGCGATGAGCAGGTTGCGCAGATAATTTTGCCGCGAATTCGCAATACCGCGATGTTGGCTTTGGTCGCCGCCATCATGGCGTTTCCAACTGCAATTGCGGCTGGTTTGCTCATCGGTCGCTTTCCGCGTAGTCGCATTGGTAAGGCAATCAACACCATGGGGGTAGTCGCGATGACGCTTCCCGAGTTTGTTATTGCCACGGTTTTATGGTTGGTCTTCTCGATCTGGATCCCAATATTTCCTGGCGTAACGGTTGTGCCAAGCAACGCAACATTTATGGAACTCCTGCCACATATTTGGATGCCTGCGCTTACTTTGGCGTCCGTTGTGTTTGCACACTCAATGCGCACCATGAAAGCTGGAGTGACAACGATTCAGGCGATGCCGTTTGTTGAAAGCGCTCGGCTTCGGGGAACTAAAGAACGCGTTACTCTCCTGCGCCACATTTTGCCAGCAGCACTGCCCCCTGTAGTGAACACGATTGCGGTAGATGCAGCATGGCTTCTTACCGGCACTTTTGTGACTGAAGCCATTTTCAATTATCGGGGTTTAGGCAGATTGACTATTGATGCAATCTCGGATCGCGATACTGCGGTCATCTTGCCGATTGTGCTGTTTAGTCTTGGGGCATATTTAACGATGTCGCTTATTGCAGACACGGTTGTTCGACTTCTTGATCCACGACTAAGACAGCATCGATCATGAACATTTCGCCTCAGCATCGTTCAACGCGAATTCAAATATTTGTGTATTGCGTACTTGGGTTTCATGCAGTTGTGGCCCTCATTGCGCCGTTCCTGCCGCTAATGCCCACAGACAAGCAAGATTCTGGTGCAATGTTGCAAGGATTCTCGTCTGCTCACTGGCTTGGAACAGATGCACTGGGTCGAGACGTCTTGAGTCGGACGCTCCACGGGGGCCGACCATCACTTGCAATTGCAATATTGGCAACCGCTCTCTCTGCGGTCATTGGCATTGCGCTTGGGTCACTTGCTGCATTGGCTGGCGGTTGGGTCGATGAGGCATTGTCCAGGTTGATTGACTTTTTGCTTGCATTACCAACATTGATTTTGCTGTTACTGATTGCAAGTTTCTTTGGGCACGATCCATTCATCTTGATTGTCACTCTTGGTTTCATGTATGCGGCACCAATTGCGCGAGTTGCACGTGCAAGCACGCAGGTGTTACTGGCTCGCGATTTCGTGCGAGTAGCAAGACTGCAAGGCGGCCGGGGAGTCAATATCTTGCTTGGCGAGGTGCTGCCCAACGTGTGGAGAGTGGTGTTCACCGAAATTGCAATGCAATTCACTTGGATCATTCTGGCGTTCAGTTCGCTTTCATTTTTAGGACTAGGTGCTAGCCCGCCAACGCCAGAGTGGGGCTTGATGATCGCTGAGGCACGCTCGTATATGACGATCAATCCGACTGCTGTTATTGCCCCAATCGTCATGCTTGCTTCACTTGTGTTGGCTGTTCAGGCACTGGTAGACCGCGAATGAATGCCATATTGCAGTTTGATCACGTGTGTGTAGAAGCTCGAGATGGAAATGGGGCTGTAACTCCGATTCTTGATTCAGTAGATCTCACGGTTGAAGCGGGCGAGAAATTCGGCATTGTCGGAGGATCAGGAAGCGGTAAATCGACGCTGTTGCGCATTGCGGCAGGAGTGTTATCGCCAGGCTTGCACCATACATCGGGCAATGTGTCAACGGCAGGGGTAAGCATGCTTACTGTTGCACCAAAAGTTCGTCAGCAAATGTATGGGAGTTCAGTTGCATTAGTTGCACAATCTCTTGGTGAAGCTCTCACGTCTCACTTAACTGTGCGAGCGCATTTTCGTGACACGCTTGGTCGTGACGTCTCCGACGAAACAATATTGCCGTCGCTTGATGATGCTGGTTTGGATGGTGCGAAGTACCTGAATCGCTACCCGCACCAGATTTCTGGGGGTGAACGTCAACGCGTGCTACTTGCTCTTGCACTCGTGCGGTCGCCGTCCTTGCTGTTGCTCGACGAGCCAACTTCGGCATTAGACGTTGGCATCGCTGCAGATGTATTGGCAACGATTGTCAGGCTGCAAGAGTCGAGAGGTTTCGCGCTTGTGTGCGTGAGCCACGACATTGGAGTTATTGGAAGAGTGTGTGATCGAGTTGCGGTGATGAGCCGTGGCCGAATCGTGGAACACGGTGCAACGAGTCAGGTTCTTGCAGCTCCATCAGATCCGTATACGCGTTCGTTGCTTGCCTCAATACCGCGCTTGGATGTGCGAATACGAGAACCCCATGCAAGCGAGCAACAACCAGTGGTGGTGGTACGCGATCTCACCGTTATCAGAAGCGGATCCTCACGGGCTCTTGACTCAATCAATGTTGAGGTTGGGAAAGATGAAGTTGTTGGAGTTATTGGCGAATCGGGGAGTGGCAAGTCCACACTCCTTTCTGTCATCTGTGGGCTTGTTCCTAGTACTTCAGGTTCAATTCACAACGCAAATGGCTTTGATCTCACGACGCCCTTGCGCGATCGGCCTGCTTCAGTGCTTTCCGAAATTCAAATGGTCTTTCAAAATCCAGATGACTCGCTAAATCCGGTACGAACCGTTGAGCAGTCCGTGGCGCGCTATACCCACGCCAATCGAGAAGAGGTGTTGGCGGCGCTTGATGCAGTGGAGTTGTCTGAACAGTTTTTAACACGTCGCCCTAGCGAGATGTCGGGAGGAGAAAAACAGCGCGTTGCAATCGCGCGAGCGTTGTTGGCACATCCACAGCTGTTGTTGCTCGATGAAGTTACATCCGCGCTTGACGTAACTGTGCAGGCATCTGTTGTGAAAATGCTGGCAAGCGTGCAAGTTGCAACGGGAATGTCAATGGTCATTGTGTCTCACGACATTGCACTGATTGCCTCATTTGCCGACAGGCTTATTGTGTTGAGAAATGGTCAGGTCGTCGAACAGGGCTCTGTTGGCGACGTAATTGACTCTCCGTCAGATCCGTACACGCAACATTTAGTGAAATTGGCTAAAATAAACAGCTTTTGATGGGGCACTAAAAAAGTTTGGTTTCTATTGCGCAGCGAAACCGAATGCAAGCGACGTGGCTACTGCTAACCAGAGTTGGTAAGGAAGAAAAGCAATACCAAGAACTGGAGATGCACGAAACGCGAGGACGAGAAGTGGGATCGTGAATATGGTTGCAAGCACGAGCGCGAAACCAGCTGCAAGAAGTGAGTGCGACTGGAAAAACAGTCTTGCCCAGGAAAGCGCGGCAATCACACTCAGTACGAGAGAGACGAGCCAAACCACTCGGTTTGTGTTTGACAGGCGGCTTGCGACGAGCCATGTAGCAATTACAAGCATTGCAAAGTTGTACGGCCAGATGATTCCGAACACGCTGCTGGGTGGCTGCCAAGCAAGGCGAGGAAGCGAGCGATACCACTCTGCATCAGTGGCCACCATACGACCAGATCCGATTGCGTAAATGGCAACAATGACGGTTCCGAGAACTCCCACAAGGTTTCGACTCATGTTCAAGTGTGGCACGCAGCGATTAGCCGTTTTTGTGGTCGTCAAACCATTCGCGGGCAGCAGCCAGAATTTGTGGCTCGGTAAGAGCCGGAACGTTTACGTCGAGCGCAGCAACTACTTTTTCCGCAGTCTTTGGCTGGTGACGCTCAAGATGCTGAATCAATCGCAACATTGAGTTCGACTTTCCTTTGCCATGACCGACAAGGAGGATCTGTCCGGCTGGAGCCAACGCTGCTGCAACGCCCTCCAAATAGGGATGCTCGAAGCGATTCGTTTCGTGGCCGTGGCTTGTTTGCTCTTGGCGAACGTGATGATGCACATGCTCGGCAGCAGGTCGTGCAACAACTTCGGGCTTATCGCCTCTGTGGGCATCAGTTGCCCAAATGCGAGTTTCGGTGTGTGTTACTGCTGCTACGACGAGTTTTCCGGTGATGTCCATGTGGTCTCACCATACGCCTATTTGGCGCAATGCAATAATCAGTCAAAACCGATAAACGAGGCAACCTTGTCGTTGGGCGAGCGGCGTGACTTCACGTCGTTCGCTACAAACGAATCGTCTGGGTAGCCCATTGCAACACAGGTCATAATCACTTGGTCTTCTGGGATGTTCGCGTTTTCGCGAACTACTGAAGACTGCATAATGCCTTGACCGTTAATGACGGAACCAATGCCTTTTGACCAAGCGGCAAGTACAAGCCCGTATGTTGCGGCACCACAGTCAAAGTGGGCAATGGTGTCATCAGCAAGCGCCTTGTCAACGGTGATCACGATAGAAACCGGTGCATCAAACTGGCGGAAACCGCGCATGACCCAATCCATTCGACGCTCTTTGTCATCTCGTGCAATTCCCATTGCTTCAAAGAGCTGAACTGCGATTTCAATTTGTCGTTCGCGGTGCGGGCCTTCGTAACCATGATTCAATTTGATCTCGCGATCAACCGATGAGCCAGCCATCATCTTTTCCGTGTTGCCTTTACGGATTCGCTCAAGCGGTTCGCCAGTAAGTACGTGGAAGTGCCAAGGCTGAGTGTTCATTGACGATGGCGCGTGCTTGGCTATGTGAATGATCTCCTCGAGAATTTCTCTTGGAATCGGGTCAGTCTTGTAACCACGAATACTTCTGCGGTCTTGGGCGATTTCTTCGTAGTCCATGGCTAAAGCCTAGAAGTGAAACTGCAAACGGAACGAACTAGGGTTTTGCGATGGCTGAAATTGCACCACAACGACTGATTGACCATATGCGCGGAGTTCGTTACGGCGAAGTGCTTGCCATGTTCTTGCGTGATACTGGGCTTGAGGCCGAGGTGTACGGCACGCAAATGTTGAATGATTGCCCACAGGAGTTGTGGGAAACATTGAATGCAGACGAGATTGCTAAAGACATGGGTGCAGTGTTTGTGAAGTTAAACGGCCCTCGTTATTGGCTGCTTGATGGATTGGGTTCAAAAGTTGCTGTGGTGGACCCTGTGTTTAGAGATTTCAACGGCATTCAAATGCGGCGAATTGCAACTATTCCAATTGGCGCCGATTTTGCAGCTGGCCCATACACGATTCGTAATGTGAATCGTGGAGCGGTGTTCTTCTTTGATGCGGGAAAAATTGTGTACGAGTTGGTCGACCCAGAAGGTCGCGCATTTGTTTTGCAGGCACGCTGTGTTGGTATTGAGCCAGGCATGACCGAAGAATCGTTGGCAACCCTTGGCGAGCGCCTTGCACTTCCAGATGGTTGGTTATATCGCACACGGTTGCTGGATGCTGAATTAGTTGTTGACACCAGCGCAACGTTGGCCACAGTGGTGCAAGACGAATTCGAAAACACCTACACCTTGCCGTACTAAAAACTAGAAAGACAGGATGTTGCCGATTTCAGGCGACATTTCCCCGGCAACTAATTGCGAGTAGGTATCGCTCACTGAATCTGCACCGTGCAGGTGCTCAATGCGTAACCACTGTTTTGAACCTTCAATAAATGTGTTGAGCGCAGTGTCGAGGCGCATGTTGAACTCTTCGCGACCCCACTCTTTGCTTCGCTTCGATAATTGACTAGGAGCAAAGAAGAATTGTGGTTTGGGACCGGGAATATCAACACGGTGACTGGTTTGATCCCAGTGTGTTGCGCCAATGCTGCAGGAATACTTCAGGGATTCACCAAAGTGGGTGTGTATACCTGCGACTATTTCAGGATTTCCAGCCATGTCGGCAAGCACTGTTTGGATCGAAGGATCGAGCGAAGCGATCTCGCTGTAGGTAACAACGTCGTGGTATTCGCCAACGCTCGTTACGAAGTCAATGTTTGCATCCGATGTGAGGCCATTAACGCGCATTGTGGAATTTGCACGTAAACAATGGGCGAGTGCGATTGAGGTTTTGCTGGATGCACTGGTGATGAGCACTTGAGTTGCTCCATAAAAGTTCGTTTCTCGAAGAAAGTCTTCTGCGAGAAACGAAGTCATAAACAGTCCACGAAATATGAGTACGGCATTGTCGTTTTCACCTGCTGTGTCCGCGACGCGGTCGAGAGCGCGGTACGCCATGGCGTGCTTTTCGCGGTGTATTCCTGAATCAATGAAGCCACTTCGCGACGGCTGTGCTTGCACAATGTGTTCGCTGCCAACAGGGAAGAAACCGAAGTATCGGCCACCAACGGCGATGTCGGTGTTTGCAGATTCAGTCACAATTCCGTAACCCATGGCTGGAAGCCGACCCCAACCGGTTTCGGCTGGAAAGAACCCCCAGTAATCCAAGAAGTCCCCACTAAGTGCATAACTGATGTTGTTCGAAGTCAACGCAAACCGCTCAAGCGTTAAACGCACTTCGCCAGGTGCAAGGTCAACAGATTCTGAGGTGTGCATTCGAAAATGCCGAATGTCGGAGCGGTCAATTTCGAGGTAATTCACCTCGCCATTATTGCCTTACGGAGTGAGTAATACGCGACCGAAGGCCTTGCGGTCTTCGATGTAGCGGTGTGCTGCTGCAGCTTCCGACAATGGGAAAGTCTTGTCAACCACCACGTCGAGTTCCTTCTTGGCAATTCGACCGAGCAAGTTCTCGATCAATGCGTGTGTGCGACCAGGGTTCATGCCCATTTCGGCGCCCAAGAACACTCCGGTAATCGTGGCGTTCTTTTGCATGATTGGCCAAACCTCTGGTGGGCGCTCTTCGCGACCAGCACGACCAACCCAACTAATACGACCGCGATAGGCGAGTGATGCGATGCTGCTTTCCAATGTTGCACCACCAACTGAATCGAGCACCAAGTTCACTCCAACGCCGTTGGTCAGTTCCATTACGGTTTTTGCGCAATCAACTTTTGTGTAGTTGATGCCGTGGTCGAGGCCGTACTTCTTCAATTTCTCTAGGCGCTCATCGCTTGATGAAGTGGCGATCACTGTTGCACCAGCAGCCTTTGCAAGCTGAATTGCCGCAATACCTACGCCGCTTGCGCCTGCCTGAATAAGCACAGTCTCGCCAGCCTGAAGGTGTCCAAACTCGAACAAGCAATCGTCTGCAGTGCCAAATTCAATTGGTACTCCTGCTGCTTCTTGTAATGACAAACCATTTGGAATTGCCCACGTTGAAACAGCCCACGGGCAAATAACTTCTGCGTGCGAACCAAAACCCATGGTCGCAACAACTGCTTGACCAGGTGTGAAGCCAGTTGCATTCGCGCCAACTTCGCGCACTGTTCCTGAAGCTTGATAACCAACAATGTGTGGTGTGGAAGCAAGTGCTCCACCTAAACGATTCAGCGTGTCGCCGCCTTGAATGGCAATTGCGGCAACGTC
>Ga0209297_1002536_pt1 | contig 10035 bp, 9 predicted proteins | sample S_130805_MF_Meta_FD_187322 | JGI IMG/M metagenome (GOLD analysis project Ga0209297, IMG submission 187322) | Freshwater microbial communities from Lake Simoncouche, Canada to study carbon cycling - S_130805_MF_MetaG (SPAdes) (version 2) | ecosystem: Environmental > Aquatic > Freshwater > Lake ... | reverse complement strand
CGTCCTTACACTTGCCGGAACTCTTGCATTGTCATTGACCTATGTCGGTAACGATAAAGGTGTCGCTGGTGAAGGCGTCAAGTTGATGGGCGGAGCCGGTTGGCGAGTATTCGGTGCGGTTGCAGTTGGTCTGCTTCTTGCACAACTTGTGAGCCGTCTTACCGAGTACTACACAGCAACTCATCATGGTCCAGTGCAAGAAATTGCTGAATCAGCCGAGACCGGTCCTGCAACTGCAATTCTTTCGGGTACTGCATTTGGACTTGAATCAAGCGTGTACGCAGTTCTTGCAATTGCGATTGCAATTGGTGTGGCATTGGCACTTGGTGGCGGAAACCTTACGTTCTCGCTCTACCTCGTTGCATTGTGCGGAATGGGAATGCTCGCGACCACAGGCGTCATCGTGTCGGAAGACACCTTTGGTCCTGTGTCAGATAACGCTGCAGGTATTGCAGAAATGTCTGGCGAGTTCCATGGTGAACCACAAAAGATCATGGTTGCTCTCGACGCAGTCGGTAACACCACTAAGGCTGTAACAAAGGGCTTCGCAATTGGTTCAGCAGTTATTGCTGCTGTTGCCTTGTTCGCTTCGTTCATCGAAACAGCTGGTGCTGAATTGTTGATCAAGGCCGAGAACTTGGCTGACGGAGTGTTCAAAGCTCCAGAGCTTGCAATCAACGTTGCTGATCCGAAGATCTTCATTGGTCTTCTTATCGGTGGCTCTGTGCCGTTCTTGTTCTCAGCACTTTCAATTCGCGCCGTTGGACGAACAGCTGGTGTTGTGGTTCAAGAAGTTCGTCGTCAGTTCGCTGACGGAATGATCATGGCCGGAACAAAGAAGCCAGAGTACGGCCCCGTCATTGACATCTGTACAGAAGCTTCACTTCGTGAATTGGCTACACCTGCACTTCTTGCAGTGTTGACTCCAGTCATCGTTGGATTCGGAATTGGTTGGCAAGCACTTGGTGGATTCCTTGCTGCTGTCATCTTGACCGGCCAGCTCATGGCTAACTACCTCAGCAATGCTGGTGGTGCATGGGACAACGCAAAGAAGTACATCGAAGACGGCAACCACGGCGGTAAGGGCTCTGAGCCATACAAGGCCGCTGTTATTGCTGACACTGTTGGTGACCCATTCAAAGACACAGCAGGTCCTGCATTGAACCCGTTGATCAAGGTGATGAACCTTGTGTCATTGTTGACACTTCCAGCAATCATCAGCACTCAGAACAACGATGGCCAGCGCCTGCTTATTGCAGCTGCAGCTTTAGTAGTTCTCGCTGCATCGGTGATTCGTTCATCTCGCCAAAAGACAACTTTTGGTCCAGCAACTAACTAAATTACTACTCATCAAAAGGCCCGAGCCATGTGCTCGGGCCTTTTGTGTTTTCCGAACTAACCTCGCTTAAATGCTCGCTCTCCTAAACCCCGAAGATTTACTCCGTAATGGAGGTCTCCTGATCCTGGGGGCGATTGTGTTTGCCGAATCTGGATTGTTGATTGGGTTTTTTCTCCCTGGTGATTCGTTGCTCTTTATCGCAGGATTCCTCGCTAGCAAAGCAGGCAACAACGTGCTCCCCCCGTTGCCATTTGTCATTCTCGTCTCGGCGTCGATGGCCATCATCGGAGACCAGGTTGGTTATCTCATTGGCAACAAAATGGGGCCAGCAATTTTTGCTCGGCCAAAGTCTCGTTTATTCAACCCTGACCACGTCACTAAGGCCCACGCATTTTTCGAAAAGTATGGTGCACGCACAGTAGTACTGGCCAGATTTGTTCCAATCGTGCGTACGTTTGCACCCGTGGTTGCTGGCGTCAGCAAGATGGATTACAAAACCTTTGTTCGCTACAACATTGTTGGTGGCTTGTTGTGGGGTGCTGGACTTCCGCTACTCGGTTTCTTTCTCGGTCAAATTGACATCGTGAAAGAGCACATCGAGATTGCTGTTATCGCGGTTGTTTTCATTTCCATTCTTCCCGTAGCCATTGAATTCATCAATCACTGGCGCAGTTCTCGAAAACTTTCGGCAGAATAGAAACATGCGGTATCTCAGCCTTGATTGGATTGACGCCATGCAGGCCCAAGTGGCCGCAAGCGAGTCACTGGCAGACCTTGCCTCAACTCACTCCATTGGCGTCACACAGGTGGTTACAGATGGTCCTGAGGGCTCAGTGCTGTATCACTTCCAAGTGGGAAATGGCATTGCTCGCTTTGCCTCTGGACCAGCGCCTGATGAAGATATCCGTATGGAGCAGACCTGGGAGACAGCGGTCGGGGTCGCAACAGGGTCATTGCCAGCCCAAGAAGCCTTCATAAAAGGCCATGTGCGCATCTCAGGAGACACCCAGCGCATCGTGGATACTGTGCCCGTGTTTGCCGCCCTTGACGCTGCATTCGAAGCTGTACGCGCGCTCACTACGTACGAATAAAGATTTACGCGGTCCGGAAGTACGGGTTTGACGGATTAGCCATTGCCGCCAGTGCTTGGTTGAGCTCAGGGCCGGCATCTCGAGCCTGCTCAAGCGCTGCAAATGTGGCGTCTCGATTGTTTGAAAAAACTTCTTCCTCGTTGTCGGCAGATGGATTCACCCACACCGCAACGATGAGAACTAGCGAGTCGATGTCACCTTCAAACAGTGACTTCTGATGTGCGAGTCCGACGCCTGCTGCAACACCAGCCTGAGCTCCACCCCATGTCAACTCACCATGACGATCATTTGCGATTGCCGCTTTGTTCACGAACAACGTAAACGGAACAATGGGCATGTTGGGTTGCGCAACTGCAACAAACGGAACATGGCCCTCACGTGGAGTTGCAAGTGCTGTAGCCCACGCGGTGCCGACGGGCCCATCACGATGTCCAAGAACAACATTGATGTGCGCTGCATTAGCGCCGTTGCCTACAAAACCTTCACCAATTTTCATGCTGGCAACCTGCCGTAACGACCCATACGCAATTCATCATTTGAATTAGTTCCTGGCTTCGTGTCATATGCAAGCAACGCAACATGGCGCGGAACCGTGCCCGACACACGTGACACACGGTGATAACTGTTTCGTCCGTTAAACACCATCAGTGTTCCGGGGGTCATTGGTTCAGTGCGAACTAGGTCAGGACGGTCACCTCGACGCACCGCAGCGACAGTGTCAGCGTTTTCGTTAGTAGCCGAGCGAATTCGAGATGCATTTTCAAAATCCCCGCCTTCAGAGGATGTTTGCAATGCAATTGAAACGACGAAGTCAGTTTGATCAAAATGCCAACCCAGTTCGTGACCATCACGCATAACGGCAAGATTCAATGCGCCAAAAGGGTCTGCGTAACGAAACAATTTCTCTTCACCCAGAATCTTTGCAACAAAATCCATCAGTGGATCCCACTCATACAACGCGCGGATCACACTGTCCGTTGGGAATTGGTCGTACGCAACTACTTCGAGATCAGCGTTAACAGTGGTGTGGTACGCCACCTTTGCTAGTTCATCGCATTCAGCAATCAATCCGCCAATCGCATTCTCACGAATGAATCCAGGGAGAATTGCAATGTTTTCCTTGGTAAAAGTATCGCGTAGTTCCGTGTGCAGTTCAGCACTATCTAGCGGCCACCTATCTGTATCGACGAGTGCCGCAACGCTCATTAAATGAGGCCTAGCTTCTTTACTTCGTCACGCTCTTCAACGAGTTCAGCTACCGATGCGTCAATGCGTGAACGGCTGAAGTCATCAATATCAAGACCCTGCACGATGCTGTACTTGCCGTCTTTACAAACACACGGGAACGAAGAGATAATGCCTTCAGGAACCCCGTAGCTGCCGTCAGATGGAATTGCCATTGACACCCAGTCTCCAGGAGCAGTGCCAAGAACCCATGAGTTCATGTGATCAATTGCAGCGTTGGCGGCCGATGCTGCTGATGACAAGCCGCGTGCCTTGATGATTGCTGCTCCGCGCTTAGCAACAGTGGGGATGAAATCGTTTTCAATCCATGCCTGATCGTTCACCAAAGCAGCTGCATTCTTGCCATCAACTTCGCAATGGAAAAGGTCTGGGTATTGAGTACTTGAGTGGTTGCCCCAAATAGTCATCTTCTTGATTGAAGTAACTGGCTTGCCTACTTTTACTGCCAACTGAGTCATTGCGCGGTTGTGGTCAAGTCGAGTCATGGCGGTGAAGCGACTTGGGTCAAGACCCTGAGCGTTGTTCATTGCAATTACTGCATTGGTATTAGCTGGGTTGCCAACGACCAAGATCTTTGCGTCTTTCTTTGCTGCGACACCAAGTGCTTTTCCTTGTGGCTTGAAGATTCCGCCGTTTGCGCTGAGCAAGTCGCCTCGCTCCATTCCGTCTTTACGTGGCATTGCGCCAACAAGAAAGGCAGCATCAATATCACCGAATGCAGTTTCAGCATTGTCGGTGCATACGACACCAGCAAGAAGTGGGAATGCGCAGTCATCAAGTTCCATACGTACGCCTTCTAAAGCGCCAAGTGCAGGTGTGATTTCCAACAGTTGAAGAATGACTGGCTGATTAGGACCGAATACTGCGCCTGAAGCGATACGGAAAAGGAGGCTGTAGCCAATTTGGCCGGCTGCGCCGGTAACGGCGATACGTACTGGTGATGTCATGTCTCTAAGCGTAGGCAATTTGGGGTACTTGTTCCCAATGGAAGAGCCACATTGGGCCCAAAATTATCGGCCAATGGCCTGCAAAATTAGGGCAACGTAGTTGTCCTGACCTAAGGCATTGGGGTGAATTCCGTCCGAATTGAACCATTCGGGATGTGGCTTCGACAATGTGTACCAATCAAGGATTGTGACATTGGAATGCGTCGCCGGAAGATTATTGATCACAGCGTTATTCAATTGCTCTGAAGCGTGACCCGGCACTCGCATCGTAAGAATGACCACACGCTTGACGCTTGCAAGCGGTTTAAGAATTCGCTCAAATGTCGCAGCCTTTGTAATGCCATTTGTACCTAAATGAATAACAACCACGTCGCCTAATTCGTTAACAGACTTGTAGTAATTGAAAATCTGAACTGCATCAATGACTTGTCTGTTCTTAGATGCGTCAACAGTGATGCCATAGGACTTCAACTTCTTTGCTGATCCCAACATCACTGAATCGCCTACTGCAAATGCATCCATCTTTCCGCGAGGCAGAGTAGTAGTCGGGATCAATGGAACTGTTGTGGTTCCTGTACCGATTGTTGTAGTGGTGATACGAGTGACTGCGCCTTCGTTGTCATTGAGACCAGCAGTGATGTCATCTGGCATCACGCGTGCACCCGCCATGCTGACCACGCTGAATATTGGAACAACAGCCAAAGTTCCAAGCACTATCCCTAGAGGGCCACGAATAGTCCCACCACGTTTGCGCCACGAACGATACGTAGCCAATGCCTTTCCTGTACGTATCGGTGTTTCTATAAATTGATACGACGCTTCGGTGAGGACGACTGTGATTGCCATCAACGCAATGAACTCACGCACATCGAGTGAATTTCCAGCCGCTTTGCGGTACGCCTGAAACACAGTCCAGTGGTACAAGTACAGACCGTATGACCGTTTGCCAAGCCACACCAATAGTGGTGTTCCGATGACGTATTTGCCCAAACGTGAACGCGGATGGGTAACAGTTGCAATTGCAACCACTGTGGCGATACCTACGGCAATGAATCCACCGCGATACAACAAGTCGTATCCAGTCGTACCCACATCTGCCACTTCGACAACTTCACGAAATTTCCAACACATGAAGCCGAGTGCGACAACGGCGACAACGCCTGCAAAGTCAAGCCCGTTGGCATTTGAACCAGCCCTGCCTCGACGCAATGCCCACGGTCTCCACATTGTCGCAAGAGCGGCGCCAAGTAATAGTCCGCTGGCACGGGTGATAGTACCTAAGTACAGAAAATCAATACGAACAACGCGATGCCCAAAAATCGACATGAACTGTTCTGGTGTCGTTGCAAACGTGTCAATAGGGCCAGGTTGATAAATTATTGCTGTGGCTACAGCAATAGCAACCGCAATCGCTGTGAATACAAGCCCCAGCATTGGCAGTGTCTTGGGTCGAATTCGACGAAGTAAGACGAACATGACGAGCGGCCAGACGATGTAGTACTGCTCTTCCACTGCAAGTGACCACAGATGTCGAAGCGGCGCAAAAGCGAAAGCAGACGTGTACGACGAACCACTCCAAATTTGGAACCAGTTCGAGACGTACAGAACTCCACCCACCACATCGCCGCGCAACATGCCGAGACGATCACGATCAAACAATGCGCAATACACGGTGGTTCCGAGCAACAACGTGAAAAGTGCGGGAAGTAATCGTCGTGCACGACGCATCCAGAAATTACCTAGGGAAACGGTGCCAGAACGTTCGCGCTCTGCGATAAGGAGCAACGTAATGAGATAGCCCGAGATAACGAAGAAAACTTCAACACCAAGAAAGCCGCCGCCTAACCACTGATGATTGGCGTGGTACACAATCACCGCAATGACAGCGAGTGCGCGTAAACCATCGAGTGCCGGAACGTATGGAACAACAGGACCTCTGCGTGTGCCCCATGCTGGCGTTCCACCTACGTATGTGGATTGGTCGTTCTGATTACTCATGAAAGAAATAGGTCATGCGACCGGAAGACCCAGTTGGGCGTATATCTCCCGTGTAGCAGTTGATTTATTCAGTGTATAAAAATGAAGGCCGGGAGCGCCTGCAGCCAACAACTGCGCACACAATTCCGTTGCAGCTTCGACTCCGATTCGACGCACGTCTTCTGGCGATGTTCCCGACTCAAGACGCTCACGCAGCCAATTAGGAAACGCAGCGCCTGATAATTCAGCCATGCGTTCAACTTGGGCGATATTGGTGCACGGCATAATTCCGGGAACGACAGGTTTGGTGACCCCGAGGTCTGCCAGGTCGTTCACCAAAGACAGGTAATGATCTACATCAAAGAAGAACTGAGTGGTAGCGAAGTCAACAACCTTGAGCTTTTCAGCAAGGAGGCGGCGGTCAGTTGCAAGGTCAGGTGAACGAGGGTGTCCTTCTGGATGTGCCGCAACACCGATTGAAAGATCAGCAATCTCGCGCAAATGGTCCACTAGATCCGTTGCGTACATGTAATCACTTGGTCGCGCATCAGCGGGATCTTTTGGAGGATCACCAGCAAGAGCTAAGACATTTTGAATTCCGGCTGCCGTGTATGTAGCAATGATGTCTTCAATCTCATTACGGGTGTGACCTACGCACGTGAGATGCGCCATCGCAGGAATGTTCGTTTCGCGTTCAATCCACAGCACCGTGTCGCGTGTGTTTTCACGAGTTGAACCGCCAGCGCCGTAGGTGCATGACACAAATGACGGACTGAGAGATTCAAGTTCGGCGATTGTGCGCCCAAGGGACATTGAGCCAGCAGTTGTTTTGGGAGGTGAAAATTCAAAAGAGAAAGTTCGTCCCGCCGCAAGGAGGTCACCAATACGCGCCATTTGTCTAGTCTACGACTTGCCTAGTGACGGAAGTGGCGTGATCCGGTGAACACCATGGCGATGCCATAAGTGTTGGCTGCCGTGATGGATTCTTCGTCTCGCACACTGCCACCGGGTTGGAAAATTGCAGTGACACCAGCGGCAGCCAACTCTGAAACCGTATCGCCGAATGGGAAAAAAGCATCGCTCGCAGCCACCGAACCAGAGGCGTGGTCACCAGCGCGACCAATCGCTAAACGCGCTGCGTCAATGCGGTTGGGCTGTCCCCCGCCAATGCCAACAACAGTGTCGCCGTGCGCAAGAACAATGGCATTGCTCCAGGTGGCCGCGACTGTTTGCCAGGCCAATAACAAGCTTGACCACTCATCGGCACTCGGTGCACGCTCTGTAACCACGGTGAAATCATCGAGCGGCTCATCAACTTCGTCGACTGACTGCACAAGGAGTCCGCCATCAATTGATCGAACGTTAATTGCCATTGATCCGAATGGTGCAACTGCTTCAAATACGCGGAGTGAAGGTTTGGCACACAAAATTTCAAGCGCATCTGATGTGAACGAAGGGGCAATGACAACTTCAGTAAAGGTCTTATTGATCTCTGCTGCAGTGTCGCCATTGACTTCACCATTCACAGCAATAATTCCACCGAAAGCACTAATTGGGTCAGCGCCATGGGCATGTGAATACGCTTCAAAGATTGTGGGGGCAAGGGCAACACCACACGGGTTGGCATGCTTCACAACTACAGCTGCTGGCCTGTCGAAACGGCTGACCAATTGCCACGCAGCTTCCGTGTCAAGAACGTTCAGGTATGACATCTCTTTGCCGTTGAGTTGCGTTGCGGAATCCCACCAGCTCTCAACACCCGGCAGGCGATACCGCGCACCAGTTTGATGTGGGTTTTCTCCATATCGCAAGACCTCGGCGCGCTCTGCGACCAACGTAAGAATCGGTGGCACCGTTGCATCTTCACGATCACTGGTTTCGTCCGCAAGCCACGAAGAAATTGAAGCGTCATATGCACTAGTAATTCGAAATGCCTTCTGAGCCAAACGACGACGTGCGGAAACACTAAAGAAATCACCTCTGATCATCTCGAGAACATCGCTGTAATCAGCAGTATCTACTACAACACCTACGTGAGCAAAGTTCTTTGCGGCAGCGCGCACCATTGCGGGACCACCAACATCAATGAGTTCAATTCCCGGCTTTGACGAGAACGGGTACAAGTTGACAACAACAAGATCTATTCCTTCGATGCCATTCTTTTCCATCTCCGCAACATGTTCTGGATTAGAACGATCGGCAAGAATGCCGCCATGAATTTTCGGGTGAAGTGTTACGACACGGTGATCAAGAATTGGTGCTAGTCCCGTAATTTCTGCGACGTCTTGTACAGGAATACCGGCAGCTGAAATAGCAGCGGCTGTTCCGCCACTAGACAGCAACGACCAACCGAGTTCATGAAGCGACGTCGCAAATTCGACGATGCCCGTTTTGTCGTATACAGAAAGAAGAGCGCGTGGCACTCAGCTCAGCCCAGCCACAATGCCGGCCATGAGAGAACCAGCTTCTGTTGGGTTATGCCCAACCAATACGCCCGCAGCACGCAGCGCATCCATCTTGCCTTGCGCTGTTCCCTTGCCGCCAGAAACAATGGCGCCTGCATGGCCCATCTTCTTTCCGGCTGGAGCAGTAACACCTGCGATGTACGCAGACATTGGCTTAGTCACATTGGCCTTGATGAACTCTGCAGCTTCTTCTTCGGCTGAACCACCAATTTCACCAATCATGATGATGGCGTGAGTTTCTGGGTCTGCTTGGAATTCGCGCAAGCAATCAATAAAAGAAGTTCCGGGAACAGGGTCGCCACCGATACCAACGCATGTTGATACGCCGATACCGAGTTGCTTCAATTCATAGAGCGCTTGGTATGTGAGAGTTCCGGAACGTGACACGATGCCAACGTTCGGGCCCTTTGCTGTCGGCAGTTGCGCAATTTCACCGGCGGTAATGCCGATGTTGCATTTTCCTGGGCTGATAATGCCTGGGCAGTTTGGCCCGAGCAAACGAACTTTAGGAAAGTCACGAATCAAAGTGTTGTACGTGCGAGCTTCGTCTTGAGCAGGAATTCCTTCAGTGATACACACGATGAATGTGATGCCTGCACCAGCAGCTTCGAGAATTGCGGCAGACGCAGCCTTCGGTGGAACAGTAACGAATGATGCAGTCGCACCAGTTGCCTTCACTGCTTCAGCAACACTGTTGTAAACAGGAATGCCTTCAACCTCAGTGCCGCCCTTGCCGGGTGTAACACCAGCAACGATTTGTGTGCCGTATGCCTTGTTACGAAGTCCGTGATATTTGCCTTGGCCGCCTGTTAGGCCCTGCACAATAACTTTGGTGTTTTGATCGACGAAAATTGCCATGACGGGGGTCCTTACTTTGCGAGCGCAACAGCTGCTTCAGCAGCTTCGAGCATCGTTGACTTACTGGTGAGTTTTGATTCAGGGATTCCGGCATTCTTCAGAATGTCGCGTCC
>Ga0209297_1002528_pt1 | contig 10052 bp, 9 predicted proteins | sample S_130805_MF_Meta_FD_187322 | JGI IMG/M metagenome (GOLD analysis project Ga0209297, IMG submission 187322) | Freshwater microbial communities from Lake Simoncouche, Canada to study carbon cycling - S_130805_MF_MetaG (SPAdes) (version 2) | ecosystem: Environmental > Aquatic > Freshwater > Lake ... | reverse complement strand
TTCTAAACCTCGCCATCGCCATTGACACGGTATCCACATAGTCATCGTGTTGCCCTGCGGGAAATGATGCCACCTCTTCGATAACCTCGTCCGCAAATCGTGTGTTCGGTGCCCATACTCTACCAGAAGCAAATAAGTCTGCAACCGCATTAAGCCTAGATATCTTATCGTTACCTCTAGTAGGCGTGAATTCACCCACTGGAATACCCATTGCACGTAGCTCATATATAAGTGGCGCACCAGACGCTTTCTTTTCCACGATTATACTATCAGGCTGCCAATAGTTATAGTCATCAAGCACAACTTGCTTAAGTTCAGGAAACTCATACCGCCCACGCTTTGCATCAAGCATAATAATGTTAGCCTGCATCACTCCACTATCGTTCTCTTGGTAGAACACGCCCCACACAGTACACGCACTGTAGTCAGCCCGCTGTGATTTCTCGAACGCCGTATCCCAAGTCATCAATATAAACTCTGTTTGAGGCGGGTCTTCCTTGGTCCATCTCTGCCACCACTCTCTTTTAATTATCGCACCCTCTTCAGAGGTCGGGTCTTGCTGATACTGTGCCTGCCACTTGGACACGTCAATCGCTTCACGTGTCGCTTCTAATTCCTCAAGACTCCAGAACTCAGGCCATAGCGGTTTACCCGATGGCAATATGGCAGGAAACTCTACCACTCTCCAATTCTCGTTGCCTCTCTGCATCGCCGCTTCAAGCACTTGTCCCGTCAGGTCTCTTTTTGACCAACGAGTCTGGATGATGATTATGGCTCCGCCAGGCTGGAGACGCTGACGCGGACCAGACGTGTACCACTCGTACACTTTATCGTAAATCTCAGGATTACTCGCTGCTATCGCCGCTTCTTGCTCACTGTGCGGGTCGTCAATTATCAGCAGGTCAGCACCTTTACCGGTTACTGCACCGCCTACCCCGATAGCAAAATAATCACCACCTGCACTGGTGTTCCATCTACCCGCCGCCTTTGAGTCAGACCGCAAACCCACATTAGGGAAGACTTCTTGGTACGCAGGAGAGTCTACTAAGTTACGCACCTTACGACCAAAGCCCACCGCAAGGTCAGCTGTATGCGAACACTGAATGACTTTCTTATTAGGGAATTGTCCTAAAAACCAAGCTGGTAAAAGGTACGACCCGAACTCACTCTTTGTATGACGTGGACCTAAGTTAATTATGAGTCGTCTGCACTCGCCTCTGGCTACGCGCTCAAACTCTGAGGCTATCCTTGCATGATGCCGTCCATATATAAAGTCAGGCCACACTGACTGCACAAACGCTAAAAAGTCAGTCTGTGCTTTTTCTCTCTCTTTTCTACGGATAAGCTCACGCACAAGCTCCGCTAGGCGCTCTTTATCTGATGGAGGTATGTGAGCTAACTTACTCATTCTCTACCTCTTCAAACTCCTCATCTTTAGCACCGCCTTTAAGCTCTTCATCAGATATCTGCTCGTATTGCACATCAATAGCACCAAGCTCACCACCAATAGAGTACGTGGACATCAACTCATTAAGCTCTGTCTCTAGGTCACCTGTCGGTTTATCTGCAGCAGCTACTTCTACTTTTGTCGTAAAGAGCCCAATTTCAGTTACCTTACCTAGCATCTCAACTGCCTTAATCTGAAGCTTTGGGTCTTCGTTTTCAGCAAGTTCAAACAACTTAAAAAGCACATATTGACGCATCTTGTTTGTAGAATTTGCCAATGTATAATCAAAACGCTTTAAAAGTTTGTCGAGCGCTTTCGCCGCACCGGGTGTGGTAGGTGCAGGAGGTGCATCAGGTTGTTCTAGAAATATATTTAATGCTTCATTTTTCTCTGCATAAGTTAATTGCGGTTCTGGCAAAGGGGGCATCCCCTGCGCATCTAGGAATGTGGGGTCTTTGAAGGCTTCTTTTGCGTTGAGTCTTCGTTTTGTAGCCTCACTAGGGGCGGTGTGTCCGCATACAGTGGAAAAATCAAAGGGCTCGACCTCATCAAAATCCACGAAATCATCATATTCGTCTTCTATCTGCATATTCTTTCTTTGTTATAAACATACATGAGCACATAGCTTACCCTACTTTGTAAATTTTTTGTGAAAAATTTTTTTGATGGGCGTTTATATAAGTGACGGGGGGTGTTTGTATAACCTTGTGCGTTATGTGGGATTAGGGTGATTTGGTAGAAGTGGGGTTACAACGCGTGGAATAGTATGTATATAAATCTGTGGGACTCCGAACTATATAAATGGGGGGTGGGGGTCAACCATACCTATAGTACCTACCATGTTTAAAATATGTTCGTATATGCTCGTATATGTTCGTATATGTTCGTATATGTTCGTATATGTTACCACTTGCCTATTCCGTACACTTGCACGGGATTCAAATTACATATAAAAATAATTTAAATTAAACTATTGACAACCTACCGAAACATTGATAATCTAGTCCCACGTTGTAGCAATACAACGCAATAACTTTAATTTACTTTATATATAGGATTATCACCATGAACACACAATTAAATACTAATAATGAATTGCTAACATTAAAAACAGTTAGCGACTTAACAAAATTTTTAAATGCTATCGATAAAGCCGATAACGCGGAAAAAACGCGGTTTAACGAAACGGAGAGAGCTGTCAATTTATTGAAAGTATTACGTCAACAGTATAATACGTTACAGCATGGTAATGCTACCGGCGCGGCTAACGTTGGTGAGCTGCCTAATGCAATTTATAAGCCTGTCATTCAAGGGTTATATGACAGCAAAAAACAAGTCGCGGAATTAGAAAACCGCGAATTTACACTGCAGTTTGAATCATACCGTGATTTTCAAGTTAAAGCGTTAAAGTTTTATATTGAAACCGGTGAGATATTTAACCGTAAAAAAGAAACGTTACAAGAAAAAGCCGCCGTTAAAATAGCCATTTTAGAAAAGAGAGCCGCCGCAGAAGCGAAAGCCGCAGAAGCCGCGAAAGCGAAAGCGGCGAAAGCCGCAGAAGCGAAAGCGAAAGCAGAAGCGAAAGCAGCAGAAGCGAAAGCGAAAGCAGAAGCATTGCTAATTGATGCACAAACCGCCGCAGATGCAATGGACGAGAACGGCGGTGTAGAAGAGTTTTTAATCTTAGCAGATGCACAGGAAACCGCAGAAGTAGAAGCAGAAGCAGACGCCGCAGAAGCAGAAGCAGAAGCGAAAGCAGAAGCAGAAGCGAAAGCAGAAGCGAAAGCCGCAGAAGCGAAAGCCGCAGAAGCAAAAACAAAATTAGCAGAAGCGAAAGCGAAAGCAGAAGCATTAGCGCGTGGCAAGGCAAGCAATACGAAAGTAGAACCTAGTTTAAATTTTAAAACGTCTAATTTTAGTCAAGACTGTAAAGACACAGCGTCGATGCTTTTAAACGATTTAGAAAAGGATTGCAGCGTGCCGGAATTGTTATACCTAGCCAAACTAATATTAGATAAGTATAACAAGTAATTATGCTACATGAAGCCCCCGAAAGGGGGCTTTTTTACGCCTAAAATTTAGCAATTCCGTGCACGTGTACGGAATCAAACCGTCGAAAGACGGTATTTTTTACCTAAAATTTAGCGAATACCTAAAATAATTTAATGACCGCCGCACAAAATGCGGTCATTTTGATACCTGTTTCCGTTTAAGACGGTGAGCTACGCGATTGATTATGGTCGCGCGTGGGTGTTAAAAATGATACCTGTTTCCGTTTAAGACGGTGAGCTACGCGATTGATTTTAATTTACCTACGTTAACTTCGGTTCTTCTGTAATATGCTCTTTTCTGTGCGAGATGACATTTGTGTTACAATTACGCTTAGTTTACCAAACTTACTTTAAAAAAGTTAAAAGTTACACCTAGTTTACGTCGATTCGAATTCCCGTTCTGCAGAAATTTTGCAAAGTCCGTTTCTAGGAAAAGTTTTTTCGTGCACCTAAAATGCAAGGGTTCTAGTCTTTACTACTACTACTACTACTATTTATTTAATAATATATATAAGAAAAAAATATATATATTTTCGTGTATTTTTGCCCCTGTGATATACGTTGTATGGTTGTAATTATAAAAATATTTTCGCCTCCTCTCGCTCTCTCTCAAAATTTCAAATAAATATAACTGCACATAACACTTTCTTCTACACGCCGCGCCCTATATACGCTAAAAAAACTTAATCAGCGCCCGTAAATTACTTACCCCCTTGCGTTTCGGGAATTCGGAGTGTAAAATGACCTTAAATCCTCCCTTTTTACCAAAAAAACAACAAAAATCCCATGAAAACAACAGACCTAGCAAAACAAGCAAAAATACCCTATGCAACCATGAGAATTGCCCTACTCGAAGCCAACCGACTCAACCGCCTCCACCACAAAGACTTCCTAGCATACTCTCGTGCAATAAACAATACCCCCAACAAATTAGAAATCCGCCGAGCGGAAAAAGAAAAAGCCCACCTCGCGCAGGTAGCTCTTCGAGATAAAACCAATGCAGTCTATGACGAGTTGTATGCAATGACCCACTACGAGTACGAGGTAGAACATAAAAAAACATTAGGGGTTATCACCATAGTAAAACCTTTTGTTAAAAAAACCCTAGATGCTTTAATGCAGGCACACGCGCCCGTAAAAGACGCCAAGCCACGAGAACCACTAACACAGGCATACCTACACCTAAAGCTCGCCTATGACCCCGATGCGGGTGAAATAACCTATAATGAAGGCTCTCGTGCAGACAAAAGTGCAATCTACACCCATGCAAAACCTAAAAAACCTAGAGCGCAACGCCTAGACCTCAATAGATTGCCGCTAAGAGCCAAGAACAACCCACCCCTACACAAAGGATGGCATACGTACACAACGGACGGCTATGCCCTATTAGACGATGATGTAAGAGCACAGTGCATCAAACGCTACTACTTAGAGCGCAACCCAGACAAGACATCCATCCATGCAACCATTAGAAAAGCCTATTATATTAGAGAGCGCGTGATGCACCCGCGTGTAAGCCTAAATAACACGACATACAGCCCACAAGCCATTGCCTATCTCTACATGGGCGCAGGAGGGCGGTTTGATTACACAGGCGGGCTAGATAACATCCAGCGCATACAAGAAGAAGTCCTGTGCGAACCTTACGGCATACGCAACATAAGTCCAAAGACAAATAAAACCTGTGCATATCCATGCAGGGACGGTAATCCACTCAACTATAAATGGGAGAACATAAAGCCAGAGCCAGTGAACTCGGCAACACTAACAAGAGTACCAACACAAGCATCCAAGAGCCCTAACCCGTGCACGAGTACGGAATCAAAGCCAAGACGCTGGACGGTGAGCACAGAGCGTAACATACGCATAGAACATAATACCTACACGGTGCATGGCATGGGGCGTGGGAATAAAGTCACCGTGTGCCACACATGGGAGGATGCAGTCACCGTATTTAACATACAGTTAAAGAGAATAAAAGGACACAAGCAAACACTACGCAACGGTAACATCATGATAACGGAGATAAAGAGATGAGCAAAGATAACAAAGCACGAGATGCACTCAAAGAACTAGGTATTAGCTTAGAGAAGACAATAAACTGGACTAAGGCAACTAAAGAGCAGATGAATGTCATAGCGTGTACACGCAGTAAGAACAGCTCAGTGGAGAATATAGAGGGTGATGCAGACCATGTGTACATCCCTGTGTGCGGAAATATAGAGGTTAAGACGTTTTTGGAAGTGAACCGAGAAGAGATGGAGATGATGTGGACAAACGAGAAGGTCGAAGGGGCGGAGGATGCGTACGCTACGTTATATATGAAACACATCCCGTTCGGTGGGACTGCTGAGATAGCATGGACGATAGAGCTGTTGCGTGACTTGGTATCACCGTATTACTTAGTGAGGCTTGGGCGGATGCAAGGCACACTGAACTCTATGAAGATGACAACAGAGCAGATGCAAGCGGCGTTTATTTTGCAACCTGTGTTTGCTGAGGTATCGAACTTGCTGGTGTGCAGACACTTCCCGCATTTAATATTAAACCAGTATAACAAGGCGATAACTGTTCTTAGATAAGACGGTGAGTGGTCAAAAAATAAGGGGTTGACAACCGAAGTTAACTAGCGTATAATATTACCCAGAAGTCGAGAAATGCCCCATCCAGAGGTGGGCTAAAACGCTGGAGGGTAGAGGAGTGACGCCTATATAGTTTGTAATCCTTAGTTGCTGGCTCTACCACTTAATCCGTACTTGTGTACGGAATCAAACACATAACAGGAGATACACATGAAAATTAGAATAAACAAAAAACAACTGATGCAAGGCGTCAAGTTCGATTACATAGTGGTAAATAAACCAGACGTGGGGAAAAAGATTAAGTTTTATTATTCAGGCAACTTGTTTATTATTATTGACCACTATGATAATAATACATTCTACACATTTAACGACTACGAGTCGTTTAGAAAAAAAGTAAATGAAATTATAGAAAACTGGTAAACCCTATATAAATCAAACACTTGACACAGCCTACCAATAGGCGTATAATATTTCACAGTAGTAAAGAGTCATCCCCTCAAGGGATTGCAGTAATTGAATCGGGGTGCAATGCACCTTAAACACAGACCGAAACATAAGGAATTACCATGAACGCAGTTCACATCACACAGGGCAGAGGCAAGATGGCTGGCATACAGTCAATCAACACACCCACCACAACAAACGAGTTTTGCCTCAGTATGCGTAAGGTTAAGGCTAATGCAATATGTAAAAAGTGTTATGCCTTCAGATACGAGTCGTATCGTCCATCGCTGGTTGAGGCAATCAAGCGTAACTTATTCTTAGCCGAGCGTAGCCTAGAGATAGGTGAGATACCTAGATTTAGTGAAGAGATAGTACGCTTTGACAGCTACGGTGAATTGATTAACCTAATCCACTTTGTTAACTTTATGTACATAGCGGCGGCTAACCCGCAAACCATCTTTACACTGTGGACTAAGCGGCTCGACATCGTGCAAGAAGCACTGCTCACACGCAGTAAGCCCGACAATATGATACTGATATACAGTTCACCAGTAGTGGGCAAACAAGCTGTGCTACCTGCTGGCTTTGACAAAGTCTTCACGTCATACACTAAAAATACTACCGCTGACATTAACTGTCACGGCTCATGTAACACCTGTCGTTTGTGCTACTCACACAACGATACAACACACATCCACGAGATTATTAAGTAATCCGTACACAAGTACGGAATCAAACAGGAGAACATCATGGCAATCTCAAACAGTGCAATGCTCTGCACTTTAAACATCTCAATCTGGACAGCTCGCAAGCTCGACAAGAAAGTATCTCAAGACGTAGATACAGCGAACAGCACAATGACAAAGGCAGGTAACTACCACAAGAACCTGCTGGCGGGTGACGACTCACTTGCCAAGATACAAAAGATTGCAGGTGAGGCTCGCTCATACCACTCACGGTACACATCACCGTGGAATGACAACGGGCAACGCTTATTAACTACTGCTTACTTCCTTGAATACAAACGTACGATGGGTGATTACGAGCGCAAGTTCTGGGATGAGGTCGATGCGTTTCTACCTCAGTACACCTTAAAGATTAGTGCCGCCGCGTTTCAGTTGGGTAAGCTGTTTGACCGTGACGAGTACCCAGACGAAGACAAAGTCCGCAGTAAGTTTAGCTTTGGCATTTCCTTTATACCTGTTCCCCAATCGGGGGACTTCCGCGTTGACATTCAAGCGGAGGAGGTTGCAGAACTCCGTAGGCAATATGACGAGATGTATGAATATAACATCGCTAAGGTTAATCGTGATGCGTGGGATAGGCTGTATGACACGCTTACCCAACTGAGCTTTGGTTTGCGCACTAACGACGATGGTACAAAGGGCAAGATATACGACAGCGTGTATTCATCAGCGTCCGAGCTGTGCGAGTTACTGCGCCACCTCAATATAAACAATGACACGCAACTTGAGGATATGCGCCAGCGTCTTGAGGATACCATCATGGGTATCGATACAAAAGATATTAAACAGAGCGACTTCATGCGCTCACAAATTAAAAAAGATGTCGATGCTATGCTCGACAAGTGGAACGACTAGGAGAACATCATGGGATACCGTAGCACAGTGGCTTTTATTATTTCCTTTAAAGATAAGGAAACGCTCGACAACTATCTAGCACCACGCCTGCTAGATGAGCATATCAAAAATGATAGAGATAACTTCTCGCGTATCGCTTGGGATGATGCGTCTGCTATGTATCACGCAGAAGATGTTAAGTGGTATGACACTTACCCCGAAGTGCAAGCTCTTACTAAGTTATACAAGGATACTATCGAGGCTGGAGGTGCATACCGTTTCATTCGAGTGGGTGAGGATGACAAAGATATCGAAGAAGAATACGCAGAGTCCGATACCACAGGACCATTCTGGGATGACTTTTATCCAGTGACACACATACAACTACCATCAACTTATAAATTAACATTCGGAGAAGAACAATGAAACCATACAGCTCAATTACTATGCAAAACGCTATTGACTTAATCAATGCAATCGGCGACACAACCACAGTGTTGGTACAGGGCGAGATGGGAATAGGTAAGTCGTCCATCCTTAAATCACTACAGCAACAGCACCCCGACCACATCACCTGCTACGTAGACATCACAACTAAGGATGTCGGTGACTTCCTTGTACCACAGGTGCGCCAGCTAGACGGTACGTCTGTCTGCTCATTCATACCCAACGAGGAGTTTGGCTTTCACCTCAACAAGCCTGTGATTATTATGCTTGATGAGATAGGTAAGGCTAGTAAGTCTGTGATGAATGCGTGTCTTAGACTAATGCTTGAGCGTAAGTTAGGCACACACAGCTTGCCAGCAGGTAGCATCGTGTTTGCTACAACCAACCTATCAGCAGAGGGTATCGGTGATAATCTGCCACCTCATGCACGTAACAGAGTAGACGTGGTTAAGGTACGCAAACCAACCTCAGAAGAGTGGCGTCTTGGATTTGCTATGGGTGCAGGTGTTGACCCAGTGGTTATTGCGACAGCTAACGAGTACCCTGCTATGTTCGCATCGTTCGAGGACTACGAGAAACCAACTCAGAACGAGTACATCTACGACCCACGAGTACCACGCCCTGCGTTCGTTACACCACGCAGTATGGAGGCGGCAAGTAATATCCTCAAGCGTTGCCGTCACCTACCCGAAGACGTGCTATACCATGCGCTTATTGGTGTGATTGGTGAGCGTGCGACTATGGATATGATGAACATCCTCAAGTTAGATAACACCATGCCTGCATGGAGAGAGATTGTGTCTGAGCCAACTACTACACAAGTACCTATCAACGGCGCATCAGTCTGCCTCATAGTCTCTAAGGCTTTGCATAATGTAGAGAAAGATACGTTCGATGCGTGGATGACGTACTTAAACCGTATGACTCGTGAGGCGCAAGCTATGTTCGCTATGTCAGTGATGAGTGGCAAGTCACCCAAGCGTGACGTTGCAGTACGCAACAAATCATTCACCTCATGGTGTGTAACTAACGGCTACTTATTCTAGGAGATAATCATGAAAGCAGAAGACCGCATACTCAAAGCGCATATTGCGCTGATGCAAGATACCCGCACCTTAGCTTACTCTGGCATTATCATGGTGGGCAAAGCAGTCATCAGTGATGACATAGACACAGCCGCTACCAATGGACGTGATGTATTTTATGGTCGTGCGTTTATTGACAGCTTAACTGACCGAGAGATACGCGGTCTTGTGTTGCATGAAGCCAAGCACAAACTCTACCAGCACTTCTTTATTTGGCAAAAACTATTCGAGGAAGACCACGAGCTTACGAATGCCGCGTGTGACTTTGTGATTAACCTTGAGATACAAGACATCGATAAGAGTGGGCAGTTCATTAAGTTACCTGCTTGTGGGTGTATCGATGAGCAGTATCGTGGTATGAATACCGCTGAGGTATATGCCAAGCTCAAGAAGCAATACGGTGATAAGCAGAG
>Ga0209297_1002523_pt1 | contig 10066 bp, 8 predicted proteins | sample S_130805_MF_Meta_FD_187322 | JGI IMG/M metagenome (GOLD analysis project Ga0209297, IMG submission 187322) | Freshwater microbial communities from Lake Simoncouche, Canada to study carbon cycling - S_130805_MF_MetaG (SPAdes) (version 2) | ecosystem: Environmental > Aquatic > Freshwater > Lake ... | reverse complement strand
TTTTCTAGAATGTGATTTAATTTTTTGTAATCTTCACAGGAACGATATGTAAGGGTATTATCTAGTATATTGATATGCTTTTCGTGCATTTGGTGTCCCATATAGTCATAGTAAGACGAATAAGGGGCAACTTCATCTAACAAACTGATATTCCACATTTTCATTGGAAAACTATTCTACTACATAAAATCATTTTTTTATTAATTATTATTAGAGATTACATGAAATATATTGACGCGTTGAAAAAGTATAATGAAGGAAAGGATAAATGGTGCACGCCTCGCAAAGGTTCGGATGATTACAAGAAAATATTGAAAATGATGAAAGAAAAATCGGTATCATCCTCTAAGTCAAAGACATTATCTGCGAAAAAGATAGCATCCATTATTGCTGCTTCCGCGAAGAAACCATCGTCCAAATCTATATTTAATAATGCGACGATGATTCAACACTTCTTAAAGAGGAAGTTAATTCTTACAAAAAATAATTTAGATACGCGCATTCAACGTTATCATTTGATTATGAAGCGTTTAAATAATATCCAAGAGACGGATTGTTTAACAAAGAAGACATTTGGAAAGAATAAAGGTTATACACTAAATGGTATTGTTAATTTAGAAAAAAGAATAGGTAGTAGTAGTGTGTATGCCAAGATATATCTATCAAGTATCCCTCATTTACTAGGATTATATCCCATCGCCTCAAAACTCATGAAAACCACCCCAAATCACGAATGCGAAACCAAGTTGAACGAGTGGATCACTAAGAACATAATTATACCAAAACATTCAAGACATTTTGTAATGATGTATAAAAGCACGAAATGTTCGTTGGCGGGAGGTACCGCCAATAAACTCGTCCCTTCGGAGCGATTAGTGAATTATAACGAACTATGCAATGGCGATTTAAGTTTCTTAATGAGAACAGATGTCCGGAATGACGATATGGAAATGATAAATATGGCGTATCAAGCGCTAATCGCAATCGCTACATACCAAAAAAGAATCGGTTTATGTCATCGTGATTGTCATAGCGGAAACTTTTTATATCAAACCGATAACGAAGTCTTTAAAGCAAAACGAAGCGGGAGTGGTGGAGGCGGAGATTTTGGTTACTATCACTACGTCTATAACGGGTTCCATTTCTATCTCAAACGTTGCTCTTATAACATATGTATCTTTGACTTTGGTTTGAGTGTGCCTATGAATATCGCGTTTGATGAAAGTATATGCACGGACTATCTAAGAATACTTAACACATTTAAACACAGAGAAGATTACGGATGGATTGACGATACAATGGATATGGATATTAGTGCTGATATGACTTTCATTCAGTCAAAAGTAAAAGAATTAACGAAAAAATTTCTTTCGGAAGACCTTGAATATGAAGATGATAGACTCGACCTATTTCAAGGAATTATAGATAACATATTTAAGGTGTTTAGAACCGACACAGGGATATTCATAACCAAGAAACCGGCTAAAGTATTGAACAAAATTCCTTTCGTAATCAATAAGGTTAGTCCATACCCTGACATAAAATTTAAACGGGACGCGCGTAAACTACTGTGGTAGCATCCATATAGGTACATGGACATAACGGCGTAAAGACAGGATCCTTCCTTGTTTTATTTTTCGTTTGATAATCAAATAATTTATATTTATCCTTTGTATTGGCGATCATATTCTTCAAGATATCGCTTGATTGATATTGGTCTTTCCACGTTCCATCGTTGTATTCAGGGCGTTTATAAATACAACTTTTCTTATTGATAGAGAATCCGCTCAATAATTCGCTTTCACTCTCTTTCAGGGCGTCTATATCGCGGTGGAAATTATTATGGAAGTTGAAGGTATCCATATTTATTCTGTCGGCGAACAAAGTATTTTGTCGCATTGTGTAATCACGCGACAGCGAAGACATACTTTTACAAGATATTTTTGCGCTAAGTAATTTAGGGTTATACTCTGTATTATACTCTAATAATACGTGTGAATCGTTCATCTACTTATACTTATAAAATAATATATTTATATTACCATTTAATAGAATAGATAGAATAGATAGAATAGATGTTTTATATATTAACACCAGAAAACAAAAAAGGTGTTAGTGATGTTATAAGAACGTCTCCAAACATCACTATATTTTATTATTGGAATATGTGTGGACACTGTACAGCTTTACGTCCTACGTGGGATAAAGTATGTAAAAAGTATAAAAATAATGGCGAATGCGATATATTAGATGTGGAGGTTTCGCATCTTCAGCATCTACCCACAAAATATAAAAAGGGGGTTGTGGGTTTTCCTACCATTATAAAGTTTTGTAATGGTGTTAAAATAGAAGAGTATAATGACGAAAGGGTGTTTAAGAAAATTGATACATTTGTAAAAGGAAAAGGAAAAAGAAAATAGAAAATAGATATAAATATTACAATATATAATATTATAATATAAAATATAAAGAATTAAGAATGAATGCGAATACCGAAAACATTGTAGATGATATCATTAATCAGGGAAGAGTCGAGCCTACCGAAGAGGAGCTAGATTCATTCAAGAACCTCGTAAATGACTGGTTTAAATACGACGACCAGATTAGGAAATTAAAGATCGCGATGAAGGAACGTAAGAACTACCAGCGAGTCCTGAATAATAAGATTGAGGAGTTTATGTTTAATTTTAAATATAATGACCTGAATACACAACACGGGCGTATCAAAACAAATATGAAGGAGTGTGTCGTTCCGATTAAAATGAACGACATAAAGACAAAAATAATACAATATAAGGAGTTGTCTGGTGAAGAATTGTTGAAGCGGATTTTTGAAGAGGATCGGCAAACTGTTATGAAAAAGAATATCAAACGCATCATTCCTAAAGTATCGCTTACTATATAAGGGAATTATCACGTCCGCGTAGAAAGTCATATTCGTAATTCGTGGAATAGAAGGCGTTCTTTATATTATTTTTAATAATTATATTACTACAATTGGTACACGGTCGCGAATATTTCAACATATTCTTAAAGCGGTCGGGGGCAATTCGCACAATATAGATATCGCATTCATTTAGGATATGTTTCTTTTTTTTATGTATACTTGCGATTGCCGCGACTTCCGCATGAATACTAAAATCAGACACGTAATAATTGAATCCTGAACCAATGATCTTATCGCGATATACGATGATTGCCCCGTGTTTGTGGTTGAACATAGGCGATTTGATCGCAATTTTGGCGGCGATATTCAAATAATAGCGTTGTTTTTCACTCGAATTACGAACGCAATTGCTGTCTATACATTCAAAATAATTGGATGTATAGAATCCTGATTTGCTTGGAATACCAGCTTGTTTTTTTATTATTTTAGCGACGTCAGCGCCACGCTGTGCATTCCTTACATCTACCATTGTTTTCTCTAAGTTTTTAAATTACTATGAATTTAATATAGTCGTAATTATTTATATATCATTTTTTGTATTATATTATATAGCTACCGCCTGACTATTGTTGTATTCTTCCAATTCGTGTTCGAAGCATAGGTTATGGACAATTAAATTATTGGTTCGTCCGACCCGTTGTGCCCGCCCGATAGCCTGTTGTTTATCCACCGCCATCGAGTGAAAGATAATTACGTCCGTCGCATAATTAATGTCAATGCCATACCCTGCATATTGCGTAGTTAACAATATGACATTGATAATACCGTTTTTAAAGTCTTTTAATACATTCATCATATGCGATGTATTCCCTTTCAATTCAGCAAAGGTTATTCCATTCGAAACTAATATTTTGATAATATTCGTAAATACATCCACGCGACTAAACACAATAAACTTGCCATCGGGTTTATTCTTTAATATTTCTAATAACGTATCCTCTTTATTCAGGATACCCTTACCAATAAGACTCTTATTGTCGTCCTTCACAATATCATTGGTAATCGCATTCGAATCCTTTATACTTACAATTGCGGTTAAATTCTCTGTGCTTTTGATTTCGGCACGGCAATCCGGACATTTCTTCGTAATCGTTCCAAGCGTATTGGCATTGAGAAACTGGAAAAGACACCCTCCGCAAAAGATATGGGTACATTCTAATATGATTGGTTGTGTAACATTATCTAAACAAATTGAACAAATTTTATTATTGATTTCGGTGATTCGCTCCGTCAAATCCTTTATTTTGCCTTCAATTGACGCAATCTCATTATCAATCGTTTTCAAGCGATTCACTTTATTCTCTTCTACGATATCAAGACTCGCGATATACTCGCGTTCTCTGTGTTTATTAGACAGGTTTTTATTCATATCCGCGCAAATCAGAGCAGCCATCCCTTCTTCTGTCTCGTTCTTACCACCAAGGTCTTTAATCGCTCCAGAGATATCGTTCGCATTAATTTTGTCTAATATCGCGCTATTAATATATTTCTTGATGACTTTCAAATATTTTGACATCTTACAGAGATGATAGTATTCTATGATAGGCGGGATCTTGAAACTCTCCTTTACGAATTCTTTATTACATTTCACTAAGATATAGTTAATATAATCCTCTCGGAGGATATCTTTGATATTATAGTATTGTGAATAGGATGATGAAGATATCTTGTGGCACATATTAAAATACGTCCCACTAATGAGCCAGATAAACAGGTAGTTAAATATTTCAATCTTGTTGATAATATCGTGACATTCGTCAATCATAATACGTCGCCAATTGTATATAAGGTATTTGGCATTGCTATCTGAGTAATTGTAATATTCTAATAATCTATCAAGCGTCGTGTTTTTAATCAGGACGACATCAAACTGATTAAAGTAGTCTATGATGTCGTGAGCACGGTCGGGTGTATTGATTAGGGGCATATTCTTTTTAATGAAGTTCAGATCTTCTATCGCGATATACTTCAGATCGGTTGATTCCTTCAATGTCTTTTCCCATTGAACATAAACGGGTCCGCGAGGAACGATAATAAGTGTTGAGTTGATCATATTATCCAGGTTTGGTAAATTTGAATTTACGGTTTCTGCGGTGAAATAATTGTATGCTCTGTTACTGTGGAAACTATGAACCTTTGCTGAATTAATATGTATATTCTCTAAAGGATTATGAGCGATAATGGACAATGCTGTTAGCGTCTTGCCATACCCGACAATATCTCCAATAATGCCAATATTCGTAGAAATCTTTATCATCGCATCTCTGTTTTTGTATGTGATTGTTCCGACATTCTCCATATAGATTGCCTTGTATAAGCATGCCAATTGATGCGGTTTAAGGATCTTCTTGATCTTGCTCGGTTGCGCACATCGCATAGAATTACTATCCAGTTCAATATCATACGTCAAAGTTTCGGCGAAAGACATTATTACGCTATTATTATTTATAATATATATATTTTATATCAATTTTTATTCTCTAAAAAATATATAAGAATATTCTTATACTTATTATTATAATAATGACAACAACAGACGACAACGCGATTATAGATAGTAGTGTGGTGACCCATGTAGAAGATACTGTGTCAACTACAGAGGTTCCCACTGAGGTTCCCACTGAGGTTCCCACTGAGGTTCCCACTGAGGTTCCCACTGAGGTTCCCACTGAGGTTCCTGCGGAGGTTCCTGCTGAAGTTCCCACGGAGGTTCCCACTGAAGTTCCCACTGAGGTTCGTATTGATGTTCCAGCAACGATCTTGCCAGCAACGATCTCGCCATCACCGGTTCCCCCCACTCCCCCCCCCACTCCCCCCCCTGCTGTTAATGTTAAGAAAATTGTATTTGCTCTTCCAGGCGACAATTTCAGTTCAAAGTTTCTGATTTCTTGGACGGCGACAATAAGTAAACTATGGGAAACCAGAAAATACGACATTATGCTTTCACCCGCTACAGGATCATTTGTTCCTTTTGTAAGGATGACGACGCTAGGGCTTGACGTTCTTCGCGGAGAAGAGCAAAAACCGTTTGACGGTCAACCGTTTGACATTTGGATTACGATTGATAGCGATATTGTATTTACGTTTGAACAAGTAGAAAAATTAATAGAATCAACAAATGAACATCCAGTAGTCGCAGGAATGTATCGTATGGCAGACTTGGTGAATTATGCTTTTGTTAAAGAGTGGGACGAGACATATTTCAAGGCAAACGGCACATTTCAATTTATTAAACCAGAAGATATTGATGCTTGGAAAAAAGAGATTGATTTGAATTACTATCCAGTCGTTTATAGCGGTATGGGTTTTATGGCGATTCGCAGGGAGGTCTTTGATAATATTAAATACCCATATTTTGATTCCGAAATTATCACGATTCATACGGAAGACGGCAAGGTAATTCGCGATATATGTAGCGAAGATGTAAGTTTCTGTAAAAAGATCGCGAAGGCAGGTTATCAAATTATGGTAAATACTGATATCCGCGTAGGACACATTAAACCGCTAATAATTTAATTTTTATATTATTAAATTTATTATAGATAGATAATGCTAGAAGCAAAAGATATCTACAGAGTTATAGAGTATATAGGATATTATAATTTTTCAATATTACTTCTTATGTTGTATATCGCCTACTATCTACTGTCAAGCTCATTTATGTTTATTATGTTCTTCGTAATAGGCATAATAATCGGTGTTTATTTAAGTTCCACAATGCGGGCAACGCTAAGATTAATGTAATTTATTTTTTTACTTCTTCAATCACGTTAATTGGAACAACAGTAGCCGGATTCGTTACGGAATTCGATACAGGATTTACAGGTTCAACTGTTGGTACTATTGGTTCGACTATTGGTTCAACTATTGGTTTAACTATTGGTTCGACTGTTGGTACTATTGGTTCGACTGTTGGTTCAACTGTTGGTACTATTGGTTCGACTTTTGGTTCATTTACAGGCGAATAGAAGGAGAACATAGAAGTATCTTTATTATCAATATTATCTCCGTATACATTTGAGTCTTGAACTTCAGGATAAGGATTTATTTCACCATTCATTCCATCAACACCATTAACATCATTCATTTTATTCATATCATCGTTGTTGTTAATTGTGTTCTCTGTATTACTTGTGGTAGTATTGCTACTTCCAAACATCAGCCAATATACGACACTCAATATAATTAATATAAATACAAAAATTGCGATACCTATAAATACCCATTTTAAAGAATCCATCAAATTATTCTCAAATTCAGTCGGTTCCTTTGTTTCCTCTACAGGTTTTGTAGTAGTCGCTGGTGTCGTTGTAGTAGTCGCTGGTGTCGTCGTAGTAGTCGCTGGTGTCGTAGTAGTCGCTGGTGTCGTAGTAGTCACTGGTGTAGTAGTAGTAGCCGCTGGTGTCGTCGTAGTAGTCGCTGGTGTCGTAGCGCTATTCTCGAATTGTTCGGTGTATAATTCCAACATATTTATTAAATGCAAGTGTTCTAGTTTGTCTATAATTTTTTTTACATCCATTATAAGTTTTTATAAGTCTTCTATATTAAGATTTCAATAAAAAAAAGTGTATTTTATTAGAATGGATATAATAAAACCAGTTTATGTTTATAAATGGGTTAATAGCAAAGAATACACTACATTTGTATTTGATCCTAACGCTTCCGCAAATTACGAAGCGTCTTTTATTGTAGTGAAGGAATCCATATACCAAGATAGTAGCAAAGAGGACGCGATGGACAAAATTGCCTATTACCTAACCAAAGATAAAACAGAGAAAACGCCTTATTATGCTTGGTCTCTAGAACCTTTCTTATATAGAATAGGAGTAATTAAATGGAAGGGTTATGACGTTAACCCTTTCAAATCCACAGATAGGAAGTCGGACGATATAAATGAGGCGATTGATAAAAATTATAGTAGAGCGAAGGAATTGTTTGCCACCGATGTAGTCAATATTGTTTTTAAAAGTGACTTTAATTATGAAAATAAATACTACTATGACGATACCCGTTTTAAAAGTAATAATTATAAGATCGCTCGCGATAGCAAGGTTAACGAGTTATACGCACTGAAGATCGCAAATAACAAGAAAACTACTGAGGAATATTATAGCGTCCTATATACCGCCGAAATGGACGATGTTTCATCGTTAATTATCCTATTTGACAAATTATCAACGACGAAAGAAATACAACTTATCCAATATATTACCAATCTAAACAAAGCATACTATAAGTTATTCAAGAAACACACCTTTAAAAACCGAAGAGAATTAACACGAATATTTAAACTACATAACGACAGCAAAGAATGTATCCATTTATATTATTCAAAAAATATTGTAATCACAATTTTTACAAACGGAACAATTCATATAACCTTTAATTACCAAATTGATAACGGTGTGAAAAAGAAGCTCATTTGCGAATCAGTCGAAAAACTAAATAAATATATTAACCATGTTTTAAATATTAACGTGGTATTTAAGGAGGATAATATAAATGCGCGTATCAAATACAATGCGTATAAAACGGGGTTTGATGATTTAAGGAGCGAACTAGGAGCATCATCTATATTTACGGCATTCAAGGAGGACGAATTCTACTATAAGCGGACAGCAAACTACAAGGACCGAAGTATAATGGATAGAGCACTAAAGAATGATATGAATAATAATAATATTCGTATAAATGCCAAGGATAACGCAGAAATCCAAGATACGCGAGTTATTGTTAAAAAGGAGCACAGAGGGTATATGGTAGATGTGAAAAATGCCAAATCATTCTTTGAGTTTGAATGCTTGGAATTTTGGGTCGCAAAGATACTAGAGAAGGCAACAAGTGACAAGCAATCGCCTAGTGAATTATCGGATACTAACCCTGTAATCGTAACAAAACCGAAAATCGACAGCAATAGTAGCAGTAGCAGCGGTACACCCGACCAAATGCGATATAAATATATGTCATCCACAAGTTCATCAAGTGGAGGAAACGGAAATGACAATAAAAACTATTTAATAAATAAACTGAAAAATGCCGACAAGGCGCTATGGAATGACAATAATAAATCTCGCAAATGCCAGCGCGTAAAGCAACCGATCCCTTTATCAAAAGACGAATATGATGATTTAAAAAAAAAAGGGTTAAATAAACACTTTGACAACTCTATCATTCACAATGACAACTACTATATATGTCCCCGTCTATGGTGTCCCAAAAGTAATATTCCGCTCGACGAAGGAGACCCTAACGCAAAATGCCCCGGAGCAGACGAAAAACCATTGCGACTCAATGACGATATGAAAAATAAAAACCACCCACGCTATGCCTACTTAAAGAAAAAAGATAATATCCCGTGCTGTGGTAAAAAATTGACTGGCGATGCGGAGGGTGACGCTAGTGACACAAAGGGGGCAACCGATATTATACCTGATGTGCCAGTAGTACCAGTAGTACCTGCACCCATACCTAAGAAACCTATCAAAGTTAATGATAATAATTATATTATGAAAAATTATCCAATTTATTATAATAAACGCTATGGAGATATACCAGAGGAACTATATAGAATACTGTATCCACATAATTACAAAGAATATATAGAGAACTGTCGTTCGCCAAATAATATTAATAAAAAGCGATGTATTTTGAGAAAAGGTTTAATTGATATCGACGAAATACCAGACCGCTACGATAATATACTCCATACACTCGCCTATTTATTAGACGAAACCAAAGAGTCCTTTGTAGAAAATATAAAAAACAAATTGGATATCATTTCCTATATGTCACTTGACAACGGGAATATATGTAAGGATTTCGGCGATCGCGAACCAGTATTCTATGAATATAATAAAGGACTGTATGGTGATTTAAAAAAACACCTGCGTGCACGAAAGTTGAAGATTGAATTGCCCAAATTTGACAGTAAGAACAATAAAACTGTTTTTAAAATTTCGAGACTCCTATATATCTACAAATCCTACCGGAAATTCATAGACTTCCTCTCAGCTGATAACTATCCAGACGACAAGGGCATCCAGTATCTCTATAGTTTAACCGCATTCGTATATAAGAAACTGCTGATCGTCTGGGAAAACACAATCAACCCAAACAGCA
>Ga0209297_1002520_pt1 | contig 10081 bp, 5 predicted proteins | sample S_130805_MF_Meta_FD_187322 | JGI IMG/M metagenome (GOLD analysis project Ga0209297, IMG submission 187322) | Freshwater microbial communities from Lake Simoncouche, Canada to study carbon cycling - S_130805_MF_MetaG (SPAdes) (version 2) | ecosystem: Environmental > Aquatic > Freshwater > Lake ... | reverse complement strand
TCTAGATTCACTCTCCTTAGATTCCCTCTAGCATCGTTGCCAGGCTTTTTATCAACAGATTTCTTTATAGGGGGTGAAGCTGGGGCAATAGAACCGCCACTCCTTGATGATTGATCTCTCTGGGTGGAATGATCGTCATTGTTATTACTTGTTATTTCCCCCTGAGCATCTACATCTCCACGCACAGATTCCAAGCCTTCAGTGGAGTGAATTACCGCACTTACTTCAACATTGCCATGCTCTGACACATCATCATTTATTCCCGGCTCGTGGATGGGAACATCTTCCATGCCTTGTCCTGAAAATGATGTAGCAGAATTACCGCTTCTTAAATCCAGAGCTTCAGCTTCAAATTCAAGATAATTCTGTTGCTCAAGCAAAGCATTTCTCTCAAGAAAAAGTTCAGAATCCCTTTCAACATTTTGGCATAAGTCTATTAAAACATGATCTTTCAGGTATATTTCATTTTTGCTAATCTCATTAACAATTGCTGTGGTGTATTCTTTAGCATTTGAGAAATGACCCTTCTTCCACAAAAGTATGCAATAATCAATCTCTGTTTTTATATATTGGTCTACCACCTTCCTGTATTTAATGTCCTCAAGACCTACAATCGTGTCAGCAAACCATTCCGCTGCAATATCCTCATCTGTAGAAGCAAACTCTGGTTCTTCATGTATTCTTTCTAAAGCTTTTTTTATATTATTATTAACGAATCTCTCCCCCTTCTTGACAACAACCGAAGCTTCAGTGCCGCTAATTGACCCATCTTCCCTGGACGAACTTAAACCATCTTCTTTAGATAAATTTACGGCGCTATTTTCTGCTGTTGAGACTAAGTTTTGATTTAAATTATCCACATCATTAAAATCACCAGAATCAGATTTATAATTATTGAAGCTTAACTGATCACCATACTGCTTAGCGTTACTTCTAGACGCTGTATTACTTATATTAGATGATGTATCATAACTATGGCTATTATTAGTCGAACCTAGATTACTTTTTTGCCTTATATCTGCAGTGCCGCTAATTGACCCATCTTCACTGGACGAACTTAAAACATCTTCTTCAGATAAATTTACGGCGCTATTTCCTGCTGTTGACCTGGAGCTTATTATACTTGGATCATATAAACTATCAAACTCACCAGAACCATCTATTCTAAAGGAAGCGCCTCTCTTCACAACATTAACTTGGTTTGTTAATGTTCCAGTGAAACCAGCTTCATGGTTTTCAGCAAAACTCTCATCCTCTTCCTCAACAACAGATTCACTTGAAGTTAAATCCGCCGTGCTGGCAGTGCCCCTCTTTCTATTTCTATAAAAAGGTTCAACAGTGTCACCAATTGGTATCACCTCTTCTCCTTCAGATACGAGCGAACTTTCCAAATCCGGGCCATTGTCATCATCTTTCATCGCTGCGCACCATTATTAATATTAATAATGATGTTACACCCTATTTATTAACAAAAGGTTAATTATTGCTTTAAAAGTTATCTTGAATGCTGCTTTGCCTTTTCATCAAATTCAATGCCCTGTTTCTCAAAAACAATCTTAATACCTTCAAATGCAATTTTGCGCAGATTTCTAGCCCGCAACTCAACACGCCCACCTTCTAAAGCATTTTGTTCAAGAGCCGCGAAAGCTAATCCTGTAAATGCTCCACCAAGAATAACTGCCCTGTTTTCACCAAGTGCCCCTTGATGCTTCATCATATTTGAATGGATATAATCTAACCCAGCAGCTGTCATCACACAAATGCACATACAAGTTATCGCTTGCCCAACAATATCGCATACAGGAGTTGAAAGATCAGAATTATCCAATTTTAACATATTATACATTGGGGTTATTTTTTCTAATAACTCATTTCTTTCTTTTGAAGATGTTTTATACTTGATCAACATAGCTTTTAATGCCTTGTTGTTATCAGCCGCTTCATCATGCAATTCTATATTAGGGTCACTTTCGTTCCATAATGATCGCTCGATGGTAAATGGCTTAACCGCATCATCATCTCGCTTTGTTCCCTTATCTTGTTCAACACAATTCAATAAATCGCTAACTAAGTCGCTATACACAAAACTGCGTCTATATTCATTTATATAAACATTCCCTGCAATGTCGCCATCACTCTGACTAACCCTTATTCTTCCTTTTTCTTTTTCAGGTCTTACTAAACTAACAAAGCTATGTCGCCTTCTCATTTCATTCCATTATATAATATCATCTCATTACATAATATAATAAAACGTCACTTATTTGCAATAAATTACTGGTCTAGACTAACGTAAAAAATAAAAATATACCAGCCTAGCCCTTATATTAATTTTTTATTGGATGAATATGCTGGGGCAGCGGCCGCGCTGTTTTATAATATAATGATTGCTGCAGCGCAAAGATAAAAGCAAGGGGTATAATATTGTTATTTCTTATCGCAGATATCTTTACCATTATTAAACGATCCTTTATTACTACTCCAAGCCCCATTTCTGCAATACAATATTGGAGGGTTCTTATGTCTCTTATCACAATCAAGTGTATAGGAGGATCCACTATCTGTTTTATCAGGCATTTTATCTATTGTACTGCCATCCCACCCGAAACATTTATTATTGTCGCAGGTGTTGCCAGTGACTGACCAATTGCCATCAGCTCCACAAGTCGCGATTACAATTGGAGCGGAGTTAGTGGAAGAACAAGTAACCATATACGCTCCAGGTGCCTCGCAACTTCCAAAATAGCCTTTTGCATTATCACACTCACCCTTCACCACAGTGTTCCAAGGCTTTGCTGAGGTATCGGAAAAAGATGTTCCCGTAGGGACAGTGAAAGCTTGGCACCCAGGCACACAGGTGTTGTTTATGGTGCCCCAGGTTCCATTTGCGTTGCATATGCCAGTCGGGGCCACATTATTGTTTTTATAATATCCAGAAGCACAAGTTCCAGTGGCCGAATTCGACACTTGCGTGCTGTTGAAAACAGCACCATTGACGGTGGTGGCTGGGCATGATGTTGCCTGCGTGCAGGTGTCGCTCGTGTTAATATAATTCCCATTATTACAGGTGGCCGTAAAGGTGCTGCCCCCAGTGCTGGTGAAAAACCCAGGGGCGCAATTTCCAACAACAGGCCCATTGGCAACTGTATCCACACCATTAACTGTGATGATCCCCGGCTTCCCACTGGTTGATTGGTTGTAATTCTTATTCGCTGTGTCCATCGTAATAGCGCCAGTAGTCGCACAATTTTTTAGACATTTATTATTCACACTCATATCGTTGCTGCCTGGAATCTGCGCATAAGTGATCTTATCTGACATCAACCATCCTTCATTACAAGTGGCCGTTGGTGGAACCCCAGCATCATTAGAATAACCCAGAACACAGGCGCCAGAAGAAGTGGCTGCGGTGCCATCAATATTAGGTAAGGTTCGTGGCCAGGTTGCCCAGCCAGTGTTGGCTGCGCCTGTTATCACGTTGTTGCACATCTGCGGAATATGATCGCACAGGTATGCATTAAGGCCAGCTGGGTCAGCAGTGTTTAGGTCATAACCAATGGGGTTCCATGGGTTGCCGGTGTCGGGATCGATGATGCTGTCAGGGCTGTAAACACATATGTTAGAAGCCTGCACTGCACCGGTTGCAGGGTCAATGTCAGGAGCGGTGCCGGCGGCACTGAAAGGCGTGGCAGGGGTTGCAACTGTCTTCTGAGGGCCAGATATATTAGCACCATTTGGCGCAGAGGAATAAACAAATAAAGATAAGTCCGAAGGCACAGGCCCTTTATATGTTGGAGGGAGTGGTGGCGCAGCAGGCGGAGTCGCAGCAGCAGGATTGCCAGTAAAATCGCCAATTTCTGTGGCATATGCCCCTGGGCAGGCAAGGCCTTCGGCGTAAGCATCATGCGAAATGACGCTGGTGCATGGCACCGCCGGCTTCTGGCATAAATTATTGCCAGACGGAGGGACGAAATTGAAGTTATTAGAGATCATCCCAAGGCAACAGTTTGGCGTGCCAGTGTTGCATTCGAAATAATTGCCAGCACTAACCGTGATTCCATTAAAGGTGAAATCTGAAGTGGCTTGGATGCAGTCTTGGCCACTGCCATTAACCAAAGGGCCTACAGAACAACCAGGCTTGCCATTGCACGCCCCCCGCCACCTTGTGCCATCTGGCACGTAATAAGAAGTTTGCGCATTGGCGAACATGCTTTGGTTGGACAGAGAAGAATATGTGCTGTAGGCATTGCATTGGTCGATGTGCTGCCTGTTTGCAGGGGTAACCAGGCTAACTTGCAATGGCCTGTTGGTTGTTGGGTCCATCTTCGGCATAACAGCGGCAAAATTAATCCCATAGACATTCATAACATCCTGGTTATAGCCATTGATTCCATATGTTGGCGGATTTGCTGTTTGCGGGCTCAAGTCGTATGTCGGCCTATATTCAAATATACTGTTCATCTGGTCATATTTGGTGTTGCCGCTGCTGTCAATGCTCGCAATCCCAACTGGCGGCTGCGGCAAAAAGTTGGTGTTAGCAACCTTGCTCTGAGCTGATAAAGCAGAAGCTGTAGCCGTGTCTGCCGGGGCTGTGATTGTATAGCTTCCACTGTTGTAATAATCAGTCAGAGTGCTCCATGGATATTGCGCAGGGGCGCTGAGATTTAAAGAATTGTTACTGTTAAGTTGATAATATTTCCTGTCGGCTAAGTTCTTGCTAATTCTGGCACCAGTTTTATCGAAAATAATTGGGCCGACGGAATCGGTTTTAACGAAGGTTATCTGCGCGCTTGGTATATAGGTTGCGGTTTTATAATTATAATTGGTATAATCACTGGTGCCGCGGACATTATCCACCACCATCACATATCCCGACTGTTGCAAGGTTGGGCGCGGCACACATCCCATATAAGTTTCCGCAGCGCATAAATCGTTTCTGTTAGTTTTCATACAGGCACAAACCTGGCTTGGGTTTGCTGATGGCACCTGGGCACAGAAGGTGTAAGTGCCGCCGCCAGCAGGCTTAAAGACATTAGTCGGAAAGGTGTCACATGCAGGAATCGCTGGCGCAGTGGTGTTCAGATTGCTAGAAAAATTATATTGCAGATTAAGATATGTCGTCAAACCGCTTGCTTGATTTTTGATCGCCATCTGTATTATCGGCTTATCAAAGGTGCTGCCCTGGCCGATATAATATGGCAATATGTCGGTTATGGCAGATGAATTGATAAAGTTATAGGTGTCAACATCCACAACCATTGGATTGGCTTGCGTCACTATCACAGGGTTATATATGGGCGGCGCTGGCTTTGGTGGCTCATCAACGCAACCAATCAAGCTTGCCAGGCCAACTGAGATGCAAGACCCATAAATATTCTTAAGGCTGGCATAGGCGCAAACAGAGGTTAAGCTGGTGTTGTTATATGTGCCTGGTGAATACATAAGCTCAGAGCCAGGGGGATATTTTTCCATACATACTGATGCACTTTGCTTTGCAGGGTCTTCAACGGTTTCCAAAACCCACATATCCTTATTTCGGGGGCCACATTTGAAATTAGTCCAATCAAAAATATTCATGCTGCATTCGCACTTATTACACAAACAATCACGCATAAGGCACGCTTGCCTGTGGACTCTATAAGTTGGGTTAAATGGGGTGCCGCTGCGCACCAACTTCTGTCTTGGGAACACCGGAACGGGAAAGCCCTTAACATATCTGCCTGGGTCCATCGCATCGCGGCAGGCTTGCGAGACTGTTTGGGTTGAGAGGTCCCTTCTAAGCATTATCGCTTTCCCCATGCCATTGCCCATTTCGGAGATGTTAACACCAGGGTTATTTGCACCGCCCATCCAATCAGCACAGGTCACCCCGCCATTGGCGATGGATTCAACGCTTAATAAAGAAAGCAAAATGACAGCTAAAAAGCGCAGGAGCATCATCAATCGCCCTCCATCAGCTGTTGCATTCCATCCATATAAAAGGAAGCCACGATCGACATTTGCTCTTGCTTGATCAAAAACATTCTGCGCTCTGGCGTATAGGTTTTAATCTTCCTCAACTCATCATCTGTCAGGTTATAGGCAAACTTAAAGCTTTTATCTGCCAGATTATCCGTGACAAACAATCTGCTGGAAAAGCTAGACAGCATCGCCTGCAGCTCATGATTAGCCTGTATTTTCTTGCTGTTTTCTAATTCCAATATGGCTATCCCATCTTTTTGCGCCAATCTCTGCAACCACGGCTGCAATAATTTGGTGAAACTGCCACCTTCGAACAGGCTCACCGATTTGTTTAATGCGATAACAACTGGGGCATTGCCAAGCACCTGCTCTATCTTTAATAATAAAATCTTCAAGAAGCTGGTTCTCAACAGCGGGTTGCTTATGCCAGATAAATTTATCCCTATCACATTTTCAGAAGTTATCACGCCCAGAGAATCTTCATTGAACAATTTCTCATAGATATCCTTTTGCATAAGGCCTGCGAATGAATGGACAGAGCCCTGCCCTGCAATATCTTCCAAAATGGCGATGAAGGCCTTTTGGCGCTCAGCTATACTGGGAAGCGACATAAGATTATCCATCAGGGTGTCGATGAATGTTTTGGCATCTTTCTTCTTGCTTTCTGTGCCTAATAAAAATGCCTCGTATAGCCATTCATTCATTGCTTCTTTTTGTTCATAAAACAATTTGTCATCAAATGGGAACACCTTAATCGGCGAATCATTTTCGGTTATTGAGATATATTTACCACTCATTTTATTGATAAACTTTTCATTTTCACCATTCATATCTATATATATAATATGAGGGTCCACCCTGACGCTTTGTGCCAATAAGAATTTACACAGGGTTGTTTTACCCACTCCACGTGGGCCAACAATCAAGGTGTGGCCACTTTCTTCAACATGGAAGTTGAAATAAAATGGGGTGCCATATTCCGTTCTGAATAGGGTGATGGGCGGGCCCCAACCGCTTCCAGCCTGGTTACCCAAGTTCTCATCATGAATAGCAGAAAGATTCATCAAGTGATTTGCCGCGCCATATTTGGTTCTGCATAAAAATCTGAAATTGCCTGGCAATGTTGCCCAGAAGCAGCGAGCCATGTTAAAGTCTTCCCGCACGGCCAGCAAACCTGTTTCGCGGAAGATACCGCAGGCTTTGTTTATATTCTTCTGGAATATCTCTTTATCTTCACTGTGTATTATGATGTTAACCTGGTATGAGCAGAAATCCGCCACCCGGCCCTTATCAGAATCCAGAACACCTTTTAAGCCTATAAATTCAGCCAGGCCGGAATCCCTGCCCATCTGCAAAATCTCAAAGTAATCAGCAAAAGCCTTAAGGGCCAGCACCTTATCAACAAACAGCAGCACCTCGCTGATAACAAACTTCATAGGAGATTGCAACAATGCATTATACACCCGATCTGGCACATCGGGCGATTCCTTCATGGTGTAAACCGCTGCATAGGTTTTAGATGCACCATCAGTGATATGCATATGGTTGAATTGATAGTCTATATTAATGTTAGCAAGATAATCTGCCAAATCATTCAGCGGGGCGAATGATTGCTCCTCTTTAAAATGGGTCAGATAATAATGCAAAGAAAGTGGTTCAGAAACCGAACCAGTCTTGCCCTCCACAATGGCAAGCTTTCTGGCGCCAATGCTTTTAAGTTCATTACAGACAACGTCGGCAACTTGATGCAACTTCGCCGAGGCTTCATTCCAATGATCTTCAAATTTGTTTGCAATAACAGAGGGAATTGCACATCTTGGGTCCAGCGGAGCAACCTTAGTCCCCTGGTATATTAGGGTGATATAGAGGGTGTTCACCAACTGCTTATCCCAGTTGTTATATTTACACCAGGCGTTGTTTATCGCCGCTGGAAAGCCAAATGGAATTATGCCCTTGGGCACAATGTTGCGCCATTCGCGAATCACATGCAGGTGGGCTGCAATTTTATAGGTGTCGATATGGTTAAGCAGCGCATCGCGAACCCTTGATCTCATGCTCACTGTGTTGCTTCTGTCAAGGTTATAACCATCCACAGCAATGCTCACCAACAGGTCGCCAGACTTGGTGATCAGAATGTTCGAGTCGTAATGGCAGGATATAGGTATGAAATCGCTAACCGCCCCTGGCACTGTGGGTGATTTTGCCTGCCCGTTTAACATTTCTAATTCCCTTGATGCCACTTTTAAAAGCTCTATCCACTGCTTAATAATATGATTTTATTTATCATAAATTTAACAACAGCCTCTTTCAATAACTATTTGCTATTTATCAATGTTATTTTCATATATCTGCTTATCTGGCAATAATTCGAATAATTTTACAGAAAACAAGATAAAGAAGGATGCATTACACACCATCGTCCTTGGGGCGAGGTTTTATCTCTCCTTCAGAGAGATAACTAGATAAAAATAGTTTTTTATCTGGGGGTTAATATCATTCCCGCACAGTCATAAATCCAGCCGCAAAGCTCTATAACGCTGAATCCACCCCTTCGCGGGGATGATATTATTTCGCGAGCTAATTTTGCCTCAACCCACTAGTTTCGAAAAGAAGCAAAACTAAAGCGATCAACCCTCAAGAAAAGGCTTCATCCCACGATCCTTTTGTGGCAGCCTTAGCATATTCCGTCACTCTGTTTTCAAAGAAATTAGTGTGCTCTGGCGCATTCAATATTTCGTCCATCCATGGCAAAGGATTGCGCTCAATGTGATACATCGAGTCTAACCCCAGTTGGTTTAACCTGTGGTCTGCGATGTAACGGATATATCTTTTCACATCAACAGCCGCCAGTCCACGGATAGAGCTGTCAATTTCAAATGCCAGGTCAATAAAAGCATCTTCATGCTCCACTATAACAGAACAGATCTCTGTCAAGCTGGCTTTGAAGTCTTCCGTCCATATTTCTGGGTTCTCGCTAACAAAAGTTTTGAACAATTTAATGATAGAGTTGGTGTGCAATGTTTCATCACGCACCGACCAAGCAACAATCTGCCCCATCCCCTTCATTTTTCCAAATCGTTGGAAATTAATCAGCATTGCAAATGAAGCGAACAGTTGCAAACCTTCGGTGAAGGCGCCAAACACAGCTAGGGTTTTTGCAATATTCTCTTTGGAATTAACATTAAAGTTTTGCATATAATCATACTTATCCTTCATCTCTTTATATTTCATAAAGGCTTGATATTCCACTTCTGGCATACCAAGGGTGTCAAGCAGGTGCGAATATGCATCGATGTGTATCGTTTCCATGTTGGAAAATGAAGCCAACATCATCTGAACTTCAGTCGGTTGGAAAATTCTCGAATAGTGCTTCATATAACAGTTGTTCACTTCTATGTCAGCCTGGGTGAAGAAACGCAATATCTGAGTAAGCAGGTGCATCTCGCCCGGGGTCAACTCGCCCCGCTCATCCCTTATCACTTCTCCACCGCTTTTTTCCGATAAATATTTTGCATTCTCACCTGCGCGCCAATCCTTAACATCATCAGCCATTGGCACCTCTTCCGGCAACCAATGCAGCTGTTGCTGCAGCTTCCAGGCATCATATGCCCATGGATAAGAAAATGGCTTATATATAGATGCAGAGGAAAGTAAAGACATGTCGCCCTCATTTGTTATGATTGGAAATTATAGATATAATGAATAGTGCAAAATTCACCTTAAATCAACAATTAAGAATTATCAGATTCTCCATCTGATAGATAAATTAAACCAAATATTTTAAATAGGTGATGTAACCCTCAACCAAAAAATAGAGGAAATCTTTATCCTATGAGAGATGTTTCACCTAATTCAAAGGACCCACAGGAACGAATTAAACTGGATGCCCGCTGCGCGAGCATGACGCCTTGTACTAACACCTATTTCTAGGCTGAACCTTGCCATTCCTAAAAATAACTTTCTATCGCGTTTTAAATAAATACACATTGTGGAAGGCACGGCATGCCGCTTCCCCCAGCAGCCCCGATCTTTCACTCTTGCCCCCCTCTATCCCCTTAAAGATAAAAACTATTGATCGCCACCCTTACGGCGCATAAATGATGGAATATCAAACATTCCT
>Ga0209297_1002519_pt1 | contig 10082 bp, 9 predicted proteins | sample S_130805_MF_Meta_FD_187322 | JGI IMG/M metagenome (GOLD analysis project Ga0209297, IMG submission 187322) | Freshwater microbial communities from Lake Simoncouche, Canada to study carbon cycling - S_130805_MF_MetaG (SPAdes) (version 2) | ecosystem: Environmental > Aquatic > Freshwater > Lake ... | reverse complement strand
GAGTTGAAATCTTCTCCAATACTTCGTATGGAATCCGACTCCAATCTGCAGTCATTGCATCTTCTGATGAAACCGGCCGAAGAACAATTGGATGGCCATAAGTTCTGCCATCGCCTTGCACTCCAACACTTCGCACATCAGCTAATAAAACAACTGGACACTGCCAAATTATCCGATCTAACTCTGCAATGCGCAATTCATTTCGGGCAATCGCATCAGCTTTTCGCAATATTCTAAGATTATTCTCAGTTACTTCGCCAACAATTCGAATTGCTAGGCCAGGACCAGGAAATGGTTGGCGCCAAATAATTTCTTCAGGCAATCCCATTGATAAGCCGGCATAGCGAACTTCATCTTTAAAAAGCGTACGAAGTGGTTCAATTAATTTAAATTGCAGATCATCTGGAAGGCCACCAACATTGTGATGAGATTTAATATTTGCCGCACCTTCGCCACCGCCAGATTCAACAACATCTGGATAGAGCGTTCCCTGAACTAAGAAATCAATTGGTTCGGATTCGGAAATTTCACGGGCTGCTGCTTCAAAGACTCTGATGAATTCAGTTCCGATAATTTTTCGCTTTGTTTCGGGATCAGTTACTCCGGCCAGCGCCTTTAAGAAGCGATCTTTTGCATCAACAACTTTTAGCGTTACCCCAGTAGATGCAACAAAGTCGCGTTCTACTTGCTCTGCTTCGCCTTCACGAAGTAAACCGTGGTCCACAAAGACACAAGTTAATTGTGAGCTGATAGCTTTTTGAACGATAGCAGCAGCAACTGCAGAATCAACGCCACCGGATAAACCGCATAGAACGCGACCAGTGCCGACTAACGCTTTAATTTTTGCAACTTCTGCGCTAACAATATTTTCAGAATTCCAAGTTGGTTTACAGCCAACTACATCAATTAACCATCGGCGCAATATCTCTTGGCCATTTTCGGATTGCAGAACTTCTGGATGAAATTGCACACCAGCAAATTTTGCATCGCTATTTTCAAAGGCAACGATTGGCGTATCTTGAGTTTTTGCGGTTGAAGTGAAACCTGCTGGTGCAGTAGTAACGCTGTCCCCATGGCTCATCCAAACCTTGAATGATTCAGGCAAGCCAGCTAATAATTTAGATTTAGCGCCATGAACAATTTCAGTACGGCCAAACTCTGATTTCCCTGTTTGCGTTACGACTCCGCCAAGTGCTGTTGCCATTACTTGAAAACCATAACAAATTCCAAAGATTGGTATGCCAGCTTCAAATATTTTAGAGTCTAAGGTCGGAGCTCCTGCTTCGTAAACGCTAGAAGGGCCGCCAGATAAAATTATTGCAATCGGCTTCTTTGCCAGCATCTTTTCAATCGGCATTGATGATGGAACTATTTCGGAATACACCTGGGCTTGGCGAACTCGACGTGCGATTAATTGCGCGTATTGCGCCCCAAAATCAACAACTAAAACTAACTCTTGGCTTTTTGTATCAGACACGATCGATGACAACTTCAACGCGCTGGAACTCTTTTAGATCTGAGTAACCAGATGTAGCCATTGCACGTCGTAGTGCGCCAAATAGATTCATGCTGCCATCGGCAAGGTGTGATGGACCAACCAAGATTTCTTCCAAAGTTCCAACAGTTCCAACTTGAACTCTGTCACCACGAGGTAATTCCAAATGATGTGCTTCAGAACCCCAGTGCCAACCTTTACCTGGAGATTCAACTGCTTTCGCAAGTGGAGAACCCATCATTACTGCATCGGCGCCACATGCAATTGCTTTTGCAATGTCGCCAGACTTTCCAACAGAACCATCAGCGATAACGTGAACAAAACGACCACCAGATTCATCCATGTAATCACGACGAGCAGATGCAACTTCAGCAACTGCTGATGCCATAGGAACGGCGATACCTAATACTGAACGAGTTGTGTGTGCTGCGCCGCCACCAAAACCAACTAGAACGCCAGCAGCACCAGCACGCATTAAGTGAAGTGCACCAGTACCAGTGGCACAGCCACCAACAATTACTGGAACATCTAGTTCATAAATAAATTTCTTCAAGTTAAGAGGTGCGGTTGCAGTTGCAACATGTTCAGCGCTAACTGTTGTTCCACGAATAACGAAAATATCTACACCCGCATCAATAACTGCCTTGGCATGCTCGGCTGTGCGTTGTGGTGATAGCGCCGCAGCAACTATTACACCGGCTGCGCGGATTTGGGCAATGCGCTCTTTGATTAACTCCGGGCGAATTGGAAGTGCATAAAGTTCTTGCATACGTCGGATCGCTTTATCTTGTGGCATTGATGCGATTTCACCAAGTGGAATTCTTGGATCTTCATGTCGCGTCCAAAGTCCCTCAAGATTCAAAACCCCAAGTCCACCTAATTTTCCAATTGCAATTGCTGTGTCTGGTGAAACTACTGAATCCATTGGCGCAGCCATCATTGGAAGTGAGAACTTGTAAGCATCAATCTGCCAATTAATAGAAACATCTTCCGGGTCACGAGTTCGGCGACTTGGAACTATCGCGATGTCATCGAATGAATAACCAACTCGGGCGCGCTTTCCTGGCCCAATTTCAATTTCGTTCATGGCTACTTTCCTTTTCCGGTGTAGTTCGGTGCATCTGCAACGTGTAAAACATCGTGCGGGTGACTCTCTTGAAGACCAGCTGAAGTGATCTGAATTAGCTGGCCATTTTGTTGAAGGTCAGCGATGGTTGGCGAACCGGCATAACCCATTCCGGAACGCAATCCACCGACTAATTGATGGACCATTTCTGCAACTGGGCCGCGATATGCAACCTTGCCTTCAATTCCTTCTGGAACTAATTTATCTTCTGCCAAAACATCATCTTGCATGTAGCGATCCTTTGAATAAGATTTTTTATCTCCGCGTGATTGCATCGCGCCGAGTGAACCCATTCCACGATAAGCCTTAAATTTCTTGCCAGAAACTTCAACGAGTTCCCCAGGTGATTCATCACATCCTGCAAGTAGTGAACCGAGCATTACGGTATCTGCGCCAGCGACAATTGCTTTTGCGATGTCACCTGAATATTGCAAGCCACCATCTGCGATAAGTGGGATATCTGCTTTAACACAAGCTTTGTGCGCTTCCATGATTGCGGTAATTTGTGGAACTCCGACGCCAGCAACAACTCGAGTTGTACAGATTGAACCTGGGCCTACTCCAACTTTTACGGCATCTGCTCCGGCATTTATAAGTGCTTGTGCGCCAGCACGCGTTGCCACATTGCCACCGATTATTTGGATGTCAGGAAATGCTTTCTTGATTCGTGCAATTGCATCTAGAACTGCGCGATGATGGCCGTGCGCGGTATCAACTACAACAACGTCTACACCCGCTTCAATTAGCGCACTTGCTCTGGCAAATCCATCGTCACCAACACCTACAGCCGCGCCCACAATTCCATGCGCCTTTACCAATTTAACTTTCTTAACTTGATCTTCAATCGGCAAGTTTCGGTGAATGATTCCAATGCCGCCAGCTTTCGCCATTGCGATTGCCATTGGTGCTTCGGTAACAGTGTCCATAGCCGATGAAATCAGCGGAATATCGAGCGAGATTTTTCGCGTTAAACGCGTCTTGGTATCAACTTCACTTGGAACTACATCAGAAGCATCTGGAAGCAGAAGGACGTCGTCATATGTGAGTCCGAGCATTGCGACTTTGTCGCGAGCGCCTTCAAGCATTGGGTAAGTCTAGTCAAAGAAAATTGGCTATTTATACCGCTATTTATACCGCTAAGGCCTGCAGTATTTGATTGCGGGCATCGGAAATACCTTGCGTAAACACCGCCTTATCTAGTGTCTTGCCCTTCGATTTTCCATTCTTTCTATTTAAAGACTCCCAACCTGGCCCACCAAGTAGAACTCGGGGGGCTGGGCGAATTGTAGGAAGTTCTGAAACAAAAGAGCGATCTGCATTTTCACTTAATTGGGCCCAAAGAAAAATTGCTGAAGGTGCGGACTTAAGGACCACTTGATTAAGTGCTACTTGCGGCGTCCTAGCTCCAAGAAAAATACAGTCAATTTTTGATTCTGCTAATACCGCAGCAAGTGCGGTGAGTGCGAGTGAGTGCACTTCATTTCCAACACATGCAAGAAGAACTGGGCGGGCATTTTTAGGTTGAGAAATATTGCCGAAATTTTCACTTAAAATCTTTCGGAGAATTTCGCTTAGAAAATGTTCGACTTCAATTCCATCTCCAGTTCGAACCCAGTCATCTCCAACTTCTGTTAAGAGTGGTGCGATGATCTCAACCCAAGTAGCCTCAACTCCTACATCAGTTATTGATTTTCTAATTAGAGTTTCAATTTTTAGTTGTTCAAATTTAAGAGCAGATTTATAAAGCAGCGAAACTAAGTCGCTTTGATCCTCTGACTCACGACAGGCCTTATCAATTACTGTGCCACCACTCTTCAAATTCAGTTTCAGAGCCTTTGAAGCGGCTTCTTTCGGCGCTACACCTGCCATAATCAATCTAGCCATTGCAGTTAACCGCGCTAAATCGGTTGCGGAATATCTGCGGTGCGTACCGACGCTGTGCTTACTAGGACCTATGCCATATCTGCGGTCCCAAGTTCTAAGAGTCGATGGTGCAACCCCCAGTCGTCTAGCGACGGCTGCGACGGTTAGGGAATCATCAGGCTCGAGAGCTTGGAGCGCGCGCATCATGTGGCAATTCTCCTGATAAGAAGCTGTGTACGCCACCTGAAACGCTTCAAACCTGGGTCATTTCGACACAGATTGAACCAAATACTTGAACAACTTATGAAGCGGTTGTAGTATCCCCAGTAGTTAAGAACGAAGTGATTGGAGCTCAACAATGACAAGTCAACTTCTTCCAAGACCAATTGCATCTGATTGGGAATGGCAAGAGTCTGCTGCCTGCCGCGAGCTTCCATCTGAAATGTTCTTCTATACCGATGGCGAGCGTGGGCCACGTAGAAAGAATCGTGAGAATGCAGCAAAGGCAGTTTGTGCCTCATGTCCTGTACTCCAAGCATGTCGCAAGCAAGCACTTGAATTAGCAGAGCCTTATGGAATCTGGGGCGGCCTTACTGAAGAAGATCGCTTAGCAATTCTTAGCCGCAATCAGAATGTAGTTGAAGACAATTTCTCTTCCGCTTCATAATTCTTAATTAGAGGCGAGTTAAATTCCAAGCACGTACGCCACCAACAATTCCGGCTGCGTTTGGCACGACTACTACATCATCGCCAATTAGCTCTAATACGTAAGGTGTGATGCGGCGAGCATTTCCGCCACCTAAATAAAGTCGATCCCAGTGAAATACTGGGCGCAGATCTGTAACCATCGCACGGATTCGACGAGACCAGAATGAATCACCAAGACGGCGGCGTTCATGTTCGCCAATCCATTCATCATAAATAGTTGAACGACGAATTGGTGCATGTGAAAGTTCAATATGCGGCGCTAGTTTTCCACCATCAAATACCGCACAACCAAGTCCAGTTCCGAGAGTTAGAACTACTTCAAATCCAGAACCAGCAACTACGCCAGCGCCGTGAACTTCGGCATCATTTAACATCAGCGTCGGAAGCTTGAAAGTTTCTTCGACCAAACTTCTAAAATCTAAACCCTTCCAGGCATAGAAAAGTTCTGGGTCAACCTTCGTTCTTGGGCCTTTAACATTTATGTAGTGCGGTGTATTTACAACAACACCGTGGCGAACCATTCCCGGGAAACCAACAGTTATGCGATCTGCCTTAGGTAATTTTGAAGCAATATCTTTAAAGACGTTAATCAAATCCATCGGTGTTAGTGGATATGGAGTTGGTACTGCGATTGCAGGTGCGTGCATCGTGCCATCTTCATCAAGCACAGAGGCTTTGATACTAAGACCGCCGCAATCAATGCTCAGCGTCATTATTGGGGAATTTGCCATGTGCTAATTAAACCAATAAATAAGGCCCCACACTAATGAAAGTTTGGGGCCTTAAATTTAAGCGTTAATTAGTGGCTTTATTAGTGACCGTGACCGCCTGGTCCATGGCTATGACCATGTCCATTTGCTTCTTCCTTCTTCTCTTCTGGAGTCTCAAATACAAGAGCTTCAGTAGTGATGAACATTGCAGCGATTGACGCCGCATTTGCAAGAGCAGAGCGTGTCACCTTAACTGGATCGATTACGCCGACCTTTACTAGATCTTCGTAAACTTCAGTTCCAGCATTGAAACCTTCATTTGGCTTCATTGTGCGAACCTTCGCAACAACTACGTAACCTTCGTGGCCTGCATTTTCTGCAATCCAACGAAGTGGTTCATCGCAAGCTTTGCGAACTAAACGCACACCAACCGCTTTGTCGCCTTCAAGTCCAAGATCTTTATCAAGAGCTGATGCAGCGTGCACAAGTGCGGCGCCACCACCAACAACGATTCCCTCTTCGACTGCTGCGCGAGTAGCAGAGATTGCATCTTCAAGACGGTGCTTCTTCTCTTTAAGTTCAACTTCAGTGTGTGCGCCAACTTTGATTACGCAAACTCCTCCAGCAAGTTTTGCAACGCGCTCTTGAAGCTTTTCGCGATCCCAGTCAGAATCAGTGTTCTCAAGTTCATTGCGAATCTCTTGAACGCGAGCAGCAACTTGTGCCTTATCGCCAGCGCCATCAACGATGGTTGTGTTGTCCTTTGTGATTACAACACGGCGAGCGCGACCAAGTAGGTCAACTGTTACTTGCTCAAGCTTTAGGCCAACTTCGGCGGTAATAACTTGGCCACCAGTAAGAATCGCGATGTCTTGCAACATAGCCTTACGACGGTCACCAAAGCCTGGTGCCTTAACTGCTGCTGAGGTAAATGTTCCGCGCATGCGGTTTACAACTAGAGTCGAAAGCGCTTCGCCTTCAACATCTTCAGCAATAATCAATAGTGGCTTACCTGCTTGTGAAACCTTCTCCAAGATTGGCAAGATTTCAGCTAGTGCAGAAATTTTTCCGCCAGAGATTAATACGTAAGCATCTTCTAGAACGGTCTCCATGCGGTCAGCATCAGTTACGAAATAAGGTGAGATGTAACCCTTATCGAACTGCATACCTTCGGTGAAATCTAATTCCAAGCCAGTAGTTGAAGATTCTTCAACAGTGATAACGCCATCTTTACCGACCTTATCCATTGCTTCTGCAATGAGATCGCCAATCGCCTTATCTTGCGCTGAAATAGTTGCAACATCTGCAATCTGAGACTTGCCACTTACTGCAGTTGAATTCTTCTTTAGCTCTTCAGAAACAGCCTTAACTGCAGCTTCGATGCCAACTTTAATATCCATTGGCTGAGCTCCGGCGGCAAGGTTACGTAGACCTTCCTTAACCATTGCTTGAGCTAGAACTGTTGCAGTAGTTGTTCCATCTCCAGCGACATCATTGGTCTTCTCCGCAACTTGCTTTACGAGTTGGGCGCCCATGTTCTCGGCTGGATCAGAGAGTTCAATTTCTTTTGCAATTGTTACGCCATCATTTGTAATAAGTGGCGCGCCATAAGACTTTGCGATAACAACATTTCGACCCTTAGGCCCAAGTGTTACTTTTACAGTGTCAGCAAGAATGTTGACACCGCGCTCCATCGCGCGACGTGCCTCTTCATCAAAACTTAAAGTTTTACCCATGCGCTATTACTTCTTCTCAATAATTGCTAAAACGTCGCGTGCTGAGAGAACTAGGTATTCCTCGTTGTTGTACTTAACTTCAGTTCCGCCATACTTGCTGTAGAGAACGACATCGCCAACTTTTACATCCATTGGTGTGCGTACGCCATCATCAAAGCGACCTGGGCCAACTGCAATTACGGTGCCTTCTTGTGGCTTCTCTTTTGCAGTATCTGGGATTACTAATCCTGATGCTGTTGTTTGCTCGGCTTCATTTGCCTTTACAACTAAGCGATCTTCTAGTGGCTTGATGGTTACGGCCATGATTACTCCTTCATTTTTGTGGGCTTTAAATCAATTAGCAGACTCGCCCTGCGAGTGCTAACGCAAACTCTAAAGCAGCCTAGGCGAGGCGTCAAAAGATGGGACGAGTGATACCTGAGCTGGAATCAGCCTGGAGCCCAATATCTGAGGGCTTTAAACCCTTTGCCACGGCCAACGAACCAATCGCCGCAACCATCGCCCCGTTATCTGTGCAGAGCGCCATCGGTGGAATCCGCAGCCGGATCCCCGCCTTATCGGCACGTTCTTGGGCCAGCGAACGAAGCCGGCTATTTGCGGCGACTCCACCTGCAATTATCAAGGTGTCGATACCAGTGTCAGTTGCTGCACCAATTGCTTTGGTTAGAAGAACATCAACAACAGCTTCTTGGAATGACGCAGAAACATCGCTTCGAATATGTCCTGGAGTTTTAGCTAGGTATCTAGAAACTGCAGTCTTCAAGCCAGAGAATGAAAAATCATATTTATGATCTATTAAATCTTTAGCAAGAGTTAAACCTCGCGGAAAATCAATTGCATCCGGATTGCCAGATTTAGCATCAATATCTATCGCCGGTCCCCCAGGAAAACCTAGCTCTAAGATTCGGGCAATTTTATCGAAGGCTTCGCCGGCTGCATCATCGATTGTTGTACCAAGAGTTTTAACATCGCTGGTTAAATCATTCACCTGCAAAATCGAGCTGTGGCCACCGCTTACCAATAGCGCAATTGCTGGATCTAACTTGTGATCTGAATTTAGCGAATCAACTGCGATATGTGCAGATAGATGATTGACGCCATAAAGTGGTTTTTTTAAAGCGAGTGCAAGTCCCGAAGCACTTGAGGTTCCAACAATTAACGCACCGATTAAACCTGGACCAGCAGTAACTGCAAAGGCATCAATATCTTTAATGGTTAATTTAGCTTCGGCTAACGCACTTTTGATAACTCCTTGCATCGCCTCTAAATGAGCACGGCTGGCAATTTCAGGGACAACTCCGCCAAACCTGGCATGTTCTTCCACGCTTGAGGAAATTACATTTGCAAGTAATTTACGACCAGCAACAATTCCAACTGCTGTTTCATCACAAGAAGTTTCAATTCCTAAAACAATGCTTTGTGAGTTTTTCATTTCAACTCCTTGCGCATCACAATTGCGGTCTTGCCTGGTCCGTAATAATCCTTGCGACGCGATATTTCGATAAAGCCAAATGACTCGTAGAGCGGAATCGCTTCTTCATTTCCAACTCGAACTTCCAACATAATTGCTTCGCACTTTTGTGTCCGCGCCCAATCAATTAATCTGCGCAGCAATTCGCGGCCGATACCTTTGCGACGATAACTGTCTGCGACCGTTAGCGTTAAAACATCGGCTATTCCTGCTAAATCTGTGATCCCGGCATATGCAATTAGCTCACCGCCAAATTCACCTGCGACATACATCCGATTCTTTCCGGCATATTCCTCTTTCAATTGCGCCATCGTCCAACCATCTTTGCCATAAGAAGATTTTTCAATTGCAAATGCGGGAACTAAATCAATTTGAGTAAGTGGACGGAACTTAACACCGACTGGTGCTGGATAAGCATCTGGTCTGCGTACATAAATTGGTTGCAGATATTTTGTAGTGGTTTTTAAAATCTCAACAAACTTGGTTGGATCTGGAAATTCATTACTTGCTTCACCATGAATCGGGATTTCAAGGGAAATTAATTGTGATGGCTGACAGACGCCAGGTTCGCCGGTCCTTCTGCCTTCGGTATATCTGGCATAAAAAACTTCTTTGCGGCGGGCATCGACTGCGACAATAAAATCTTTCTCGGAAAAATTTGCTGCAATCGCATCAAGGCTACAAAGACCTGACCATAGTATTCCTCTGGCAAAAGCGAAACTTTGGGCAAATGCAATTCCGGATCTAAGACCGGTAAATGGCCCAGGACCCATTCCAACTATTACTTGATCAATATGGCTTTCAACCGCAAGCGCCTCTGACACCAACTTTGGTAAGACCTCGCCATGTGAAAGAGCGCCATCGTGATGGGCTTGAAAGAGCGTTTTACTTCCATCGACAATTGCAACGCTAGTTCTTGAGGTAGAGGTATCAATCAATAAATACTTACTCATAGCTTCAAACCTTCAAAGTG
>Ga0209297_1002516_pt1 | contig 10095 bp, 6 predicted proteins | sample S_130805_MF_Meta_FD_187322 | JGI IMG/M metagenome (GOLD analysis project Ga0209297, IMG submission 187322) | Freshwater microbial communities from Lake Simoncouche, Canada to study carbon cycling - S_130805_MF_MetaG (SPAdes) (version 2) | ecosystem: Environmental > Aquatic > Freshwater > Lake ... | reverse complement strand
CCCGCAATACCACCTGTATAATCCTGAATATATCTAATATTTCCTAGTTCAGGACCGTTAATAGCAACGCCTCGAACCGACGTGGTATTTCCAACGCCAGCGGCCTTGGCAGCTGAAGCAGTCTGAGAAGAAAGTTTGTTTATGCCTAACATGTATAGGCCTACTAGAATAATAATTTTTTTCATTTTTTTATTTTTAAGTTTATAATTATGATGTTTTTACTTGATTATTATTTGATTATTAATTTTGTATATAATATTGTTTTCGAGCAATTAAAAATGAATATTTTATTTCGCTTTAAATGTTTGATTTAAAATCGCTGCCAACCTTAAGCCTCCTAATGTCAATTGTTTTTCAATAATTGACTTATTTGAAAGAACATAATTCAAATCGATTGTATTATCTTTAAATTCATAAACCCTATTTAAATAATCTCGAGATTCATTCATCCATTTTAATATATTTATTTCTTCATATAATGCCTTTTGAACAATCTTCTTACCTTGAATATGCTGAAGACAATCGGCCATGCTAATTTTTTGAGTTTCTATAATATTACTATCCCATACTCTATGTAAATTAGAATTGGTTCCCATAAAATCTACTCGTATGCTATTGCCTCCTTTATCAGTTGCATAACCAGAATGTAAAGGCTGGTGAAGGTCTCCAACTAAATGAAAAAGAATAAGTAAACTTGTTTTAATATCTTGTTTATTATGCTTCGATCGTTGACTAAGCTCGCCAAGTATTATTTCCAATTCATTGATAATATTTGGCTCTTTAACAGGCACGTATGTTTGATCTTTTGCAACATTTATATAATGCATGGGTTTTAAATAATCATAGTTCTGATCGGAACGAATTTCATCCATCCACACTGAAGCAGATTCAAAGGAAGTTTCTCCTAAATAATATGTAACAGAATCAAGCACAGCTTGACTTAATTCTGCCTTTGCTATTTGGGCGATAATTTTATGCCCAACAGAACCCCAGGCCAAACCCTTTTGTTCATTAAGAAATATAATAAGACTTAAAATCAGTAAATTTCTCTTCATAGATATTTTCAAACTTAATTTTTTACCTTAAAATTTTCGGGAGTAAACGTTATGAAAATTTAATTTCCGACGTAAAATTGCGAATACTAAAACCTTTGTGTGTTATTAAATAATAAATTAATTTTAAAATAATTTGTTACTAATTTTCTAAATAAATACTATAAACTTTACTTTGTTTATTTGTCGTTAGTTCAAATGGAGATTTTAATAACTGGCCAGCTATTGTTTTTTATATTTTAACATTGTTCATTTAAAGTTTTTTGGTATAAATAATTAACAGCATTAATATCTTCTCTTTTAAATGATTTTTGTTTCAGCGCGAGATAGCGAATGGAATGCGCCCTTATTTCAATTTCATGGATTAAGCAATAAACAAAAAGGTGATGTTATTGTCTAGGGATACAACATCAAATGACCTGTTAATTCTTTAAATTCTCCTTCCGTACTGGTTGCATAAATCTTCCAGATATAGATATCGCTGGGGCATAATTGACCTTTAAATGTACCGTCCCAACCAGTATTTAGGTCTGTAGTTTCAAATATCTGATGTCCCCAACGGTCGAATACAAAAAGTGAATATATTTTTACACCACGAGTTACTGCATTAAAAGTTTCATTTTTTTTATCTTCGTTAGGTGTGAAAGAATTAGGCACGTAAATCGCAAAATCAGAAGCGACCCTGATTGTTTTAATGACGGTATCTTTGCATTCATATTCATTAGTTACAATCAAAGCCACTGAATAAGTACCGGCATTTTCAAATAAAAAGCTTGGATTTATTTGATTAGATGTGTATTCCGTTTTGTTGAACATAAATAGCCAATTAAAGTTTTTAATATTTTGGTCTTTGCCTGAACTTACAAAAGTCACTTCCTCCATATTTTCTATAGGATGTTTTGGGCTATAGGTAAAATCTGCCAGGGGTTTAGGATAACCAATAATTTGCATGGTCACAGAATTCGTACAACCAAGGTTAGATGTTAAATCACCCTTAACGATATAGGTACCTGCATTTATAAAACAATACGAAAACGTATTTTGACTAGAAACACTTTGATTATTGATTTGCCAGTTAAATTGTTGAATGATAGAACTCAGTGTTGTTGTTACTCCACTTGGCACAAATGTATAATTGTTGCAAAATGGCACGCAGTTATTCAGGCCATTATTATAAATTAAATAACCACTCGGTAAATTCTCCACTTTAATTTTTTTAGTTGTACTATTCACGCAAGCATAGGCATCGGTAACAATTAAAGTGTATGTTCCAGAATACATGCTGTTGTATGCAATTAAACTCATGGTTTGTGAAGTTAAAATACTATTATTTGGCAAAAGCCAAGAGTAACTTGTACCTCCAAAACCTTGTAAGATTAATTTTTGATTTAAGCATAAGGTATTAGTGTTAGCAGTAATACTTGGTGTTGGCAATGGCATCACCGAAAAAACAGTGCTTATAGCAGTATTTGTGCAACCTAATAGGTTTGCTCCAGTTACCGTATAGCTTGCTGGTGTTGTTGGATTAACCACATTTGATCCTGATGAATAGGTATAGGTATTTGCTCCACTTGGTGTAATTGTAAATGAATTACCCGAACAAATTGATCCACTGTTTACTGAAATAATTGGTATTGCATTAACCGAAACTGTGCTTACAGCAGTATTGGTGCAACCTAATGCACTTGCTCCTGTCACCGTGTAGCTTGTTGTCGTTGTTGGACTAACTACATTTGATCCTGAAGAATATGTATAATAACTTGCCCCACTTGGTGTAATTGTAAATGAATTACCAATACAAATAGCTCCTGAGTTAAGACTAATGTTTGGAATTGCATTAACAGAAACTGTGCTTAAAGCAGTATTGGTGCAACCTAATGCGCTTGCTCCTATAATTGTAAAGATTGAGGTCGATGTTGGACTTACCACATTTGACCATGATGAATACGTGTAAAAACTTCCACCACTAGGAATCAGTGTAAATGAATTACCACTACAAATAACTCCTGAATTCACGCTAATGATTGGTGTTGCGTTAACAGTCACTGAGCATACTGCTGTGTTAGATCCAACACAACCTAAGGCACTGGTTCCGGTTACAAAATAAGAGGTGTTTGTTAATGGACTCACCACATTTGTTCCTGAAGAGAAAGTATAGGTATTTGCACCACTCGGCAAAATAGTGAAAGATTTGCCAGAACAAATTACCCCTGAGTTTACTGTGATGCTTGGTGTTGCATTAACAGTTACTATGCTTATTGCTGTATTAGATCCAACACAACCTAATGAACTGGTTCCTGTTACAGAATAAGAGGTATTTATTAATGGACTAACCACACTTGTTCCTGATGAATAGGTATAGGTATTTGCTCCACTCGGAATCAGTGTAAAAGATTTTCCACTACAAATCACTCCTGAGTTTATTGTAATGCTTGGTGTTGAATTAACAGTCACTGATGATACTGCTGTGTTAGATCCAATACAACCTAAAGCACTGGTTCCGGTTATAGAATAAGAGGTGTTTGTTAATGGACTAACCACATTTGAACCTGATGAATAGGAATAAGAACTTGCTCCACTTGGTGTAATTGTAAATGAATTACCTGAACAAATTGAACCACTGTTTACCGAAATAATTGGTATTCCATTAACCAATACTGTGATAATAGCAGTATTGGTGCAACCTAATGCGCTTGTTCCTGTCACTGTGTAGCTTGTTGTCGTTGTTGGACTAACCACATTTGATCCTGATGAATACGTATAAGAACTTGCTCCACTTGGAGTAATTGAAAATGAATTACCCGAACAAATTGATCCACTGTTTACTGAAATAATTGGTATTGCATTAACAGTAACAGTGCTCATTGCAATATTGGTGCAACCCAATGCACTGGTTCCAGTTACAGAATAAGAGGTATTTGTTAATGGACTAACCACATTTGATCCTGATGAATAGGTATAGGTATTTGCTCCACTTGGAATCAGTGTAAATGAATTACCACTACAAATCGCTCCTGAGTTTATTGTAATGCTTGGCGTTCCATTAACAGTCACTGTGCTCACAGCAGTATTTGTACAACCTAATGCGCTTGTTCCTGTCACCGTGTAGCTTGTTATCGTTGTTGGACTAACCACACTTGATCCTGATGAATACGTATAGGTATTTGCTCCACTTGGTGTAATTATAAATGAATTACCCGAACAAATTGAACCACTGTTTACTGAAATATTTGGTATTGCATTAACCGAAACTGTGCTCACAGCAGTATTGGTGCAGCCTAATGCACTTGTTCCTGTCACCGTGTAGTTTGTGGTCGTTGATGGACTAACCACATTTGATCCTGATGAATAGGTATATGTACTTGCTCCACTTGATGTAATTGTAAATGAATTACCCGAACAAATTAAACCACTGTTTACTGAAATAATTGGAATTCCATTAACAGAAACATTGCTTACAGCAGTATTAGAGCCGACACAACCTAATGAACTGGTTCCTGTTACAGAATAAGAGGTATTCGTTAATGGACTAACGACATTTGATCCTGATGAATACGTATAAGTATTTGCTCCACTTGGAATCATTGTGAATGAATTACCCGAACATATTGAACCACTGTTTACTGAAATAATTGGTATTCCATCAACAGAAACAGTGCTTACAGCAGTATTGGTGCAACCTAATGTGCTCGCTCCTGTCACCGTGTAACTTGTTATCGTTGTTGGACTAACTACATTAGATCCTGAAGAATAGGTATATGTAGTTGCTCCACTTGGTGTAATTGTAAATGAATTACCCGAACAAATTGAACCACTGTTTACTGAAATATTTGGAATTGAATTAACCGAAACTGTGCTCACAGCAGTATTGGTACAACCTAATGCGCTTGTTCCTGTCACCGTGTAGCTTGTTATCGTTGTTGGACTGACCACATTTGATCCTGATGAATAGTTATAAGAACTTGCTCCACTTGGTGTAATTGTAAATGAATTACCACTACAAATCGCTCCTGAGTTCAAGCTAATGCTTGGTGTTGAATTAACAGTCACTGTGCTTACTGCTGTATTAGATCCAACACAACCTAAGGCACTGGTTCCGATTACAGAATAAGAGGTGTTTGTTAATGGAGTAACGACATTAGATCCTGATGAATACGTATATGTATTTGCTCCACTCGCTGTTAATGTTGCAGACTGGCCAGTACAAACTGTGCTATTGTTGACTGAAATGGTAGGATTTGGATTTACATTAACCAAACTCGTTTCATTAGCCACACAACCAGAAAGGTTATAATCAACGGAATAGGTTGTACTAACAGTAGGAGAAACAGAAATAGATTGAGTCGTTTGTCCTCCTGGACTCCATAAATAAGTACCTCCAAGGCTGGATGGAGTGGCTGTTAAAATAGTTGAATTACCTGAGCAAATAGTTGGTGTATTTATGGTAATAGAGGTTGATGATGATGAAGTAATTGATACTGTTTGTGAAAGCAGGCAACCATTTGAACTACTAACGCTTACTGAATAAAGGCCTGTCGCCAAACCTGTTGCGACCGTTCCATTTCCTCCTGATGGAGACCATGTATAAGTATAGGGAGAAATAGCTCCTGTGGCACTTACAGTGGCTGAGCCTGTTGCTGAGCAGCTAGCATTTGTTGATGAAATACTAACATTAAAAGGAGAAATAGCAGAGCAAGAATTATTCATTGAACTAATCCAAGCTGCATTTGCGACATTATTCGGTAATCCTGGAGTTTCTGAGCCAGAAGTAGATACGTTTGCATTAGTCCAATTAGCTTGATTCGTATAAGAATTGCTAACTGAATTATCCATATAAAAAACTTTTCCACTTTGAGTTGAATTAACGTAAATATTAGTGTTTAACGTATTATTTCCCCAACTTATTGCAAATATAATATTTCCTAATGCATCAACTGTGTGAAATGAATCAGCCGTATTCGCCATACCAACATTACCCCATGGACCTGATGTTGTTAAGCCTGAAGTTGGATATACTGCACTTGCTGTACTAGGTAATGTTGTATGTCTTTCTATTAAAGAGGTATTACTAATAGGTATTATTAAACGACAGTTACCATCGGACATTGATAAATCTGACAATGGAGTTGCAACAGTTCCAATATTTGTATTATAATCGAGGTCATTATAAATTAAAATGAGTGTGCCAATTGGAATGTTTGACCAAAATGGGTCAAACTTAAGACGATAACAACCATCAGCAATACCTGTCCCAGAGCCAGAAGCATGGGCTCCATTATTATCATCAATGTAATACCCTCTTAAATCCAAAGTAGGAATTCCGTTACACGTAGGTGTGCCAACAACTAATAATTCTACATATTCTTTGGAGCCACTAGGTCCGTTTGAAAGCTCATTTATGATAAGGGTTTGTGACCTTACGTTGAAAAAAAAGGATAGGGAAACTATACTAAAAAAAAATCGTAATTTCACTTTAAACATGCTTGCTTCCTTTTAATTCCAAAAATTAAAAAAGCGGTTAAGGGTTTTTATCTCTAAAATAATTCCTTTAGTTTGCTCATTTTATTACTAAAAAAAGTGTAAAAATAATGGATTGATGATAGTTTAACTTTACCTCAATGTTATGAAATTGCTCAAGAGGGTGGGATTATTGAAACCGTTCAACCCTTTTTTTTAAACCAGGTTTTTATTTGAACCAATCCAATCAATATAAATTCTATAAATATTACTCTGATCAATAATCTTGTTTTTATTTCACGCATGGGCTTATATTCATTTGTATAATCCTTCCAACTATTTACTCGCATTAATTGGTATGAAATTCTATTAGATTTTAACTAACAAAAAAAATCCCCCTTCGCACTTAGCAAAGAGGGATTTAGTAAATCAAAAAAAACTTATTCTTTAATAACATTGCCTCTGTAAACAGATTGATTATTATCCATAACACTGATAAAATAAATTCCTTTATCAATGGCGTTTAGATTAATTTGATTCATCAATTCTGCTTTTTGTGTTTTAATGTTCTTTAAAAACATCATTTTATTTAAAAGTCTTTTAAACAAAAAAGCCTTATAGACTAGTATCTATAAGGCTTTAGCGGTGGTGGGAACTACTGGGTTCGAACCAGTGACCCTCTGCTTGTAAGGCAGATGCTCTGAACCAGCTGAGCTAAGCTCCCATTTTTTTAGATTGTAAAGGTAAGATAAAAAAATAATTTTTAAAACATTTATTTTTTATGCTTTTTCTATTAGATCTGGAATTAACATTCCATCTACTAAAACACGACCACAATGCTCGCAAACAATAATTTTTTTATTTAAACGAATATCTAATTGACGTTGAGGTGGAATTTTATTATAACAACCGCCACACGCATCACGCTCAACCGCCACAACTGCTAATCCATTACGTGAGTTTTGTCTAATTCTTTTGTAAGCATTTAATAAGCGCTCATCAATACTTGCTGATGAATTAACGCTTTCTTTCATTAAGTCTTGTTCTTCTTTTTCGGTTTCGGCAATAATTTCGTCTAATTCACTTTTCTTTGCTTTTAAATCTTTGCTACGCTCTTCAAACTCAATTTTGCTTTTTTCGAGTAATTCGGCTTTTATAATAATATTTGCTTTTGCCTCTTTGGTTCGCTTTTCGGCCAACTGAATTTCTAAATTTTGAAATTCCATTTCTTTAGTAATGGCATCGTACTCTCTGTTATTACGAACTTTACCTTGTTGAGCCTGATATTTTTTAATATTAGCCTGAAAATCTTTGATGGCTTGTTTTTTCTCGTTTAAAAAATTTTCAAGTTCGGCTACCTCGTCAGTAACATTAGTTAATCGGGTTTGTAAGCCAGCAACAGTATCTTCTAAGTCACTAACCTCTAATGGTAATTCGCCACGAATAGTTCTTAAACGATCTATTCTGCTATCTATTAATTGAAGTTCGTAAAGATTTCTAATTTTGCCTTCAACCGAAGCATCTATCTTTTCTTTAATTTTTGCGCTCATAATATTAAAAATAATTTATCGGATTGGTATTAATTTTTGATAAATGGATTGCAAATGTAGGAAATTTATTTTGAATAATATCATAAAAAATTTCGGGGGTAAATTGCTCTGATTCAAAGTGACCCACATCAATTAAAATAAGGTTTTTATCCACGTCAAAAAACTCATGATATTTAAAATCTGCAGTAATATAGGCATCAGCCCCGCTTTTAATGGCATCTTTTAGTAAAAACCTACCGCTACCGCCACAAAAAGCAATTTTTTCAATCATATTTCCGGTTTTGGCCGTGTGTTTGATGCAATTGGATTTAAAGGTTTCTTTTACAAATTTTAAAAATTCTTCTTCTTTGAGTGGTTTTTTTAAATAGCCAATCATGCCACTACCAATATTTGGATGAGTATTTTGAAGTTGGTAAATGTCAAAAGCTACTTCTTCGTATGGATGAGCCTGTTTTAAGGCATTAATCAGAGTGTTTTCTTGAGCGGATTCAAAAATTGTTTCGATTTTAATTTCTTTTCCGCTGCTTAATTCTTTTGGGATTCCAACAAAAGGTTTGCTTTGCTCATTTCCTTTAAATGTACCTGAACCACTGGTGTTAAAGCTACAGTTGGTATAATTACCGATTTGCCCTGCTCCAGCATTAAATAAAGCTTCGAGTACCTTTTGATGATGGGTTTCGGGGACGTAGGTAACTAATTTTTTTAACACACCTTTTTTCGGGCATAAAATACTAGTGTTAATTAAGCCCAAACGATCGGCTATTTTTTTATTTACGCCCTGGGCTACATTATCCATATTAGTATGGCAGGCATAAATGGCAATGTCGTTTTTAATCGCCTTAATTATTGTTCGTTCGATGTAATTATTTCCGTTTAATTTTTTTAAACCCGAAAAAACGATAGGGTGATGAGCCACAATTAAATTTGATTTTAAACGAATGGCTTCGTCAACAATTTCTTCGGTACAATCTAAGCTAAATAATACGCCATTGGTGTTCCACTCTTTTTGGCCTGTAATTAAACCGCTATTATCATACTCTTCCTGATAAGCAAGAGCTGCAACGAGTTCAATTTCAGATATGATGTTATTGATGGTCATATAAAAATTAACTAAATAGCCATTAAAATTTTATTATTAATTTTTAATTATTTTATAATTTAAGCGTTCTTTTTTATTTGAAGTTAATGATAAAAAGTAAATTCCTGAGTCCCAATTTAAAGTTTGAATGGTATTAAAAGAATTAGATAAATCTTGTTGTTTTATGAGTTGCCCCATAGAATTAAAAACATTCAATTTCCAATTTGCATCTGTGGGTAAATTTTCGATATTAAATTCTTCATCGCAGGGCATCGGAAATATATGGGTTGGAGATTGTTGACTATTTTGTGATAACGAATTTGTTTGAAGGTTGTAAATACGAATATAATCTACCTCCATGGTTGCAGGAAAAATAGTGGTTCCGTTTGGATTTCCTGGCCAGTTACCTCCAACAGCAACATTTAATAAAAGAAAAAATGGTTGTTGAAAAATTGCGGCTGTATTATTAGTTGAGAATGGAAATTCGTAAAACGCGTGCCCATCTAATGTAAAAATAATACTATTAGATGACCAAATAGCTCCAAAATCATGAAATTGATTTTTATCGAAAGGTATTGAACTGCCTTTGTAAGTATGGTTGGAATTATATTTCCAATGAACGGTTGAGTTTGAAAGATTTTCGTTGTTAACATGTTCCATGACATCAATTTCGCCACATTGAGGCCAACTAACAGTTTCGAAATTAGCGCCTAACATCCAAAAGGCAGGCCATATTCCTTGTCCGTTTGGTATTTTAATACGAGCTTCTATTTTTCCGTATTTAAATTCCATTAGATTATTAGTAATAATTCTTCCTGATGAATAATTGCTCCCATTGATGTTTTCGTTTCGGGCTATAATTTTTAAACTGCCATTGTTTACCTGTACATTGTTAGAGTTATTTGTATAATATTGAAGTTCGTTATTTCCCCATCCGCCACTAGTGCCGATATCATAA
>Ga0209297_1002515_pt1 | contig 10099 bp, 8 predicted proteins | sample S_130805_MF_Meta_FD_187322 | JGI IMG/M metagenome (GOLD analysis project Ga0209297, IMG submission 187322) | Freshwater microbial communities from Lake Simoncouche, Canada to study carbon cycling - S_130805_MF_MetaG (SPAdes) (version 2) | ecosystem: Environmental > Aquatic > Freshwater > Lake ... | reverse complement strand
TTCAAGCATGGCCATTTCGTGAGGTTTGACAGCGGGGTCTCGAGTCAATGACTCAAAATGAAAGAGGCGAGCGAGTGGAGTCCACACGATGTGGTAACCCGCTTCAAGTACTTTGTTTCCAAAATCAAGATCATTAAAACACGCAGGGAAGTCGATCGAAAAACCACCGAGTTCTTCATATATCGAACGATGAATTGCTGCGCACGCCGCAGTAACACCGCTTACTCGGCGAGTCACGCCAAACATTCCAAACTTGCCTGTCTGGTTGGATGACAATCCGCTTCCAATGTTGTGTGGGGATGGGATATTGGTGTGTCCAGCGCTTTGAATCCGTGAATCTTCGAGCAGCAGCATTGGGCCAACCATGGCAACATCAGGAAATTGCAACATGGACACCAAAGTTTCAATCCAGTCCGCATCAATGACTTCTGTGTCGTCGTTCAGCAAGATCACTATCTCGCCGGTTGAGTGTTGTACACCAATGTTGCATTTGTCTGAAAAATTAAATGGCAATGCATAGTGAACGATCTTGACCCGCGGATCATCGGGGAATACAACCGGATATTGTGACTTGCCTTCCTTGACGTCGAGCACGACAACAATTTCAAAGTTCGAATATGTCGATTTACTGAGAATGCTTGAAATTGCATTCTCGATCAGACAGGTATGTACTCCCCAAACACGTTGCCCATCACCTCGTGTAGGTATAACAATGGATACCCGAGGAGGGGGCGAACTGATTGTTGGCCGAACCTGAATAAACCCAGCATCAGAAACCGAAACGGTTGCGTCAATTTTGACTCGCCGCAGGTGATCATTCACTGCGCGTTCGGCAGAAACTAATGCATATGGCTTAGCGTCTAGTTGGTTTGCGGCCGATCCGGGAATTGCTCGCCAGTGATACAACACTTCAGGAATATGAGCAATGGTTCGTGCACGTTCTGTTATGCGCAGGATCAAATCGTAATCTTGCGAGCCTTCGTACCCAGTGCGAAATCCACCAACATCATCAATAAGTGTTGACCGAATAACTGAAAAATGACTGCAGTAGTTTTGCCCTAATAATCGAATCGGGTCAAACGCGGGTTTACGAAACAAATCGTAGGGTCGACCTTTTTCATCAAGCTTGTTTTCGTCGCTGTAGACGTAGTCAATTGTCGGGTCTTTATCAAGTGTCGCCGAAACAAGATTCAGCGAATTTGGATGCAATGTGTCGTCGTTATCTAGAAAAGCAATGAACTCACCAGTTGCGAAGTCGAGAGCGTCTTGTGAAGCCGCGACGATTCCACCATTCTTCGCCCTAAACATGATTCGCACCCGTTTGTCTTTGCGAGCCAAGCGCTCCATAATGCTGCGAATCTGTGGGTTGGTTGACGCATCATCAACTAGACACCACTCCCAATTGTCATAAGTCTGGGCGAGCATTGAAGCTATGCAATCCTCAAATGCATCTATGGGGGGGTTGTAGACAGGCGTGACGACGCTAAACAGTGGCACGTCTGTGTCAGCCGACTTTGAGAATGCGGCGTGCTATTCGAGCGGGGAGCATGACCAAGCGACCCATTTTCCATGTACGAGTTGCGTAAATATCCCGCGCCTTTTTGCGCGCCTGGCGCACCTGGCGGTCGGCTAATTGTTGATGCAGCACAAAATTTGCTTGAGCTTCCCCGAGTTCTGCCGCGCATCCGCGGGCATAGTCACGCGCCTGCAAGACACGCATCTCGGAGTCAGCCAACTCACGTCTAAGTACGTCTATCTGTGTCTGAAGTTGAGCGGAGTCGGTCAGGCTGAACCGGTGTTGTAGTACACCAATTTCTGCAAGTAGTCGTTCGCGTGACGCATCGCGTAAGTCTGTCGGGTTCGCTACTTGTGAACCACTGTCACTCATAGAGAAGATCTTACAGCAGGCTTGATTGTGTGATTGGACAGTGAAAATTGGTGCATAATTTGATCCTCATTGCTAGCGTCATATCGTCTCTCGGGCGAGTGGCGAAATGGCAGACGCGCTGGCTTCAGGTGCCAGTGTTCGAAAGGACGTGGGGGTTCAAGTCCCCCCTCGCCCACAACTGAAGTTGGTAGGGTTTTCAGCAGTCGTGAATCAATTAACCGAACTTCGTCGCTCCAAGAACCTGCTCTGGAACCTGACGCTTCGTGAACTGAGATCCAAGTATCGCCGGTCCTTTTTGGGTTGGGCCTGGTCGATGCTTAATCCGCTGTCCAACATGGTCATTTACTGGTTTGTTTTTGGCGTAGTTTTTGGCGCCGAAGCGCCAACAGGGCACCCGTCTGGGGTCAATAATTACGCGCTGTACTTGCTCTCGGGAATTTTGCCGTGGGGTTTTTTCTCGCTTGTCACCAACCTTGGGCTTGGGTCGCTCATCGGCAATGCAGGTTTAGTGCGCAAAGTATTTTTTGCCTGGGAGACACTGGTATTTGCGCAAGTCATATTTTCATTTGTGCAATTTTGTATTGAGATGTCGTTGTTGTGTGTTGCATTGATTTTGGTTGGTAGCCCAATTTTGCCTTGGATTCCCGTTGCATTTTTAATGATGCTGATGTTGGCGGTGTATGCATCGGGGTTTGCGTTAGCGGTTTCGGTTGGCGCAGTGTTCTTTCGTGATTTGCGTTACTTATGGACGATCCTTATCCAAGTCATGTTTTTTGCAACACCAATCATCTACCCACCAGATCGCTTGGATGGAAAACTGCATCCATATCTTGAATTCATTTTCCATTGGAACCCGATGGCAGTGTTCATCCTGTCGTTCCGCCGATTGCTGTATTCAGGACGGGCACCCGAGTTTGGCCACGTGGTGTACCTTGCGTGCGCCTCGGTGATTTCCTTCGTCGTTGGTTGGGCAATCTTTGTCAAACTGTCGAGGCGTTTAGCCGAAGAGGTGTAAGTCGTTATTTAGCGTGGCGCTCAATGTTCCACGAAGATGGAACAGCAACTAAACCTTCTTCAAACAAGTCGTTTTGGTGCACATCAAACCTGATCCAATTTTGACAGTGGTCGTATTCGGTTGTTCCGGTCGCATCAGTACACGCAACAGAGATGTAATACGTACCTTCCAATAACGGAAGATGAGGAATGTCAATCGTTGCGGTGACCGAATCAGGAATATTTCCAAGCGAAGAATTGGCTCGCTGAGACGTGGTGGACCACACGACGGTGCCATCAAGCTTGCTGATATAGATCTTGATTACCGGTGCACGAAGCGGCATTTGTGCAGTGATGTGGGTGGTCACTCGCATTGGGGCATTTGTATCGACTCGTTCAATGGCTTGCCCAGACATGTCGGTGAGCAACACACTGTCAATGCGTGCCTCTTCTGTGCCCCAGCGTTCGCGCAAGTCGGCGTCCTTGGCGGAATGCTGTGAATAACTCTGTCCTGTATATGCCGCGATCACTTCCGCCGCTGGCCCACGCATTTTAAGGTGACCTTTTTCCAGCCAAACAACTTCTTTGCAAAGTTGCTGCACTGCGCCAAGACCGTGACTCACCACAACGATGGTGCGTCCTTCGCGGCGAAATTGCTCAATCTTTTCGCTGCTTTTTCGCTGAAAAGATTGGTCACCAACAGTGAGTACTTCGTCAATGAGCAGAATCTCAGGCTCTACGTGTGCGGCGACAGAAAAACCAAGGCGAATGACCATGCCAGATGAATAGTTTTTGACGGCGGTGTCAATGAAACGCTCAAGCCCTGCAAACTCAACGATGCTGTCAAATTGTCGCTCTGCATCTTTTTTGGAAAGGCCCAAGATCGCGGCATTGAGATATACATTTTCGCGACCAGACAACTCTGGGTGGAAACCAGCACCGAGTTCGAGCAGCGCGGCAATGTTGCCGTTAATTGATACCTTGCCTTTGTCGGGACGATAAATGCCCGTCAAACATTTGAGCATGGTGCTTTTGCCTGAACCATTTGAACCGATGATGCCAAGAGTTGAACCGTGCTCAACTTCGAATGAAACATCGTCGAGTGCCCAAAATTCTTCATACTTGGCACGTCGACCACGCAAGATGGCGGCCTTGATATAGCGGTTACGTTCGTGATAGAGCCGAAAGTTTTTTGAAACCGAATCGACGACAATTGCTGGTTGAGACATGTGGTAACGAGCCTAGTGCTGGTTTCGAAGTTGCAAGAGGTGCGCGCGAAGCGATGCCGATAGCACTTTTTTGTCCCAGTTAATAATCAGCGAGTCGGCATGATCCAGATAGTACGTCTGTTCATCTGTTGGATGATTCGAGTCTTGATACCACGGCATATGCCTGGCGGTGTAGGGCGGTGCTGAACGAAGTGCATGATTATTTTGGTGATGTTCGCCTGGTCTGTACATTGCAAAAGTCGTGTCGATTTCAGCAACAAAAAATCCAGATGGGTGTACGTTCTTCCAAAATTGTGATTCCCACAAAATGACATCGTCACGGTGGGCGTAATGCTCAGGCAAGTCGTCAAGGCGAAGGCTAAAACCAACTTTGTCAATTATTGGATACTGGTTGAGTGTTGTGTAAAACAGCTCGAGCACATCAGCGGGGCATTCTTTCGATGGCACCACATCCGGGTCGGTGACAATGAAATGGGAATCGAGTCCGAGTTCGGTTACAAGACCACTGAGCCAAGGCGCGCGGTGCCCGAGATTGAGGCCGTTCAGACGCACATTATGTGGTGTTGAGCGAAGAAATTCGACCATTGGTGGGTATGTGCTGTCGTTGTCGCACAGCCAGATATTTTCTTGACCCTGTTGTTCAAGCCATATAATCAAGTCGCGTAACGGCTCGAGCCGATCGCGCACATTAATGATGACGGGAAACTGTCGCGTCACTGCTTCGTGTCGTCCTTGAGGATGAGACCAAAGATCCGCTTAAGCCTTTTGGCAAGCCGATATTCGGGTGAAGCATCTACCTCAGCCATGCGTTCACGCAACCGGTCACGTTGGCTTGTCATTTGAACGTGCACTTCTTCAAGATGTTCATGTTCATTGATAAGTGCGTCAAGTTTGGCTTGAAGCTCGTTGCGCTGCTGGTTTGCGGTCTCAATGCCGGCACGTAGTCGACCGAGCTCATCGTCGTTCTTCATCAAGTCCAATTCACGTTTGGTTTTCACCAATTCCGCAATTTTGGTTTCGACGTACTGGCTTAAATGCTCTGATTTGGTGCGCAGCGCAAACGATTCCGCCAAGAGCTCTTTGATGAGCTGGTCACGATCGACTCCATCATCTTCTGCATGCTCATTGGTCATCACTTACAGCATAGTTTCAACCACTATGCGGTAAGTGGGGGCTTGTGTAGATTTGTAGTCAATGCAGATCGCAACTGACCGCATCAGCACGATCTTTCGATGGTGCGAATATGTATATGTCGTTGTGCTGCTCTTTGCCCTCACGCAAGGTCCGGTGCTGAGCATATGGTTCGCCAGCTCCACTCAGGGACAAACCGATGCTGTATCAGCACAATTACTCACATTTGTCGCAGTTCAAATTCCAGCTCTTCTGTTTCTCGGCTATAGGCGTGTGCCGCGCTCAGCGCTGATCGGACCAGTGGGTTTACTCGGGCTGTTTTGCGGTTGGATGTGGTTGTCAACAGTGTGGGCAACACTTGGGCAACACACGATCATCGAAGCAACAACTTTGTGTATCACTTTTTTTACGGGTGTGTATCTCGCACGAAGTTTTACATTGCTTGAGCAGCTCATTCTTGTTGTGGTAGCCATGCAACCCGGTTTGTTGTGGTCACGATATGCAATTGCAAACAATTGGACCAACTCGGTCGATCAAAACGGTAATTGGGTTGGTATTTACTTCAATCGCAACTCACTTGCTCCGGTAGCAATGGTGAGTTGCTTGGCTGCAACTGCGCTGTTGTGGATCGTAGTAATGCGCCGAGGGAAAAAGTGGCCCATCACCTTGTTGGCGATTTTGGTTGATGTAATTCTGTTTGGAGCAGTGATGTTGTTCCATTCACGATCAAACACTTCTGTCGGTGGAGCAGTTGTGTTCGCCGCAGTTTGGGCTTTCTGGACCGTAGTGCGATCACTGCTGAGAAGAAAACGCATCACCAATGAGGCTCTGCACCGTTTTGTTTATCCACTTTTTATCACTGGCATCACTGTGCTGACATGGGCAACCGTACGATTTCAAAGTGTTGTATTGAGTTTTTTTGGAGAAACAATCGACTTCAATGGCCGTTCAGAGATATGGCATTACAGCTGGACAGGGTTTCTTGAACGACCGCTAATCGGCTGGGGTTGGTTGTCCGCTTGGCGTACCCCAATGTTTTTGCGCCGAGATTTATGGTGGTCATTTGTAAATTCTGGATGGTCGCATAGTAGTTATATGGATGTACTTCTAGGTGGTGGAATAATTGCAGCGATTTTACTTATTGGAGTAGTGGTGTGGAGTGGGTACCGATACTTAGGTAGCGCTGACAAAGAAACTGCTGCGCAATGGACTCCGGCAATTATGTTTTTCGTTTTAGCCACAACCACACAAGAAAGTTTTATAGTCGGTAATCATTTTCTCTGGCTTTTACTCGTGGCTGCGGTCGCCGGTGATCTTAAACGCGTTAGCTCTCCGCAATGTCAATCATAAACACTCGAGGGTCCTGAGGGGTCAGCACGAGCAGATCACGATTGACTGGAGAAACTGGAACATGAGAAATGAGTGGATGTTCCGGTCGGGTGTCAACTTCACCAGTGCCAAATAATTCCTCGTGTACTTTTTCTCCGGCACGCAATCCAACAATTTCAATTGCTACCGATTTTTGAGAGTTTCGTACAAGTTGTGTGGCAACGTCATAAATGCTTACAGGCTCGCCCATGTCGAGCACTAAAACTTCTCCACTTCTACCAATAGCTCCAGCCTGGATCACAAGTTGTACAGCCTCAGAAATAGTCATGAAGTAACGAGTAACACCACGATGAGTCACTGTCACTGGCCCACCTTTTTCAATTTGATCTCGAAATGACAACAGCACACTGCCACGAGACCCCAAGACATTGCCAAATCGCACCGAGATGTATTTTCCATCTGCTGAGTTGGCTCCGAAATAGGCAGTGACACGCTCGGCAATCCTCTTCGAGTAACCCAAGATGCTGATTGGGTTTGCAGCTTTATCGGTAGAAATATTGACAAACACTTGAACACCTACGTTTTTGGCGGCCTGCAAGAGTGTTGCGGTACCGATGACATTTGTTTGGTAAGCCTCAAGGGGATACCGCTCGAGTAGCGGTAAGTGTTTGAGGGCTGCTGCATGAAAAACGACTTCCGGGCGACGTGATTCAAAAATCTGGTTGATTGTTGCTACATCACGTAGGTCGGCCAACACTGTCTGAGGAGTATCAAGCAATGCTCGACCATGTATCGACAACTGAACTTCATGTAGCGCACTTTCATCTCGATCAAGCATGATGAGTTCGGCCGGATTAAATCGAGCGAGTTGCCGACAAAGTTCGCTACCAATGCTTCCGCCTGCCCCTGTCACCAAGACTCTGCGGTTGACAATGTAGTCCGAAATCTGTTGAAGATCTGTGTGGATTTTGCGTCGACCAAGTAAATCCTCGTCGGTGAGGTCTCGAATATCGCCAGGATTAAGTGGACGCTCGTTCAGGTTCTGTACCGGCGGAACAATCTTTACATCCATGCCAAGCTTCTGTGCACGAGAACTGATGTCATTAATAAGGGATGAGTCTGCCGAAGGGATCGCAATAAGCAATGTCGTTGCACCAGTTTTACCGCGTGCTTCGGCAAGACTGTCCCGTCCACCAATGACGGGAACACCAGAGATACTTAAGCGATGTGTGGTGGGATTGTCATCCAAAAAACCAACAGGTAAATACGGTGATGAAGGATTTCGGAGCAAGGTATTTACTATTTGGATTCCGCCTTCGCCTGCGCCGTACACCAAAATCTTGGTCGCAGTGAGTTCAGTTGGACGGCGGAGTTGCTCTCTAGAGAGTCGCCACACATAACGATTGGCGGCCATGAGGAACACACCCGCAAATCCGCCAATCACAATTACGCTTCGCGGGTAAGGGTTAAGAGAGCGATCAAAAAAGCGGAAAACAAGCAAGAGTGTCGTTGAGATTGTTGTCGTGATGAGCAAGCCAGCAATTTCATCGAAGCTCCCATAACGCCATCTACGACGATAAATGCCGACGAGATATCCAATTAAAGCTTGAATCAAAACAACAATTGGAATGACGCGAAACACCGAGTCTCGAGTTGCAGCCATCGGATCCGGATGAATTTGATAAACAAATCTCCAATATGAGACAACCATTGCGGTACACGACAAAACAATGGAATCGAGAACAAATTGAATAACGGAACTCAAAGAATAAAACGACGAAGATCGCGTAATCCGCATAAGCACGTTGGTTGGCTTGAAACCATTCATGGGTGTTTAAAACTTCACGAATCTATAAATCAGAAAGTAATGCGCCGAGTATAAGGTTTTCAGAACGGCTCAGAGTCTCAAAAGCTTCAGCAAGTTCGTGTGATGTTGTGAGATTTTTTTGTACCACGAGGACGTATCCAACACTGCTTTCCACCAAGTCACTGAGCGACATTGATTGGATACGGGATCCGTTGACCAGTGTGATGTAAGCAGACAACTCAGGTGATTGCAACGACTGCAAAATCTTGATGGAGTCAAAGTCGTAGCCAACAGGCACGAGAACCACAGTGCCAATCTTGTGCTTGCGAGCTTCAACAATTATGGATGCTGCTATCGAAGTTGGCGCCGTGGCTACATTTTTATCGCCAAGCTCACCGAGCGCTTTGATGGAGTTAACTGTGCTTTGCAATCTTCTGACACTGCGAATCTTGTTATCTGTTACTGTCAGCTGCAATATCACCAAGATTGCAAATATCAGTCCAACAGCAAGGGCAAACAAATACGTAGATACTTTTACTGTAGAAATTGTTCCACCAGAAGTTTCGGTAATCTCGCTCACAAACGCCAACTCACCCGTGATGGAACCCGTCAACTCATGAATTGCTGTAGCTTGGAGCAAAAGTTCTGGATGGTCGGTACTTGTTGTTGGCACAATCGCTTGAATCTGTTTTTCAAGTTGTAGTAATCCACCCGAAATTGATTTCTGTCGTTCTTCTTCTACTTTGCGAACGTAAACATCAATGGCCTGGTCGCATTGAATTCGGTCTGAAGCAGAACAAGAAAACATGTAGTTGGACGCCGCATTGCTAGAAACTGTAAATAACTGTTTGCCATCTCCGTCTGCCGCCGCCAACATTGATACTTGGGGTTCGGCTCGAGTCACTGTGACTACGAGTTCCGCTCCGATTGAATCAGAGACCAGACGGGGGCCTTCTGCGCGGACGGTTGCAAGCTGATTCTGAAAACTTGGAAACTCCTTGATCGCAGCGGGATCAAGCCCGAATGCCACGAGAGCGGCAGTTTCGTCTTTTGCTCCGTAAATTTTGCTCACTGTGATTGAAGTAGGTGAACTTTTGAGGTCACTTTCTTGCGCAAACATAAGTCCAGCACTTACAACTAAGCACAATGGCACAATCCACCAGCGCAGTCGTATGACTTCCCAAATTGATTTGAGCTCAATTTGAGGGATCTCTTTAGTCAATGGCCCCATGAGTTTTAAGCCTACCAAGTGGTGTGTCAGGCATGTATTGCCACATTTTCGCGGTGGTTCATCAATTTATGGGGTGAGGCGTGTCACGATGGATGCGTGGATGACCTAGAACGAATTCTCGGATATGGCGATGCGATTGATGAGAGTGCGTCAATAGCCAAAGTCGCTGATGAATTATTTGTGATGTCGTGCTGGACACCACAGTTTTGTTCCGCACTCATACGAGCAGCAGAAGCAGCTGGTGGCTTTTCTGCCCAACCCGGCGACCCTGTGCCCGGGCATGAAATTTCTCTTGCGTTAATTAGCCCACGACTGTTTGAAGCAGTGCAAGACGACATGGGAATGCGAATTTGGCCGCAACTTCAACAACATTGGCCACTTATCGACTATCACGGAATCAACGATGTATTCATCATCAAATACGAAAAGGGCGGGCAAGAAGAATTGCGGCAACATCATGATGTCGCGCAAGTATCGGCAAGCGTCAAACT
>Ga0209297_1002513_pt1 | contig 10113 bp, 21 predicted proteins | sample S_130805_MF_Meta_FD_187322 | JGI IMG/M metagenome (GOLD analysis project Ga0209297, IMG submission 187322) | Freshwater microbial communities from Lake Simoncouche, Canada to study carbon cycling - S_130805_MF_MetaG (SPAdes) (version 2) | ecosystem: Environmental > Aquatic > Freshwater > Lake ... | reverse complement strand
ACGCGGAACCGCCGCCGGCCGTCGGCTCGATCGAGCCTCTCAGGGTCTTGCCGTCACACACCAGCTGGTCAAGATCACTTGCTCCACCTGGGATCTGAGCGATAGTCCAGTCCCGGATCGCAGCGCATAGGGAAGCGACATCAACCTGACGGAAGAAGTAACGGAAAGCTGAATCCGACGGCGGACGCCGCAGCTCCAGGCCGAGTGCCTCGGTCAGGACGCTGTGGTGGCGGATGGCAAAACGCTCCAGATCCCGCAAGCTCTGACAGCGACTCAGGATTCCCAGCACTGCCACCAAAAGGAGGTACCAGGCCGGAATGCGCACGCCTCGGCGCATCCGGGCATCCGGTATCGCCTTGAGGTAGCTGATCAGGTCGAGATCGGTTGCAGCAGAGTCGCTTTTGATCACAGGGAGGAGGCGATTCCGCCGACCTCAGCCCATGCTGACAGCCCCCGCAAGGACGCTTGTGACGGACTTTGAATCAGCCCTGCCTCAGGACTGGACCCATAAAAATCCGCCCCTCCAGAAAGCCCCAGAATTTCCCCGCGAAACTGATCCGTCTTCTCGTCGTAGTCAATTTTGGCGTGGTAGCCATCCACATTCATGAGATTCATGGTGTCACTCCGTGTTCTTCAAACCACTTGCGGATCGAAGCAACAGCACCCTTGTCTGTATCAGGCGATGGATGGGGTCTGTGGAAGACCCTGACTTCGCCAAACAGAACGACCGCGACTCGGCTGCCCGCCCTCTCGCTGACATCCCCACCAAGCTCCTGAAACAGGGCCTCGATGTCCCTCCACGGCAGGCTTCCGCTTCATCCGTCTATGGTACTACCGCCCAGAACCAACAGCAGCCTCTGGTTAGCGGCTTTCTGGATACGGATAACGCTGGCCCTGAGTGGCAGGCAGAATGCTATTGCTATCGAAGCAGGCTTGACGGTGGCCTGTCCACTCCAGGGGCTTGTTCGAAGGTGTCGCATCTCCACAGGCAGCGCTTGCGGTCATTCGCCTCGCCAGCAGAGCTCAAGTCAACTCCACCTCACTTCTCACACTGGCGCTCAACTTCAGACCCAGGGCCGTGACCACCTTCAGGATCGTGTCAAAGCTCGGACTGCGCTCTCCAGACAACGCCTTGTAGAGGCTCTCCCTGGACAGTCCGGAATCTCTGGCGACCTGGGTCATCCCCTGGGCCCGTGCGATGTCGCCCAAGGCCTTGGCAATGAAGGCAGCGTTCCCATCTGCCTCCTCAATGCAGACTTCCAGGTAGGCCGCCATCTCCTCCGGTGTGCGGAGATGCTCGGCAACGTCGTAGGGGGTGGTGGTGGTTTTCATCAGATCTCCTCCGGCAGGTTGTCTGCCAACAGAAGGGCCTCATCGATGTCCTTGGCTTGTGAGCTCTTGTCTCCGCCGGCCAACAGGATGATCAACTTGGCTCCCCTATGCAGGTAGTAGACCCTGTATCCAGGGCCGTAGTTGATCCGCAACTCCGACACGCCGGCCCCTCAGATCACGGAGACCTGCAAGCCATCGGACGAACCGCTCTGTCTGGCGGACTTCAACCATCCACCAACTGTAGCCTCCTGACTACGACCGCGCAACGCTGCCTTGCAGGCTCCCACTAAGGACGACACATCCCGGGTGGAGCTAACCGGCCGCCGGAGGCCGAAGGCCGGAGGGAACCCAACAGCGCAGCTGTTGGGCGGTCCGCGTTGAGCGCAGGGTTAGGCATTGGGCGGCAAATGAACGGAAGCATCTTTGCCTACGACAAAGTTGTTCGACAACTTCCTTCCGAAAGCAACGGTAGCCCAAAGGCGATTTATCATCTTGGTGACCAATTCGCACTCGTCTGACAAACGCCTGAAATCAGATGCCTTGTAGTCAAACCCTTTTACGCTTGCTCCGTCCTTGCCCTTCGATAGTTTATGGCCGTCGACTTCGCTGAAGTCTGTATCTTCGGCACCTGCCCACCCAACAAACCAAGTGCTGTGGATTACATTATTTCTTGTTTCGATGAGGTCGCCCACCCGTTTGAATATCCTGTTTGCAATTAGGCGATCAGACTTATCGAGGTTGCAAGCTTCGGCCACCATTGCTTGAAGCATGGTTTTAAGCGGATAGGCAGTTTGGTCGGCAAGCATGATGTTGGCTAGCTGCTGATTCTGTAGCCCGGATTGCTGCAAAAGAGCCCGTATTCCAAATTGCATGGCAAGCGAAACGTGTTCGAAGTTGACCGCGAACCGACCAATTTCCTGATAAATCTCGTTCGTTTGGCGAGTGTGCTTTTCTCTGAGTTCTTGGTCCATAGGAACAGAAGTGAAAATGCCTAACGCTGGCCATCACCTGCCCGCAGAGAGCCATAGGAATAGACACCCAGAGGGCGCAGTGAAACTGCGGTGGCGGGTCAGGTGCATGGTTGTGTTAGTTTGCGGAAGTCAGCTTTTGGAGGAGCTCCGCCACCTCCGCCTGCAAGATAGTCAAGTCTGAATACACAACACCGAAGACTGAATCGTCATCTATAGCCCCATAGTCGTGAGCTAGCAAGTTTCTAAAATCAACGATCGCTCGCGAATTTGAAATTGAGGCAAAGAGCTCCTCATCAAGAGCGCTGATCCGACGAAGCGCAGCGCCAATAATGATGAACTCTCGCTCGACAGATGATCTGATAGACCGAGTAGCGCGATAGTCCTCAAGTGATACGCCTCGCATGACATCGGCAATGGCATAGGCGGCATCCATGATGTCCTGCAAGTAAGCAGCTATATCACGCGGCATAGATGAGCTTCTTAGTGCGATCGATCTCCTTGGCGATAACCTTGTTCTTAACCGCTCCCCGCATTACCAAGTCAACATCAGCATTGAAGATCCGCCTGAAAGCTTCTCGTGCATCAAGATAGACGTGAAACTTCTTCGTGACATCAATGGGACCAAACTCGACAAGAAGGTCAATGTCACTTTCCCCAGGCCTGAAGTCCTCTCTTATTGCCGAGCCAAAAACAAATAGACGCTCAATACCGTATTGCCGGCAAGCGGCCGCAATCTCGTCCTGCTGTTCGTCAACAGAGATGGTCATGGCCGAATGCCTCCAAAGGACACCCTAGCGAAAGAGCGCGTCTACCACCAGTGGAGGTCCACAAGCCGTCCCGCCACGTCAAACTAACGCTATTTGGGTGGATCCTCGCTAAGTGATAACAAGACCATTCGCCGTCCGCATAAAAATCCGAAGTCATTCCGGGTTGAGGTCGAAACCCGCTGTGAGTAATCAATCCTAGGCAGGGAGCTAAGCATGCATGGTTCTTCTGCGGACCCGCATTTGAGCCCAAGCCCCCCGGCCTGGGTGGCCTGCTTGCCCTGGAGTTCTGACCAAAGCCATGCAGATTGTGCATGGATCGGCCCGTGTCTCACTGGTGCCTCTGGCAAGGGCAATGACCCCCAGTTCTTCCGCCTCCCCGCCAGGTCCCCACAGCCGCCCTTGTGCTGAGCCCCCTTGGCTGTGGGACCGCCTGCAGTTGGTCGACGTGTCCGACGACAATCTGGTTGAGGGGCGGGTGGCGCCAAACCGGTTCGGTTGCCATGCGCAGGGCACCAGGTCATGCCTGCTCCCCTTACCACTCAACAGAGTGCGCTGATCCTGTCCAAATGACGAGCCGGCAACCGCCCGGAGGTGGCAGCCGCTGCTGGAGCACCTGCAGCCGCAAAAGCCAGATCAGCACTGGAAGGCCCTGCATGGCCTAACGCCGGAGCTGATGGTTCCGCTGGCCGAACAGCCGGGTGATATCGGCTTCTGCGACTTCACCATGGGCAAACGAGTGGAGATCACCCTGCGGGGCGAAACGTTTCCGCACCTGCTTGCCGCCTGCGGCGGTGTGCCCAAAGCGCTGCGCACGGCGCGACTAGACGGCGATGCGGTGGACGTCGAAGCAGCAAAGGGGTGGAGGTGGCCTGTTCACTCGAGGGACTGGTTGGCCGGCACTATTCGCTCAAGAAAGCAGCTCCTCGAGTTCATCTCTGGTTTGCTCAGTATCACGCAGGATTTTGGAAAGCAACCCAGGACCCAGCGTTTCACAAGAATGAACAGGGACTACAGTAGTTCGGCCGTCGGGATGTCTCAGAAAATGATGACTTCCCTTAATTCGCAGTACCTCAAAGCCAATCTTCCGAAGTGCCAGGATGAGCGCCTTGCCTGTGACAGCGGAATATGTTGACACGTCTAGACTGTGACTCGCTGAACACCAACGAAGTCCAGATGTTCGACCATTCCGTCCTGAACCTCTAGGCAGAGTTCAATGGCTTCTCTGATTCGGCCCATCAACTCATCAAGAGACCGTGCCTGTGTGTGGCATCCGGCCAGAGAGGGCACGCTCGCAACGTAAAAGCCCTCTGAGTCTCTCTCAACCACCACATCGAACTGTTTTGCCATGGGAATCACCTGCGTCCACTCACGATAGCCCTGCCACAACCTGTCGGCAGCTCTTCACTGGCCCCGTCCAACGCTTGCCATCACCTACCCGCAAAGTGATCGTCCTTTGCGGAATTGAAGGGGCAGGGTCAGGTGCATGGCCTTGTTAGCCAGGCCTTTACACAGCGAACATCGCCCACCCCAATCGCTTGACGAGACGTTCCTGATCGACGGCCCTCAGCTGATCTGGCACAACATGACCGTCTTTGGTCCTGGCGATGACCCCAGGTCAACGCTGCGGCAGCGGCTCCGCAGGAATGGTCACCGCTCGGCGAGAAGCACCACAGGCTCGTTGCCCTGCTGCAGCAGCCGCGCCGCCTCCCGATCAAAGGTGACCAGAGCCTGGGCTCCAAGCGCTCGGCCTTCAAACGCGATCACGCCATCAGCAAAATCACCGCCAGCAGCCAGTAACCTCAGCCCCGCCTCCACGCAATCGCCGCGGCCAAGGCCGTACACCCTGCGCAGCACCCAGATCAGCTCGCACAGCATCCATGGCTGTTCGGCATGCAACTGCAACAGTCCTCCGGGTCACACCTCCACATCAAGGCGCTGACCCGGCCGCAGCTGCCCCTTGGCCGTCACAGTCAGAGAAGTGGTCATCCACCCAGGAACCGACCAACTGTTTCAAGGAAAGGCGGATTTGCCTTTCTGGCGGCCTCTCAAGCCGCCAGAGGTTGCAGCGGATGCTGTTCAAGCACCTGCTTGAGATAACGACCCGTATGGGAGCTGGGATGCACCTCGTCCCGGATCAGCGCCGTTGGGTCGACCTAGCCTGCGTTCGAGCAGGACAGCGAGATCCGTCAGAGCGTGGGTTAGGAAACTGGATCCACCTTGTTCCACCATCCTTCCCTCACAAGGATGCCCGATCCACCGGCCGGTCAACACGAGTCGGATCTAACTGCGGGCCACAGAGGACGACCGCGTCCTGCTGGATCGGGCCGCGACAGCCCTCGGCACTGACCGGAGTTCCTTCCTGCTCGCCCAGGGGCGCCTGGCCGCTCGGCCCGCAGCCTGCCGGGCCTGACGTGTTTGTGGTCACCGAGATCAATCAGCCAGCAGTTGTGGCCTACTACGCCTGGTGCATGCCGAATCCGAACAGGCCCGAGCCTTCTACGAGCATCTCATTCCGGAATTGGAGCGCTCACCCACCGATCCGCTGCACCTGCTGCTGCTGCTTAAAGACATCCGCCGCACACTGGCCGAGCGGGCACGGTGATGTTGTGTTGATCCCCCATGGAGCAGAATCTCAGCCGAGCGATGGGTCGCTTGGGAAACAACCTCGGGCAAGCAGGGCTTGGTGGTTGGGTTCAGTGTTCAAACGGATTCACCACGGCCACTCCCGCATCCATGAAATGGCGTTGATTGCGGGTGGCCAGCAGGGCTTCTGAGGCCAATGCGATTCCAGCAATCAAGGTGTCGCGCAGGTCAACCGGTGTGCCCTGCGCCTTGCGCTTGGCTGCCAGTTGTGCGGCCCGCTGGGCCGACCGCCCGTCCAGGGTGGCGATTCGTCCTGATACCAGTTGGTCGAGAAGGCTGTTCAGCCCTTGCTCCAGCCGCTCACGCCGCGATCCTTCAGGCATGATGCCAAGCCCGTAGCGCAGTTCAAAGACCACCACGCTGGGCAACCAGATTTCGCTGACGGGTTGTCGATCCAGCCAAAGAACCACATGGCGATCGGGTTCGTTCTGCATCAACGCAGACATCACATTGGTGTCAAGCAGAATCACGCGCCGAAATCCACCGGGCTTGCCTCTTCGCTGGGCCATTGGGGCATCTCCTCATCGAGCCCCAATCCTGCAAAGAGGGCGGCCATGCGGGTTCCCAGTCCCTGCGCCGACGGTTCTGAGACCCAATCAGCCGCCTGTGCTGCCTGGCTGAGGATCAACCGCGCTTCTTCCTCCATACTGCGGCCGTAGCAAAGGGCACGCCGTCGCAGCGCTTCTTTCACCGATTCATCCAGATTCCGCACCAACAACTGCGCCATAACCAGGCCCGTCGAGCGAAGTGATATCACGCTAGCAGCAAGCGCGCCAGCCAGGAAGCCGGTTTGGACGCCGCTGTCCAGTGTCAGGACGAGCAAGCGACAGCTCCTGATGGTGTTGATTGACACCCCGCTCTTTCTGGCCGCGATCACCACTGGAGCAGCGACCCAGCTTTTGGCAAGGCTTGGCAGCCGCCGTGGATTGGGAGACCTTGACCCAAGCGACCGTGCGTCGATCGTGATCAGGCACTGTCACCCCTGCTGAATGCCTGAGGAGCCTTTGTCACCGGTCGCCGCAAAGGTGGCCGACCGATGGATCGTCCCCAACAACTGAGCCACCAGCTGGTAGGCCAGCCTTTTGCCGAAACCTGGGGGATCGCGCCATCGCCCAGGTGAACCTCAGCCGCAGCGCAGCTTTAGGAACAGCGCGCGGCCTGCAGCTCCAGGCGCCGCCAATCCGTTCGCATTGAGAGCATTTTGAGAGCATCCGCCGGGCTATGCCCTCTTTGAGCCTGCGGGGCCTGTCAGAGCAAACCTATGCAGGCCTGCGGGATCTGGCCCGCCGTAACCACCGCAGCATGGAAGAGCAGGTGCGCGTCTTGATTGAGCGGGAGGTGGGGCTGGCCCAGCCCGACAGCTTGGAGCGGGCCAGGCAATGGCGGGAGCATTTTTCCGGGCGATCGTTCCCCAACCTGCAGAGCGATCTGCGGGCCGATCGCAGCCGCTGATGGCGCCCTCCTTTGTGATCGACACCTCGGCTCTGCTGGCTCGAATGCGCCTCAGTGCTGCGCAAACAGGTGCAACGCACAGCCCTTACGCTCGATGAGAGCAAGGCACTGCTGGCCGATCTCGCCGCTGCTGCCGCCCGTTGTGGCTGCCACGCCGAGACACCATGACCCAGCAACCGTGATGCCGCTGCTAGGCAAAGCACTTCAGGTTGGTGGCGGCGTCTTCCACCTGCCTTTCGCCCAGCTTGATTTCGAAGGCGCCCCAGCATCCATCATCGCGGTAGTGGTTCTGGGCAGCGACTGGGTCTGCCTCGGCATGGCACCGGATGAGAGCTTTGACCTGGTCTGCAGTGGCCACGGTGGGGGAGGCACTGGCCCATGGGTGCCTGAAGTGTGGCAAATGGCTCGGCCAAGGGCGAGGCTCCGTCAATACACCTTTTCAAGCTCCCTGCCCGGCTCTCCCAGGCGGCCACCCCTCATCTGACCAGGCCTTCAAGCCCCAAGTGGGAGCCTCAGCCGCCACCTGCGAGCTGCTGGCGCAGGGCCCCGATGGCCTTCTTCTGGGCCCGCTGCGCCGCCAGGCGCACCTCACGGTGCGAGACCGACATGGCGCTGATCTCGAGCCGCTCGGCTGCGGCCCCACAGCGACAGGCCCTCCAGGAGCGTGAGCCTCAGGGCCGTGGCCTGGGCGGCGGGCAGCTGCTCGACCAGCTGCTCCAGCGTCAGCTGCTGCTCAGCCCCGCTGGAAGCCGGCTCGGGCTCAGGGGATGCCAGCTGATCGAGCAGGCACGGCTCGCCATCAGCGCTGGCATCGAGGCTGAAGTGCCCCAGCGGGCAGTGGCCCTGCTCATGCAGGCGATGGGGAATGCGCACCAGCCGCACCCGATCGCGCAGGTGATGCTGCAGCGCCCCTGTGATGCAGCGACGCAGATAGGGCGCTGGCGGCTCGCCGGCTCTGCAGCGGGGGGCGGAGCGAACCAGGGCCTCGCGGGCCACCTGGCTCAGATCCTCCCGCTCCACCAGCGGGAACAGGCGCCGGGCTGTGGCTGAGGCAATGGCAACCGCTTCGCGGAAGCGTCCCGCAACGGCCATGGCAGGTGCTCCAGCACCAGGGCATCACGGGCCTTGAGGGCAGAACGGCTGAGGGCCTGGGCTGGCTGCGGGCAGGAAGGGGAAGCGAGGGAAGCCATCTGGGAGACGGCGGAAAACCCCACCCCCAACGGCTCGCCGCAGCGCCACTGCAAGGACGCCCCCTTGGGGCGCATGGCCCGGTGGCGATTCCCCGCCCCTCTCCGGCTGGCTGCTGGCTGGTCTTGCGCAGAAGCCCCAGACTGGAGGCATCCCGCTCAACGCCGATGAGCACAGCCACCGCCCAACGACTCACGGCGATCCTTCACCGCGAGGATGAGGTGTACGTGGCCGAGTGCCCGGAGGTGGGCACCGTGAGCCAAGGCGACACCGTGGAAGAAGCCCTGGCCAACCTGCGGGAAGCCACCGAACTGTTCCTGGAGGAGTGTCCGCAACCGGCGTTGGCGCCAAGGCTGCTCACCACCTTCGAGGTGAACGTTGCCTAAGCTCCCGCGCCTCCCCGCTGCTTCTGTGGTGGCAGCCCTGAAGCGACTGGGATTTGAGGAGTTGCGCCAGAAAGGCAGCCACCTGGTGCTTCGCAGAACCACGACTGCCGCCGATGGCAGTCCAGCTGCCGTGATCTGCGTGGTTCCCCTGCACCGGCGGGACCTGGCCGTCGGCACCCTCGCCAGCGTGCTCCGGCAAGCCGGCCTGGATGGCGACACCTTCATTCAGGCCCTTTGATGCGCCCCCCCGCGCTATGAAAACCGCACCTTCCCGGAACCCGTCACCCTCACCATCGAGCTGGCCGATTGGGTGAGCAGCAGCTCTGAGGCGGTGAGCGACAACCTGATCGTCGACACAGGTGTGCTGCAGCCGGCCTGACGGGAGAAGGGGGCCGGAGCCCCCCAGGCCTCAGAAGGGAAGCAGAGCCTCCAGCTCGGAATCCAGCGGCAGCTCGGGCTGCTCGGCCTGCCGCTCAATCAGAAGACCATCCAGAAGCCCAGCGAGCCGCACCAGCCCCCGGCCCCAGCACTCTTCGCTGAGGGGCCTACACGCCTCGCACCAACGGCAAGGCCGAGCGGTTTATCCAGGCCCTCTGCAAGCAATGGGCCTATGCGATGCCGTTCCAGAACTCCCACGAGCGGAACGCCTAGCTACCCCGTTACCTGTCGATCTATAACCGGATCAGGAAGCACTCAGCCCTCGGCGGCCAATCCCCTCAGCAGCGGCTCCATGAGCTGCTCTGCTGACAAACATGGTGAGACACAACATCTAACTACGCTGCTTGGTGTACCAGCTTGAGAAGGCCGACTTTGCAATGCCAGAAGCTACAGCTTGCCCTGGAGTTTATGTTGGCCAGTCCACCCAGCCGCACCACGGGACTGAACGTAGTAGACAAGAAGATCCGCGGCGCCACGCGATTGTACCCAACAGATTTTGGGCGTTGCCGCGCCGTCAGATTCGACGTAGCACCAAAGGCCATCTTCTCCTTGAGCTGCACCGCGCGACTCGACAATGCACACAAGCAAATCAGCCGCACCACGTGACTGAACCTCGCAAACGAGATGGTTTGCGGCCCCTCATGATTCCTTAACACGAATGAGTGCCATTGCTCCTCCTGTAAGTGCACCGCTTTCTAGCAGCGTAATACGGCAAAGACGGTGACTGCCAGGAAAGATGGCACCTCATGGCTGCCTATTAGGCTGCCTGAGCCAATGGTACATGGAGACTTGATTCTAGTCCCTCTATTGGTTCATTAATCCACACAGAATCTGGCTGCAACCAGCAACGGATTGATCTGCTCCATCGTTTGGGATTTTGTTTACGTGCCTGTTCATACACATGGCTTCGTTGGCGACAGATGGCTATTGCCACAC
>Ga0209297_1002512_pt1 | contig 10113 bp, 10 predicted proteins | sample S_130805_MF_Meta_FD_187322 | JGI IMG/M metagenome (GOLD analysis project Ga0209297, IMG submission 187322) | Freshwater microbial communities from Lake Simoncouche, Canada to study carbon cycling - S_130805_MF_MetaG (SPAdes) (version 2) | ecosystem: Environmental > Aquatic > Freshwater > Lake ... | reverse complement strand
TTGTGAGTGCATAAGTAGAAACACCCTTTGCGGTAGCGATCTGGTGCCACTTGTTGTACTTGTCATCCGCTAATTCTTTCGAACGAATCACGCCACCAAGTGGTGAGAAGGTGAGGAAGGCGATGCCTTCGGCTTCGCAGAGCTGGCGAACATCTTCGCCGTTTCGATAGCGCGGACTCCACTCATTCTGTACTGAGACAACGCCGCCATCATTCACACTGCCACCAATTTTGATGGCACGGCGAAGTTGTTCTGCGCTAACGTTACTCAAACCGATGTTCTGCACAATGCCATGTGCACGAAGCTTAAATACATTCTCCATCTGCTCTTCAAATGGCATGGTGTCATTAAGGCGATGTTGTTGCCACAATTGAATTTTATCGACGCCAAGTCGGGCAGCTGATGCCTCTACTGCGCGATACAAATAATCTTCAGTGAGATTGCGGCCGACAGTGCCGAGCCAATCTGCGCCAGGTTTGCGAGTGATGCCACCTTTAGTTGCAATAACAACTGCGCTCTTCTTCTCAGCCGATCCACTCCAGGTACGAAAGGCTTCAGCAACTAAACGCTCGTTATGTCCCATTGTGTTCCAACTTGGCGCATAAATATCTGCAGTATCGAGAAGTGTTAATCCATTATCAAGGGCGGTATGAATAACTTCAATTACTGCATCGCGACGATCGAGAATGCCCGGGCGATCAGGTGGAAAGGCAGACATCGGCATGCAACCTAATCCAATAGGTGAAATCTGGAAGGGACCGAGTTTTCTCGTTGCGCTCATTGCTGCTCCTTAGATGGATCGAGTGGCTATCTTGTCTAAAAATCCATCAACGAGCGCTGCTGCTCGGCGATTGGAAAATTCACTCTCATATTTAGTCTGTGCCTTTAAAATTGCGACATCTAAGCCTGCTGCGGCAGCTTCTGCCTTTTCGCCATCCGTCTTTGCAAACCAGGCCTCTAATACTTCAGGGTCCATCTCTGGATGAAATTGCACGCCCATGGTGCGCCCCATAGTGAAGGCTTGCGGTGCAAGTGGTGATCGGGCAATCTCGATTGCCCCAGGTGGAACGACAAAGCGGTCGTAATGAAATTGCATCCAAGGGCCACGCGAAATGAGCGATTCGTCATCACTCACAATTACATGCCAACCAATTTCTGGTTGTGGCGCCGGCGCCACACTTCCACCAAGCACACGCGCCATTAATTGGCCACCAAAGCAGATTCCTAAAATAGGAACTCCCGCATCGTGAGCTGCTTTCAAATGCTTGATCTCTGGAAGTAACCAGTTACCAATAGTGGCATCATCCCAAGCACCCCATGGTGAACCCATTGGCACAACTGCATCGAACTCTAAAAGATTGGGCCATTCAACGGTGACGTTGGGAGTAGCTGCATGTCCTTGATCAACAATGTTGAAGCGAATGATTTCAAAGCCGCGGGCAATAAATTGACGCCAGATTGGTCCACCTAAACTGACATAGTCATGCTCAATAAAGAGGACGCGCTTGGACATGGTGCTTACTGTAGGCGAATTGGTTTAATTCCGCGAGCGGTTTGCTTCTCGAAGTAAATCTCGCGTTTTTCATTAAATCGCGTCGCTTCCTGCATTGAAGTATCGAGGAAAACTTTAAGTTCATCACGCGCTGCTTGACCGTCGCCATTCAAATCTTCGCGCTCAAAGATATTCCACGCACGCAGTACCGGTGCTATGACATCGTCAAGGTGCTGTTGTAGATCGTAAATTCCAGCAAGTGCAATTCCTACCGCTTTGCGGCCAAAGCCAGGCATGCTCGCCCCTGGCATATCAAAGTTAGTGACTACATCGGTAATTGCACGCATCGCTTCATTCGGTGCCATCTCGAGGGCCGCACCCAACATGTTGCGATAGAAAATCATGTGAAGATTCTCGTCAAGGGCAATTCGCTGCAACATTGCCTCACAAATTGGATCATCTGAAATCAGGCCCGTATTGCGGTGAGAAATTCGTGTCGCTAACTCTTGGAATGAAACATAAGCAACGGTATGCAGCATGTCGCCTTCATACGGTGTTTGGTAACCAATCGACATGTGGGCCATGCGAAGATCTTCTAATTCAACTGGATCAACGCCGCGAGTTGCCATCAAGTAATCGCGCATCACAATGCCGTGGCGATTTTCTTCCGCAGTCCAACGTTCAATCCAATTACCCCATGCGCCATCGCGCCCCATAGCAATTGCAATTTCAGTGTGATAGCTCGGCAAATTATCTTCAGTCATGAGATTGAGTACTAATGAATCTTGCGCGACTGGACTCAAGCGCGAATCTTTAGCTTCCCAAGCATCGCCATTGAGTGGGCCGGCGTAAGTGCGACCTTCCGACCATGGGACATACTCGTGTGGATACCACTCTTTTTGAATCTTGAGATGGCGGTCGAGTTCTACGGCAACGACAGGTTCCAAATCACGAATGAGTTGTGAAAGTAATTTGGGATCGAAGGCTGCCATGTGCAAACTCTAAGTGCCAAGAGGCGTTACTGACGAGTTATTGATTCTCCTGAGCACGCTTTATTGCTTGTGTCGCGCGCCACTTGGCAATTTCGCCATGGTTTCCGCTGAGTAGAACTTCGGGAACTTCTATGCCACGCCAATTGGCTGGCTTTGTGTAATTGGGATATTCCAAGAAACCATCTTCATTATGTGACTCTTCAGCAAGTGATTCTGGATTTCCCAGCACACCAGGAATGAGTCGAGTGATCGCTTCAATCATTACCATTGCTGCAACTTCCCCGCCACCGAGTACATAATCACCGATCGAAACTTCACGAACGCTAATTCCTTGAGCGCGATAATGATCTGTCACGCGTGAATCAATTCCCTCATAACGACCGCAGGCAAAGACTATTTGTTCTGCCCCAGATAATTCTTGCGCCATTGCTTGGTTAAATTTCTTTCCAGCTGGCGTAAGTATGATTAATTCACTCTTGCTTGAAAGAATTGGATCAAGGGCGGCTCCCCAAACTTCAGCCTTCATGACCATTCCTGCGCCGCCACCGTAGGGAGTGTCATCGACGCTCTTGTGATTGCCATCGGCAAAGGCGCGTAAATCATGAATTGCAATCTCAATTAGGCCAGCAGATTGTGCCTTGCCCAGTAATGAGAGCTTTAAAGAATCGAAGTACTCAGGAAATATTGTGACTGCTTCTAACTTCATTTCACGACACCATCAATACTTGGTGGAATCACTATTACTTTGCGGGCCACGACATCAACGTGTGGAACTAGCTGCTGCACAAAGGGAATGAGTACTTCGCCTGCTGCTGTTACAATAGATAAGACATCTTGACCAGGCAGGTTGAGAACGTCGGTTAATTCACCGAAGAGTTCGCCACTTTCTAGAAATGCTTGGCAGCCAATGAGTTGCATAACGTGATACTCATTTGGTGCAGATTGTTCGGTGATATCTACATCGGCATAGAGCAAAGTGTCGCGAAGGGCTTCAACGCCATTTCGATCGGTGACTCCAGCAAAACCCAGGAGCAGGGTTCCGTTATGGAGGCGATGTGAAGTGATTGTTAAGTCGCCACGAGTATCTGTCTGCACGCGAGCGCCAATTGCAAAACGCAATTGCGGTTCATCGCTGCGCACCTCAATCGTGGCTTCACCGGCAATGCCGTGAGCGCGACCAATTCGTCCCACGAGCAGACGCATCTTCGTACTTAGCGAGCTTCGTCGGTCTCAATCAAATCAACGCGAACTGAACGTCCAGCAATCGCGCTAACAACGGTGCGCAGCGCTTTAGCGGTACGACCATTTCGACCAATAACCTTGCCAATGTCCTCTGGGTTAACGCGAACTTCTAGCGTTGTGCCACGACGATGGTTCTTCTCCTTGACGACAACGTCATCAGGATTATCAACGATTCCCTTAACTAAATGTTCGAGGGCTTCATCCATCATTACTCAGCTGCGCCTTCGGTAGCTTCAGCGGCAGGTGTTGCTTCAGCAACTGGTGCCTCAACAACTGCTTCAGCAACTGGAGTCTCTTCGACAACTTCTTCAGCAACTGGTGCGGCAGGTGCTTCTTCAACTACTGGAGCAGCTTTAGCTGCAAGCTTTTCTTGCGCCTTCTTCTTCAGTGTTGTTGCGCCCTCTTTTGGCTCTTCCATTGCTTGCTTCACAGCTGCTTCGTATGCAACGCGCTTTTCAGGGCGTGCTGGTGCAACGCGAAGTGTGCCTTCGGTGCCAGGTAAACCTTTGTGCTTCTGCCAATCGCCAGTGATCTTCAATAGCGCCTCTACAGCTGCTGTTGGAAGTGCACCAGTCTTGAGCCAATACAAGGCACGGTCAGAATTAATCTGAATCAGTGATGGCTCTTCCTTAGGTGAGTAGCGGCCAATCTCTTCAATCGAGAGACCGTTACGTGCCTTACGGGAATCGGTAACGACAATACGGAAATAAGGTGTGCGGATTTTTCCAACGCGCATTAAACGAATTCTTGTAGCCAAGAAAATTACTCCTAATAATTAGATGTTAGATGTCACTTCTCGCAGCGGGGTGCGCGATCGATGTCTATCCAACTTGCGGAATTTCTGATGTGTCAGGGGTAGAGGGCCCTGTCACAGGTGGCCAATCTTGCCATTCCAGCGCTCAGATACGAAATCGGCGATTAGGCGCCCTCTTCCGCCGCTCGTTTCGCAGGATTTCCCGAGCGAGATTTCTTCTTCGCAGGTTGGGCCTTTGCAGGAGCTCGCCCTGCACCCGGTGGCAGCATCGCTCCCATTCCCGGCGGCATTCCAGCTGGCACTCCACCATTGCGCACTTGCTTCATCATTTTTACTGCAGCGCTAAATCGATCAACCAAATTATTTACCTCTGACACTGCGCGGCCACTTCCCTGCGCAATTCGTGATCTGCGCGAACCATTGAGAATCTTCGGATCACGGCGCTCACTGGGTGTCATTGATTGCACAATCGCTTTCTGGCGAATTAAGTCGTTGTCATCAATGTTTTCAATCTGCTTCTTCATCGCTCCAGCACCTGGCAACATGCCTATTAGCTTTGACATTGAACCCATCTTCGACATTGCCTGCATCTGCTCAAGGAAGTCTTCTAATGTGAAATCTTCGCCCTTGATGAATTTCTCTTCTAGCTTTGCAGATGTTTCGCCATCAAATGCTTTCTTGGCACTCTCTGCCAATGTCGCAACATCGCCCATGCCCAGAATGCGTGAGGCCATGCGATCGGGATAGAAGAGATCAAAGTCAGTGAGTTTTTCACCGGTGGATGCAAACATAATGGGACGCTTTGTGACACTTGCGATAGAGAGCGCTGCGCCACCGCGAGTATCACCATCGAGTTTGGTGAGTACAACCGCGTCAAAACCCACGCCATCCATAAATGCTTTGGCGGTGCGCACTGCATCTTGGCCCACCATTGCATCTACGACGAAGAGAATTTCATCTGGTGTAACAGCATCGCGAATCGCAATTGCTTCCGACATCAGCGCTTGATCTACACCTAGACGTCCTGCAGTATCAACGATCACGATGTTATGTAATTTGCTCTGGGCAAATTTAATACCATCGCGAGCAACTTCAATTGGATTACCTAAACCATTGCCAGGCTCTGGCGCAAAGACTGGAACTCCGGCATTAGATCCGACAACCTGTAATTGCGTTACCGCATTGGGACGTTGCAAATCTGCGGCAACCAAGATTGGCGTATTACCTTTATCGAGAAAGTACTTAGCAAGTTTTCCAGCCAGAGTAGTTTTTCCGGCACCTTGTAAACCAGCCAACATAATGACGGTGGGTGGTTTCTTTGCCATGCGAATTCGTCGCTCTTGCCCACCCAAAATCTCAATGAGCGCCTTATTAATAATGTCGTAAATTGCTTGGGCTTGATTGCTGCCGGCTTGTAGACCAGGAAGTGCGATGAGTGATTCATTGCGAACTTGGGCGAGAAATGAGTCAACAACATCGAGGGCAACGTCACCATCGAGTAATGCTTGGCGAATCTCGACGCAGATCGAATCAATATCTGCCGGCGTAATTTTGCCGCGTGATCGCAGCGTCGCAAAGGCGCTCCTGAATTTCTCGGAGAGTGATTCAAACATAGGTGCTGATACTACTTACTAGCGCAGTGATTCCTCTATTTTTGCCGCTACTTCCCTGGCTCGCTCAGGCGTTAATTGTTCACCGGAAATCTCCAAGACATAGAGGGTGTCGATTGCTTCAGCGCCGAGCGTGGTGACAATGGCAGAACGAATATCCACTCGAGAACGAGTGACGGCATCACCGATGCGAAAGAGCAAGCCCACCCGATCGTGACTGCGAACCTCTAAAACAGTTGCTGCACTTGATGCATCAGGAAAAGTTTCGACAATTGCAGGTGGGACTGCAATAGAAGGAAGTTGGTCATAGGCCTTGGCGCGCTCTGCTAATCGATTCTCGAGGTTAGCTTTTCCGTGCAGCGCAGCATCAATGTCACTCCGTAATTTATCTGCAGTCGGTGCGCTAGCAAAGGGATCGAGTGAAACAATCCAGCGCATTACTGCAGCGCTTCCATGGGATCTAGTTCTGGCAGATCTCACATCGAGGCGAGCCAGATTTAATACTCCAGCTACAACAGAGAGCAATCCAGGTCGATCTGGCGCAATAATTTCAATTGCATAATCACCATCGTGTTCAAGGACGTCGACTCGAAGCGCGCCAATTTCGGCAAATGCCCTCTGCTCTGCCGAGAGTTCTGGTTCTGGCGCAATCGTGTTATCAGACATGGCAATGCGAACTCGATTTACTAAATCTGCAACCAAGCTCGCCTTCCATGGACTCCATGCAGTTCTACCCGTTGCTTCACCATCGGCGATGCTCAGTGCGTGTAATAACTCCAGAGTTTGAACATCGGGAATCACGGCGATGATGCTTGCAACTGTTGCTGGATCATCAAGATCGCGCCTAGTTGCAGTTGCTGAAATTAAAAGGTGATGAGCCACCAAGAGTTCAAGAGTCTTTACATCACTTTCGGGAAATCCTAAGCGCCGCACAAGGGGCACAATTAATTCTGCGCCACGAACGCTGTGGTCGGCTTGCGTTCCTTTTCCTAAATCATGAAAGAGCGCAGCAACAAGAAGTAGATCTGGGCGATGTACTTGTCGAGTAAGTGCTGCAGCATGTACTGCGGTTTCCACCATGTGGCGATCCACGGTGTGGCGATGGAGAACATTGCGCTGCGGTAATGAACGAAGTGGCGACCACTCTGGCAGTAAGCCCGTGATAATTCCTTCTTGATCGAGGGCTTCCCACACTTGCACCATTGCATTGCCGGCACCGATCAGCGCAACTAAATTCTCTCTGGCTTCGCGTGGCCATGGATTAGGTAACTCATGAAAATTAGCAGCTAGTTGAATACATGAATCAAGCGAGAGTGGCAGACCAAGTTGCGCCGCAGTTGCTGCAGCACGCAGTGGCAGTACCGGATCAGATTTGAAATCAATGTCGTGATCAATGATTACTTCTTGGTGCAAAACGCTGATGTTCTTTGCCACTGATGTAACTCGTGGCTTGCGCAAAAATCTTCCTAAGCCATCTTTACCGCGATGGTCCAAGCGATGCCACATCGATTGAATGACATAGTCAACAGTGCGGGCAGATGTAGCAAGCTCTGCCATGAGTGCATCTGCATCGGAGTACTTGAGAAACTCGGCAACTTTATCTTGCTCTTGAAAGAGCAGTTGATCGCGATTTCTACCACTGACAATATGAAGGGATTCACGTGCATTATTCAGAGCAGCTTCGGCATGACTAATTCTCTCTATTGGAACTTCAACTGCACCCGAGAGCGCAACAGCGCGCAGTGCATTAATGTCGCGCAGACCACCCCGTGCCTCTTTAAGATCTGGCTCTAATAAATAAGCGAGTTCGCCAGCCTTCTCGTGACGCTCTTGCATTGAGAGCCGTAATTGTCCGAGGCGACGTTTGGAATCTCTGCGCCATTCATCAATCGCATCGCTCTGGACTCCAGCTACTAAATCAGCATCACCTGCAACGAGTCGAATGTCTAATAAACCAAGTGCGACACGTAAATCATCGTGTGCCGCATCGCGAGTCTGGGTACGCGTGCGAACTGAGTGATCAACGCTGGTTGGAATTAATTCACTTTGATGTGCCTTATCCCAAATCGGATAGAGCAATTCATTAACAAATTTCGAGAGCAAATCTTCATGATGGGCATCAGTGTGCAAGATCAGAATATCTAAATCTGAACCGGGTGATAATTCACCGCGGCCATAACCACCAACTGCAGCGACTGCGATCCCTTTTTCTTCGATTGAAAACTTCTCTATCGCAAGATGGTAAAGGGAGCGCAGATAGCGATCGCTCTCATTCGACCGCGCTCTACGCTCCCTTGTTCCCATGTACCTAACCTAGTAAAGGAACGCTATTTAGATTGCATCCGATCCGCGTTCGCCGGTGCGAACGCGAACGATTTGATCAACTGGCGTGGTCCATACCTTTCCATCGCCAATTGACCCGGTAGATGCCGCCTTCACGATGACATTAACAACGGCATCTGCCTCGCTGTCATCAACTAGTACTTCGAGGCGAACTTTTGGCACAAGGTCAACGGTGTATTCAGCACCGCGATAGACCTCGGTATGACCGCGCTGGCGACCAAAACCACTGGCTTCTGACACTGTCATTCCATTTACGCCATGGGCTTGAAGTGCATCTTTAACTTCATCCAACTTAAATGGTTTCAAGATTGCGGTAATTAACTTCATGACAGTGAACCTCCACGTGATGAGCTGGTCATTTCATAAGCGGTCTCAGCATGTTCGTTGAGATCGATACCTTCGATTTCAGCATCTTTCTTGATGCGGAAACCAATGGTCTTCTCGAGTACAAATCCGAGAATCAATGTGACAGTAAATGAGTAAGCAAGTACTAAACCAACGCCGAGTGCTTGTTTGCCAAGGAGCGCGGTACCGCCACCGTAAAGCAGGCCATCGACACCGATGCTATTAACAACGTGAGTTCCAAAGATTCCGATCGAGAGGCAGCCCCAGATTCCACCAACTAAGTGGACGCCGACTACGTCGAGTGAATCATCAAAACCGAGCTTGTACTTGAGGCCAACTGCTAGCGCGCAGAGCGCACCGGCAATAAGGCCGATAACAACTGCCGCCCATGGTGCAACGAAGGCGCATGCAGGTGTGATTGCAACAAGACCGGAGACTGCACCTGATGCAGCACCAAGGGAGGTCATGTGGCCATTGCGCACCTTCTCCACCAAGATCCAACCAAGGAGTGCCGCAGCTGTAGCAACTTGAGTATTGAGAAATGCAAGGCCAGCAATTCCATTTGCAGCGAGTGCAGATCCGGCATTAAATCCGAACCAACCAAACCACAAGAGACCAGAGCCGAGAAGAACTAGCGGCAATGAGTGTGGTCGCATCGCTTCGCGGCGCCAACCAACTCTCTTACCCAACACGATTGCTAGCGCAAGACCTGCGGCGCCAGCGTTGATGTGGACTGCAGTTCCGCCAGCGAAATCTTCAATACCTTTACCGGCAAGGAAACCAGTACCAGTAAGAGTGTCGCCGACTTTATTGCCAAAGTAAAAGACCCAGTGAGCAACTGGGAAGTAAACGATTGTCACCCAGAGTGCAACGAAAATTGCCCATGTAACAAACTTTGTGCGATCGGCAATTGCACCAGAAATCAATGCTGGAGTAATAATGGCGAACATTAATTGGAAGGCAGCAAATACCAAGACTGGAATTGGGTAGGTGCCACCATTGTTAATGAGATTTCCAACTTCTCCGCCAAGGCCAGAGAGTGAGAATGAGCCATACCAAGCTGATTCACCTTTGTAACCAAATGCTAATTCGTATCCGTAAATTACCCAGAGCACACTGACGATTCCGATCGTGATCATCGACATCATCATCATGTTAAGCACACTCTTGGTGCGCACCATGCCACCATAGAAGAATGCCAAACCTGGCGTCATTAAGAGAACAAGTGCACTGCTGGCGAGGATCCAAGCGGTGTCACCAGAATTGAGAACTACTGGAGTCATAAATATCCCATTTCAGAAGTAGAGAGGTAAATGAGGAAATCTCGCCGTTGAG
>Ga0209297_1002508_pt1 | contig 10120 bp, 8 predicted proteins | sample S_130805_MF_Meta_FD_187322 | JGI IMG/M metagenome (GOLD analysis project Ga0209297, IMG submission 187322) | Freshwater microbial communities from Lake Simoncouche, Canada to study carbon cycling - S_130805_MF_MetaG (SPAdes) (version 2) | ecosystem: Environmental > Aquatic > Freshwater > Lake ... | reverse complement strand
GAGGCCGGCCTCGTTGTAGTAGCCTGCTACGAGGATGGCTTCGGGATTGGCGCTGCGGATCGAAGTGAGTTGGGCTTTGAAATCCTTGTCACCCGAGCTGTAGCTCTGCTCGCTCACAATGGTGCCGCCGTTTTTTGTGAAGTAGTCTTTGAAGAAATCCGTGAGTCCCACGGCGTAGTCCTGTTTCACATCGGTGAGGATGGCCGCCTTTTTCCAACCGCGCTGGAGCATGAACTTCGCGAGGACCGAGCCCTGGAAGGGATCGATGAAACAAACGCGGAAGATGTAGTCTCCGGTCTCCGTGACTTTTGGATTCGTCGAGGCAGGCGAGATCATGGGAATTTTGTTTTGCTGGCAGATCGGTGCGGCTTCCAGAGAGCGGGAGGAAGCGACCTCGCCAATGATGGCGACTGGTTTTTCGCGTGAGATCATCCGCCGCACGACCGTCGCCGCCTCGCCGGCTTTGGATTGGTCGTCTTCCGTCACGAGACGCACTTTTTTGCCCAGCACGCCGCCGTTGGCATTCATCTCGTCCACCGCCATGCGAACGCCTTTGTTCGCGGACTGGCCGAAGCTCGCGGTCGCTCCCGTGAGTGAGGCGAACTCGCCGATCACGATCTCGTTGGGATTTCCCTCTGCATCCTTCTTTTTACAGCCTGCAAAAACCAAACCGCAAAGCAGGGTTGCCACAAGGGCGGTGGAATGAAGGGGGCGTAAAGCTACGAGCGAAAAAAAGTTCCGAGTCATCGGGTTCACAAACTGGAAAATGCGCCCCAAAGAATCAAGTTCCATATCAGGTGGAATCCTGAAATGTGCGTTCCCCCTCGACGCAGGACGCGCTGCGGTTGATAAAAAGGCCCTCCTTCTTCATGGCCGCAGACCCGCCTTCCACTTTCATGAAACAATTGTCCCGCTGGCGGTTTGTTTTGATCGCCGTGATCCTCGTGGCGACTGTTGCCGGGCTGGCCCGCATCCGGGTGGATGCCAATGTTCTTGATCTCTTGCCGCAGGATCTTGTCCCGGTGAAGGGGCTCAAGGTTTTTCTGGGTCATTTCGGACAGCCGCGTGAGTTGATCGTCGTGGTCGAGGGCAAGGATGCCGCCTCGGCAGGCGATCTGGCTAATTCCTTGGCTGGAGAACTTCGCTCCTCGCCTGAACTCATAGTCCACAGCGCGCCTCCTTGGGCCTCGGACCCTCGCGAGCTTGTCCCTCTGGCCGCTTATGCGCTGCTCAATCAGGCTCCCGATAAATTTCAGGCGACACTGGAAAACTTATCACCTGCGAGTGCAGGCGAGCGCGCTGCGGTTGCAGTCGAACGCCTTTCCACGACCATGGCTCCGGAGGAAATAGCCCGCTTTGCCTATGATCCGCTTAATCTGCTTTCGGCGCTCGCATCCTCCGCCTCGCCGGATATGGCAAACCGCGAGTTTTCCTCGGAGGATGGCAGAACCCGCCTTCTTTATGTGAACCCCGTCTCGCCGGACCCGCTAAGGGACTGGGTGCTGCGAGCCACTGATCGGATTCGCAAGTGGCAATCCGCATCGCCCGAGCGTATGGACGCCCAGGTGGGATGGACAGGCGAGCCGGCATTTGTGCATGAAATATCAAGCGCCATGGAGAGCGACATGCGCGGATCGTCCATTTCTTCGCTCGCCTTCGCTGCGCTCATCTTCTTTCTCGCCTATCGGCGCCTGCGGCCGCTTTGGGGATTGCTTTTTTATGTCTGCTGCAGCTTTGCCATCGCGCTTGGCCTCACGGCGCTGATCTTTCCAGGGCTTTCAATTATCAGTGTCGGCTTCGCTGCCATCTTGGCCGGGCTGACCGTGGATTACGGCTTCATTCTCTACCAACGGCGCATCGAGCATGGAGGCACTCTTCAGGAACTCCGCGCGGCGACAACCCCCGGCATCCTTGCTGGAGCGTCAACCACAGCGGCGGCCTTTCTCAGCCTGAATCTTTCAGGGCTGCCGGGCATTGCCCAGCTCGGCACAACCGTTGCAATCGGAGTGATGGCTGGCGCTTTGCTCATGATTTTTTTCTATGCGAGCGATCTTCAAAAAATGCCGCTTCCCGCGCCGCGCCACTCACGCCCTGTCAATCCGCGCCTGCTCGGTTTGGGGAAGACCTTTTCGCTCGCCCTCCTTGTGATCTCCGTGGGCGCCTTGGCGCTGCTCGGTTTTCCCCGCTGGACGACTGACACAAATTCCATGCGACCTCGCGCGAGTGTTGCCTACCCGACACTGGATCGCCTCAGCCTCGCGCTGGGCAACAATCACGATGTCCTCAACATCATCGCAGCAGGGGAATCCGAATCGATCGTTTCCGAAAAACTCGCCCGTGCACGCGTAGCCCTGGAGAAGGCACTCAAGGACGGCCTGATTTCGAGTTTCGTATTGCCAGACACGCTGTGGCCGCAGATGGACTTTTTAAAAACCAATCTCTCTTTGGCATCCGCTACGATTTCTGAAAAACAAGCTGTCTGCGATGTGCTCACGGAGGCCGGTTTTTCGGAAGCCGGCATATTTCTCACCGCCGGCATTCTCGATCAATGGCAGGACTGGCAGAATTCAAGTGGCACGCCTTTGCCAGAGAATGCCGCTTTCAACTGGATTTCTAGGCACACGATGAGCCTGCAAGGTCCGGAGTTTGCCGCATGCGGAGTGGCTGTCGAGTCAGGCAAGAATCCGGCTGCCCTTTCGATTCTCATCAACAATCTCGCCGCGGAGGGCATTTATCTGACTGGATGGCACAAGCTCGGCGCCGGACTCTCCCAGCATGCCATCGACCATGGACTACTGGCTGGCACCGCCTTTTTATTAGTTCTAGCGGGATCGTTATTCCTCTCGCTTCGCAACCTCCGCGATGCCCTGCTTGTCCTAGGCATGATAGCTCTCAGTCTGCTGGCGATGACAGGCCTGATGCGTCTTTTTTCTCTGGATTGGAATTTTATGAACCTCTGCTCCGTCACTCTCACTATCGGGGCTGGTGTGGACTACAGCATTCACATGATTTTCGCCCTCCGCCAAACTCACGGGCACATAGGTGAAGCCTTGGCGGATATTGGAAAAGCCCTCTGGCTCTGCGCAGCCACTACCATCGTGGGTTTCGGATCTCTAGCCACCGCTCAGACGGTTGGTCTGGCATCACTCGGCATCAACTGTGCTCTGGGTATCGCCATGAACGCCCTGTTCGCGGTATTTTTGCTGCCGTCATTGTGGCGAAGGTATTCGCGGCAGTAGCAAAGCAGGGCGCTCGCAGCGGCTTTCGAACACTGAAATCAGTATTCAGCGCCGATGAATTGCTCGCGGCGCTTTACAAGCTGGCTGGGGCTGCTACGTTTCAAGACTCAGCAGCGGGGCGTAGCTTAGCTTGGTAGAGCGCCTGGTTTGGGACCAGGAGGTCGGAGGTTCAAATCCTCTCGCCCCGATTTCTTCCCGCTTATTCGAGCGTGTCGTCCAATGCGGCGAGCAGAGTTGCGATCGATTCGCGTGTTTCGTCGCCCATATTCGAGATGCGGAAGGTTTTTCCTTTGAGTTTGCCGTAGCCGCCATCGATGACGAAGCGGTGTTTCTCGCGGAGGCGCTTGATCCAGGCGGCGACATCGATGTCGCGATTGTTCTTCACGCAGGTGAGCGACAGCGAGCGGCGGCCTTCGGGGGCAAAGAATTCGAATCCACGGGCCTTCACCCACTCGTGCACTTGCGCGTTGAGCGCGGCGTGGCGGGCGTGGCGGGCCTCGACGCCTTCGCTGAAGATGTCATCCAGTTTGGACTCGAGTGCATAGATCAGCGAAATCGCCGGAGTGCTGGGCGTCATGTCCTGCTCCTGGTTTTTGGCAAACTCGACGAAGTCGAAATAGTAGCCACGATCCTTGATCGACTCGGCGCGTTTCATCGCGCGCTCGGAGACGGCAAAGAGTGCCAATCCGGGCGGCATGGCCAGCGCCTTCTGGCTGCCGGTGAGCAGCACATCGATGCCGAGTTCATCCATCGGAATCGGCTGCGTGGAAAATGACGAGACGCTGTCCACGATGAACATCACTTCGGGAAATTCGCGGAGCACAGCTGCGATCTCGGGAAGCGGGTTCCGCACGCCGCAGGAGGTTTCGTTGTGGATGAGGGTGAATGTGTCGAAGCCGCCCTCGGAGAGCTTGGCGCGAACCATCTCGGGCTCGATCGACTGGCCCCACTCGACTTGCAGCGCCGCCGCCTCTTTGCCGCAGCGTTTGCTGACATCAAACCACTTGTCGGAAAATGCGCCGCACATGCCGTTGAGGACTTTTTTTTCCGTGAGATTCCGGATCGCGCCTTCCATGACGCCCCATGCCGAGGAGGTGGAGAGAAAGACTGGACGAGTCGTTCCAAAGAGAGTCTGAAGGCGGGGCTGGATGCCGCCGTAGAGTTTTTTGAACTCCGACCCGCGGTGGCCGATCATCGGCGTGCACATGGCGCGGAAGGTTTTTTCGGAAACTTCGATCGGACCCGGAATGAAGAGCTTGATGTGTGACATGGCAAAAAAGTGAAGCGCCCATGTTACGGCCGACACGAGGCCGATGACGAAGAAATTTTGCAATCCGCCACGCCTGCCGCCAAGATGCCCCGCATCCCAATGGCCGCAAAAAAATCCTCATCAGCGATTCACTTCATCAGCGGTTCGGACGATGCCGCTGTGAAGAAAGCCGCCTCCGAACTCGCCGCCAAGCTGGCTCCTGGCGCGGATGCGTTTGGTTTGGAGATCATCGACGGCGCGGTGGAAACGGTGGATGCCGCCATCGCCCGCACGCGCGAGGCCATGCAATCCCTCGCCACAATGCCGTTTCTCGGTGGCACGAAACTTGTTTGGTTGAAGAGTGCAGCCTTCCTGGCCGACAGCGTGGCTGGCCGATCGGAAAATGTCATCGCGGTCGTCGAGCAGCTTTGCGATCTGCTGGATGAGGGGCTCCCCGATGGAGTCGCTTTTCTGCTCAGCGCGCCGGGTGCGGACAAGCGCCGCTCGGCCTACAAGCGCCTCTCCAAAGCCGGAACCACGATCCTCCACGACAAGCCCACGCTGGGCTTCGGAGCGGGCGAGGAGGAAATCATCCGCTGGACGATGCAGCAAGCGCGGGCGCGGGGATTGAAAATCTCGGCAGACGCTGTCGAGGTGCTCGCCACCCGCGTGGGTTTGGATTCCGCTCAACTTCACAGCGAGCTCGACAAAATCGAGACGGCCTTTGGTCCGGGCCACCCCATCGGCGAGCGTGATGTCCGCGACCTCGTCCCTGCCACGCGCGAAAGCGGCGTCTTCGACATAGGCAATGCCATCTCCGCCCGCAACCTCCCGCTCGCATTGGAAACGCTGGATCAGCTTTTTTACCAAGGTGAAAAAGGCGTCGGCATCCTGCTGGCATCCATCGTCCCGACTGTTCGCAATCTTCTCCTCGCAAAAAGCCTGCTCATTCGTCACAAACTCCGCCCGCCCGCCGAGGCGAATTATTTTGGCGGCACACTGGCCAAACTCCCCCCGGAAGAAACGGATTTTCTCCCCCGCAAAAAGGACGGCACGCTCAACGCCTATGGGCTCGGCATCGCCGCCAAAAGCTCCGTCCACTACTCACTCGAAGAACTCCAGCGCGCCTTCCACGGCTGCGCCGATGCGAATCTCCAACTCATCACCAGCCAAGGCGCCGAAGATGTCGTTCTGACACGACTCCTCATCGGCTTTATGGGCAGGCCGTAAATAATCTCGCTGAGCGCACCCGACTGCGGGCGCGCTTCCGGAGTTTACGGTTTTTTGCGGCGGGCGCGGATGGCGAGGGTGAGCATGGAGACGCCGAAAACCAGGAGCAGGATGCCCCATTGGAGGTTGATGTTGTCTCCGAGGGATTTTTTGTAAATTTCCGAGCCGTTGCTGAGGGCGCCGAAGACGCTGAGGATGGCGCCGTAGGCGGTGAAGAGGATGCCGATGGGGAAGCGGAGGTCGAAGTCCATGGTGTGTGGGTTTCTATTTTTACCAGAAGATGATGTTCAAGACGACGGCGATGGCCAGCACGACGGCGGCCAGCACGCCGGGACGGAGCCAGACTGGCTCGTTGGCTTCTTTGATTTTTGGCGTAAGGGCGTAGACGAGGCCCTTGAGTTCCTCGTCGGTGCGGGTGCGCTTGGTGGCGAGCGAGATGAGGATGGTCATGCTGAAACAGACAGTCCACGCCACGATGGCGAGCCAGAAATTTTGAGCCATGCTGGAGGTGAAATGAATGTGCGCCCCGAGCCAGGAGCCTTTGATCCAAGGAACGGCTTCCGTAGCGGTGGCGGGCACGGGCGAGCTGATGCCATGGAAGACGACGGCGGCCAGAGTCCCGCAGAGCAGGCCGAAGAAGGCGCCGTGGCCGGTGGCGCGTTTCCAGAACATCCCGAGCAGGAAGGTCGCAAAAACCGGGGCATTCACAAAGCCGAAGACCAGCTGCAGGAAGTCCATGATGTTATCGACATTCTTCGCCACATAGGCAAAGCCGATGGATACGATGATGCCTGCCACGGTGGCGAATTTGGCCATCCACATGTAGTGTTTATCGGATTTTCCCGGGGCGATGTAGGATTGGTAAATGTCAAAGGTCCAGACGGTGTTGAAGGCGGTGACATTGCCGGCCATGCCGGACATGAAGGAGGCCATGAGGGCTGTCATGGCCAAGCCGAGGAGTCCGGTCGGCAGGTAGTGGGCCATGAGCGAGGGGATGACGAGGTTGTAGTCGGTTTCGCCGGTGACGCCATTCGGAATCGTGTAGCTGGAGCCGGCTTTTTCCATGAGGGCGAGGGCGATCATTCCGGGAACGATCACGATGAATGGGAATAGCATTTTCGGCACGGCGGCAATGATCGGTGTGCGGCGGGCATCGCCCATGTTCTTTGCCGCCATGGCGCGCTGCACCACGAGGAAGTCGGTGCACCAGTAGCCAAAGGAAAGGACGAACCCGAGACCGAAGACGAGCGCGAACCACTCGACGCCCATCGGATTGTTTGTGGTGTCCACATATTTCCAAGAGTGCGCGTAGGTTTCCGGCAGCTTGGAAATCATGCCCGACCAGCCTCCGAGGTCGTTCAGGCCGATAATGACGAGCGGCGCAAACCCCAAAACGATCAGGAAAAATTGCAGCACCTCGGTGTAGATCGCCGAGGAGAGGCCGCCCTTGAGCACATAGGCGAGAACCACGATGGAGGTCGCGATGAGCGAGACATTGTAATTCCAGCCCAGGAGCAAATGCAGAAGCGCAGCCAGCGCGTGGAGCGAGGCGCCGGAGGAGGCCACCGTCATGAGCGCGAACGCAGCGGCATTCAGCCCCCGCGTTTTTTCATCGAAGCGCAGCGCCAGATACTCGGGCACCGAGCGCGCCCGCGAACCGTAGTAAAACGGCATCATGAACACCGCCAGGAAGAGCATGGCCGGAATCGCGCCCACCCAATAAAACTGCGAGGTCATGAGCCCGTATTTCGCACCCGAGGCGGCCATGCCAATCACCTCCTGCGCGCCGAGGTTTGCCGACAGGAAGGCCAAACCGGTGACCCAGACAGGAATCGCGCCGCCCGCCAGCAAGAAGTCCGAAGCGCTTTTCATGTGGTGCTTCAGGACAAAGCCGATGCCGATGACGACAAGGACATAGATGCCAAGAATGGAATAATCGAGTGCCGTGAGATTGATGCTATTGATATTCATGCAGAATGATCGCGGGGAGGTTGGGTGAGGGAAAAAGTCGGGGAGCTGAAGCTCGACACACAGACTCGCAAGCGCTGCGGCGGCCTGTCGATAAAAAGTTTATCAGACCAAAAAAGAAATCACGCCGCTGGCTCGACTACCATTTCATCATCGGCAGAGGATTCAGCGGATGGCGCAGAAACTGTCCCCAAGCGAGTCTTATGAGGTTGCTGTGAAATCCGAGATTTACAAACGCGGCTTGCACGGATTTCACCTCGGCTCGGGGGAGTGTGAAGCGGCGCACGCCTTGCGTGGCATCCACCCAATCACCCTTGCGAAAGACCTCCACCAACGGGAACCGGCTGTTTTTCACGGAGCGAAATTTGTGGTGGAGATCGATCATTTCCGAAATCTCATCCGTCCACTCCACTTTGCCAGAAAGCTTCAGATACTCCTGAGCCAGCGCGATCGACGGCTCCAGATAGTCCACGACATCCCCAGGCCACATGCCGAGGTCGTGAAAACAAGCCGCGATAATCAGCTTCTCTTCCTCATCTCCATGGCACTCATGAAACGCGAAGCAAAAATTCAAGACCCGGTAAACATGGTTCTTGTAGGGCTCGAACTGGGAACCGATCACGCCGGCACGCTCGCCAAGGATAGCCTCCACAAGCGGGATGTTTTTATGAATCTTCATGGAGCTGTGGCTTGTTAGGTGCTGCGAAATTCCGAATCAAGGCTGCCCCGTTTCCCTTTCATAAAAAACCACGCCAACCCTCTGAATGTGCTCCAGCAGAGGCTCATGGCAAATCGCTTTTTTCAACAGGAGATCCACCTTTTGCGGAATCGGCGCTTCGTCCAACTCTCCAAGCATGGTTGCCAAATCCGCGTTTTGAAGCGCATCGCCTTCCAAGGCCAGGTCGATGTCCGATCCCTCCCGGAAATTTCCTTTGGCCCTCGACCCGAACAGCACAGCACGGTGGACTTGCGGATGCCGCGCGAGGATCGAGCGGATCTCAGCCGCGACGCTTTGCGGCACCGCCTCGTTCATGTCGCCTGCTCCCGCAAGTTCGCCAGTCGTTGGCGCAATTGCGCAAAAGTCCCGGCATACTCGTTCACGATCGCAGAGCAGATATCCTCCACCGTTTCCTCGTTGTAGGTGTGAGTCGTTTGATTGCGACTTGTGATCATCCGCATCCACAAGTCTCCATTCTCAATCAAACCCGCCGCAAAGGCCGCCCGCGTGGCATCCCTCGATCCGTAGATGCCGCTTTGACCGCTTTCTTCCAGAAAATCCTTGAGCGTATTCCAAGCCAATTCATGCGTGAATTCGAATGCCTGCACTAACCCCTGTCTCTCCAACTCGCTCAACGGGCGCTGGCGGGAAAGCGAGACTCCGCGCTCCAACTGCACGAGCGCCCTCTCAAAGTTCTGGAAACGCTGCAACCAACGGATATCAGGATTTTTCATGGGTTGCTTTGCCTCTCACGATGCTATCACGCCAAGCGCGCCTTGGCGTCAGCGGAGAGGTTTTTCCAAAGGCTGGCGAGCGAGGCGGTGACGGACTCCCGCGCGGCAGCGACTTCAGCTGGCGTGAACGATTTTCCGGCTTCGGGAGTCTGCGCGGCGAACATGTAGTATTTGATCTTTGGCTCGGTGCCCGAGGGGCGCACCGCCACGCGGCGGCGGTCGGCGAGCGTGATCATGAGCATGGCTTCGGCAGGGATGCGGTCGCCTTCGATGTCGTGGATCGTGTCGGTGGCGAAATTCAAGATGCCGGTGACCTTGGCACCATCGATCTCGGCGGGCGGGTTGGCAGCGTAGGATGCGACGAGCTTTTTGATTTGGGCGGCGCCTTCGGCACCATCCATCGTCAGCGATTCACCGCGTTCGAGGTAAACGCCATACTCGGCGAAGATGCGGTCGAGCAGGCCGACGAGCGTGAGGCCCTGAGATTTCGCGTAGACGGCGGCCTCGGCTATGAGGACGGCGGCGGAGTTGCCATCCTTGTCCCTCACAAAATCCGATGCGCTGTAGCCGTAGCTTTCCTCGCCGCCGAAGACATAGAAGCTCGAGTGCTCGAGGCGCAGGCGGCGCGTCTCCTCCTCGGAGAGAGCGGTGTAATCGGGACGCAGACTGGCTGGAATGGCCGCCTCGTAGTTGCCGAGCTTCTGGCCGATGTATTTGAAACCAGTGAGCGTCTCCACGCAGCGGAGGCCGAACTTCTCAGCAATCGCCTTCTGAAGATCTGTGGTGACGAATGTCTTGATGATCACGCCGCGCGAGCGGTTTGAGTCATTGAGGATGCCGAATTCAAAAAACCGCGTCGCTCGATACCAGGCGAGGATCGAGCCGATCTGGTTGCCGCTGATGAGGTGCATTTTGCCCTCGGCATCCCGCGCGGCAATGCCCATGCGGTCGTCATCCGGGTCGGTGGCGATGACGAGGTCCG
>Ga0209297_1002503_pt1 | contig 10130 bp, 7 predicted proteins | sample S_130805_MF_Meta_FD_187322 | JGI IMG/M metagenome (GOLD analysis project Ga0209297, IMG submission 187322) | Freshwater microbial communities from Lake Simoncouche, Canada to study carbon cycling - S_130805_MF_MetaG (SPAdes) (version 2) | ecosystem: Environmental > Aquatic > Freshwater > Lake ... | reverse complement strand
CATTTGATGCATCAATGATGTTTTTGACATCAAGTTGTTTTGAAATCCAACCACCAATTTCTTCAACTTCACAATCAATTAAAACTGGAAGATTTTGAACATCTGACAATGTTGCAGAATCAGTGTATTCATGTATTTTTGAATTTGCCATTTTTTTAATTTTTAAGATTTTTCTTTTATAGTTCCATCAGATTTCATCTTCAAAGTTCCATCTGCTTTTTGTTTTCCTTCAAGTTTAAATTCTGAACATCCTTTGATTTTTGTTGTGAATTTTACACCATTTTCAAGATTGATTTTATCTGGATTGAAGAAACATTCCATTCTTGCAATTGATGGTGAAGGAAATGTCAAGTCACACAATGCACCAGAAAGTGGTGACAATGGATTCATTGAATTGAAATCAGTTGGAACAATCGTGGAACAAATCCAACGTGGTGCAGATTCTTTTGGTTCAACTGTCAACATTCCCCAAATTGAAGAAGGATTCCATGCAGTTCCATCAAGAAGTTCATGTGTTCCAACAACACGCATCAACATTCCTTCTGTCACAATTCCAACATTTTGATTTGTTGAATCAATGAAAAGTTCAATGTTTGATTTGATATTGTCATTCGCATCGTAATTTTTCAAGATGATTTTGTCATCAAAAATATATGCAAGATTGTCACGTACAAGTTCAAGATGAAGAATCAATGACCAATTAGTTGTGCTTCCATAGGGAAACCAGTTTTTTGTTTGTTCATTTGGATAGAAATCAGAATCTGCATTCAATTGATTTAACCAATATTCCCACCGATAAAGGAAAGGGAAATATATTTTCACACCATACAAACCAACATCATCAACTGATGCATCAAGAACCAGAAGTGCATCTTTCTTCACTGATGTGTTTGGAAGTGTTGTGATGATTGGTTGTGATTGATTCAGAATGTATTTTCCACCAACAAATGGAATTGATGCAATGTCAAAAAATGCATTTTGCAGTGTGAATGAATCACCAGTGACAGTGTTTAATGCTTCAATTCTTGCAGTGAATGATTCAATTGTATTGTCATTCAATGGAAGTTGAAATTTTCCAATATATGCAAGGTCATCTTCAATGTCTGCTGAATATCCAGCAACATTGTCTGATGAATCAGTGACATTTTCTGAATGGTCAAGAAATGTTGAAACTTTCATATTTAGCAGTCCACCAATTGGTGGATTTGAAATCAACTGGTCATTAAAAACAAGAAGATTGATATTTCCATATTTTACCCAAAGTCTGAACAATCTGTCACCTTCATCACATGATTCAATGAATGAATTGAAATTTGCATTTGGTGTAAATTTTAAATTTATAGTGTGAATTGTTCCAACCAATGTGTTTGACAAAAGTTCCAATGTATATCCAGCACCAAGTGGATTTGTTGGTGAAGAAATTGGTGTCAATAACAAAGGAATTTGTGTCTGAATTGTCATTCCAAGTGAAGACTGACTTTGCAATTTATTTTTATAATACAATTCATTGTCTGAAACGTATGAAGAACCAATTGCAAAAAGTGGTGAAGATGAATCAATCACAACTTCAAATGTTGTTGGTGCATCAAATGCAATTTCTGAAACACCTTGAACAAGGATTGCTTCTGGAACACCTGAATTGAATGCTTCATCAAACCATCCAGTGTCAGCATCATCATTAAATTGCAACACAAAGTTGTTTGAAGGTTCACCAGTAAATCTTTGAAAATTAAAATTTGAATTAAATTTCAAACAATTTCCAAATGCAAAAGGTGAAGAATCATAAATTCCAGACTGAATGATTGAAAAATTAAATTGATAATACAATATGTTTGAAGATGCTGGTAAAACACCAGTGATTGCAAATGTCACATCTGTCACTTGCACATTACTTAGAAATTGACCAGATTTATTTCCAATTTGAATTGCATTTTGTGGTGTTGTCAATGCAGTTGTCAAATCAAATGTGAATCTTGTTTGTTCACCATCAATCAATGAAAAACTGCTTCCACCTGAACCATTTGCAACATGATTTACATCAACAACAACTGACTTTCTTTTTTGTCCATAAGTCACATTTAGTGAAATAACTTGAATAATTTCACCAATTGTTGCATCAATCCATGTTGGAATTGAAATCACATCAAGTTCAGTTGCAGTCACATTTGTAACTTGTGTTGTCCAAGATGTAATGACAGAACCACCAGAAGTATATTTTATAAACTGAACCCAGTCACCAATTCTAAAACCTTCTGTCAAGAAGTTAATTGAACCAGATGCAGTGATTATGTTATCAACTGGATTCAAAACAAATGATGTTCCAGCAGTTGCAGTTGATGCAGAAATTGATGATTTGACAACAAATGATGCATTTATCAAGTCACCAGCATCAGATTGATAAAATAACTTTGTACTTCCAAAAATATCAGTGAATTTCTGACTAACTATTTGAACTGGCATATCTTTTTTGTATTTCGATTAATTTTTCAACTTCACCACCTTTGACTGATTTCAAAATTGATTCAATGTCATTTGTGATTTGAACTTTCAAATGATTGTGTTCAGAAGGTATTTTTTCAACTGATTTCTTTTGAAAATTGATGATTTCTTCCAGATTTTTTGTCAATCCTTCAATCATTTTGAATGTTTCATTTTCTTTCATTACGCATTTATTTGAATTGTGACAACTTTTCCAGCAGAATAAGTGTTTCTTTCACGATATGTGATTTTAGCAAATGACTTTTCATCAATCCATTCACAAGATAATATTTCACACATAAGACCATCAATTTCTGCAAAATTATTGTCTTGCAAAGTTACAAAATCATTCGATGTCATTTGAAGTCTGACATCATTTTTCAAAATCCAGTCATTTTCCTGAATCTGATTGATGAAATGAAACCGATTCCACAAGTTGATTGCACTGACTTTGTCTTTGAAATTGATTGGTTGTCTTCCATTGACAGTCCACAAGACTTTTGTTGTTGCAAAAAACTGTTTTGAAACCATCAAAATGTTTTTTCTGTCACCAATTGTTGCTTCATAATTAGTTCCACCACCAAAAATACCAGTCACTGAATCAACAACACTTGCAAGTTTCTTTGCAATTTCTTCCAACCAGTTCAATTTTTCCTTTCTTGCACCAAGTGCAAATGGAATGTTGACATCTTGAAGTCCTTTAATTGAAACAAGGTCTTGATTAATAAATGATGTTGGTTCAGTTGAAAATTCACAATTGTGTATGTCATAAAGTGTTCCATCAACTGAATGAAAATCTGTGAAATCAGTTTGATAATGGATATAGTATCTTTTCCATACATCATCAGTATTGTATTGAAATTCATCATCACGTTCTGATTGAAGTGAAAGTGCTGGAAGAATCTGATTCGTTGTTTGATTCATCCACCAGTCACGTCTTTCAAATCTGACAACACCATTGTTGACTTTGGTTCTTGCATTGAACATGATTTCCATTGCTTCAATAAAACTTTGCAGTGTTGGTGTTGTGTCTGATGAAGATGGAACACCTTTGTTAAATGCATTATTAAAAAATGCTGGTTGTATATTAAAAATTGATTGTCTATTTTTTACCAATGGAACTGGAAGAACAGTAAAATTTGGATATGCATCAAGCAAAGTTGATTCAAATGTGAATCCAAAATGTTGACATGATTTCACCATCAATTCTTTAAATTTACATCCTGAAAAATACCTAATCGGTGGAAACATTAATTGAAAAAGTTGTGTTGCAAGGTCAATGACTAGTGCAAGAACCAGTGCAAAATATAATAATCTTGCAACTGCTTTCAAAACTGCAACAATTATGTCACCAGTGTCAAAAGATGGTGGAACACCAATATTTGGTGTTGTTGCTTGAATCACTTCTGAAACTGATGCAACATATTCTTGACCAGCAGAAATCAGTTCTTTTCCCATCACATAAAGTGAAATAATCAGTGAAATTGCTTGTTCTGTTTGATTTTCACTGACAACAACGTATGGAATTGATTCAAGATTGTATGTGACACCTTGTGACAACAACCATTCAAAAGTTGCACCAGATGCTTTGTCAAAGAAATCATCTTGACCTTTTCTTTTTTTCAATGCAACTTCACATTCAAAATTCTTGAATTTAGTTGATGAATCAAGAAGGTCAATGTAATAATTCAACACAACACCACCATCCAATTCAATTCTATATGGAACACCTTCAAACAAACCTTGTGTCTGAATATGATTTCTGATGATTTGATTTCCTTCACGTGGCAAAATTATATTGTCAGTAGTCAATCTCAAAACATCTGGATTTCCAGTGAAATCAGAAACGATTCCAATATCAGTCCGATTTCGTGGTGAAATTTCAATGTCATTTAAAAAATGTTTCATCTTTTGATTTTGTATCTGTTAAAAACTTTTGTGTTTCCAGTCTTTGTTGACTTCACAATTTCCATCATGGATTGTGTTATTTCACCAAGTTCAATGTTTGTTTCTGGTTTGTTTTTGATGGTTTCAGTCAACAAATCAATCTTATTTGCAAGAAGTGCAGTGTCAAGTGCAGATGCAGATTGATAATCTGACTTCATCATGTTTCCAGTCCTTGATTCAGTTGCAAGTTTTGCAAGTTGTTCATTGGACATTCCACCGATTTGTTCATTCAAATGCTTTGGAACAACTCTTTCATTTGGATGAAGAATTGCATGAAAACCACCTTTTCCATCAACACCACGACCATTTTTTCCAGTGTCTTCAATACCATCTTCAAATGCTGGAATTGTAGCAATGAAAGTCTGCAAAAGTGCAATGTCTTTGATGGTGTCTGCAAGTGGTGTTTTTGAACCAGATTCAACTTTTTGTGAATATGTTGTCAATGCAGTTTCTGCAAGTTTAATTCTTTGAATTCGTTTTTGTTCACGTTCCTTTTTCTTGTTTGCTTCATCAATTATTTTTTGGTTTTCTGCAAGTGATTGTTGTGCAGTTATATTTCCATTTTTTGCAAGGTCTTCAAGCATTGTTTGTGTTTTTTCAGCACTTGCAATTTCTTTGTCCAATTGTGCAATTTTTTCTTCTGATTTCTTGATAAAATAGTCTGCACTTGCTTTGATAATTTCCTGAATCGTTTTTTGTTTGTCTTGTTCTTTTTTTATTGCTTTTTCATCTGCTTTTGCTTGTTCATCAGATGTATCTTTATTGTAGTTTTTTTGTGATTCAAGAAGTTTTTGATTTGATTCATTTTTTGTTTTGACTTTTTCTTCTTCCAATTTCTTCTGGTCATCAACAAGTTTTTCATCAAGAATTTTTGTCTTCAAGCGAAGGTCTTCATCTCTTTGTGCATTTTCAATGTCAAGTTGTGCTTTTTTAGTTTTGAAATCTTCTTCAATTTTTGCTTTGTCAGCAGTTGAAATACCTTCTTTTGATTGAAGGTCAATTTTTTCTGCAATTAGTTTGTTCAGTTCTTCTTCTTGTGCAATTTGATTGTCCAAAACAAGTTTTTCAACTGCAAAATTCTTTCTTTGTTCAAAGTTTTTTGCTTCAAGTGCAAACCTTTCTTCAATTTTTGAATTCAATTCAGTGTTTGCTTTGTTCAATGCATCCAAATTTGCTTTGTCAACTGATTCTTGTTGGTCTGGTGAAGTTGCTTGTTGCAATGTCACACCAAGAACCACATTTCCACTTTGTGCTTGTTGCTTTCCTTTTTCAATGATTGCATCAATTTGTTTTGTCATGTCTTCCACTGCACGATTTTGATTGATTTCTTCAAGTTGTTGCATCAAATCAATTGAATCTTGAATGTAGTCATTGACATCAGAAAGTGTTGTTTTGTATTCTTTCAAAACTTTGGTGTTCGCTTTTACTTTTCCAGAATTATCTTCATGAACAATTGAACTTTCTTTGATTTTTACATTTGATTCATCCATCAAATCAGTGAATTCTTTTTCTGCTTGATTCAAACCTACAATTTCTTTTGTCAATTTTGTTCCTTCTTCTGCTAATTTTGACAATAAATCTGGAACAATCACTGCTTTATATGCATCTTCATAATTCATTCCAAGTGCTTTTGCTTCTTTTTTTAGCAATTTTACTGCTTGTGGTGAAATGGTTGTATATGTTCCATATTTTTCTTTGTCAAGTGCTAATTTTTTAATCACTTCAAAGTCTTTCAAGTTTTGTGCAAGTTCTTCTTTTCTTATTTTTTGTGCATATTTTAAACGATTTAAACCAGTTGCTTCAATTTGTTTTTCTCGTCTTAATTGTTCATCATCCAGTTTTTTAATGCTTTCACCATTTGCTTTTCGATTTCTTATTTCAATATCAAGAAGTCTTTTTTGTTCAGTCACATAGTCTTGTGTTCTTTGTGTAACTGCTGAAATGTTTTTGTCTGCTCTTTCATTTGCCCTTGCAAGAAGTTCTTGTTGTTCCCTTGCAGATTTTGCACCAGATGCAATGTCATAAAGTGCAGTTGCAACTTCAATCAAAACACCAATGATTGCCATCCATGGAATTGCATTCATCGCTTTTCCAGCACCAGTGATTGCAGTTCCAGATGCAGTTGCACTTGCACCAACTTCACGTTGTGTTCTTGCAAGTTGAATCTGTTCAAGTCTATATGCACGTGTCATTGGAATACTTTTCAATATAGTTTTTCCAATTTCTTTGAAACCACCATTTGTGATGTATTGTTGTGCTTGAATTGCTTTCAATGTTGCTTTGTAAACCAGCCAAATTTTGACAAATTTCACAACAATTGACATGATTGTTCCAATATTTGATGCAAGAAATTTGAATCCATCAATGACACCTTGCATTGCACCACCACCAGAACCAATTTGAGTGAATAAACCAAGAAATGAATTCTTTAATTCCATAATTGCATGACCAAGTGTGTTTGTTCTTTGTTGTGCTTGTTCAGTTGCAGTTCCTTGTGTGTTCATTGATGCAGTTAATTCATCAATTCTTTGTGTATTTTGAATCAATGCAAGTGCAGAAGTTGCATTTTCAACACCAAATGTTTTCATCAATGCACCATTGTCTTTCATCAAAGGTGACAACATTTTCAGTTTTTCGGTGATTGAAAGTGCTGGATTTGCCAAATCTTTCAATGAAATTCCAAGTTCTTCAAGTCTTCTTTTTGCTTCTTTTGGAAGTGCATCTGGTGCTGACAATTTCAACATCACATTTCGAAGTGCAGTTCCAGCTTCTGCACCCTTCAAACCTTTTTCAGCAAGAAGTTCAATCATTGCAGTTGATTCTTCCACTGATGTTCCAGTTGATTTTGCAACTGCACCAAATTTCAACAATGCTTCTGTAATTTGTGGAATTTCAGCAGAACCAAATTTTGCACCATTTGCAAGAACATTCACAAATTTATCTGCTTCTTCTGCACTTGCACCAAATTGATTCATTGCATCTGTCAATGCAGTTGCAGAATCTGGAAGTGTCATTCCAGATGCTTGTGACAAAGTGATTGCAGATTGTGTGACTGCATCCAGTGCTTTTGCATTTTCAAGAAGTTCTGGTTTTGCTGAACCAATTAATTTGTATGCTTCGACAACTGCACTTGCACCACCTTCCACATTGATTCCAAGTTTGTTTGCTTGTTCTGAATAAAATTCAAGGTCTGCACCACCAGCACCAGTGATTGCTTGAAGGTCTGCAACTTGTTGATTGAAGTCAATTAGTGCTTTTGCACCACTTTGAATGACAGAACCAACACCAAATGCAAGACCAAGTTGACCAAGTCCATTCTTCAATTTATCAACTGCACCAGTATAGTTTCCAACATTCCTAAAATTGTCACCAACTGATGAATCAATTTTCTTCAATTGTGCATCTGCAAGTTGTGCTTGTTTGGTGACTTGACCATACTTTGATGCAAGTTTTGAATATTCATCTGAATTTTTCTTTCCAGCAAGTTCCAGTGCAATCATTTGTGATGCAAGTTCCTTTGATGCATTCTTCAAGTCACGTGTTTTTCCAACCAGTTGACTGTATGCAGATGCTTCTTTCTTTGCAAGTGCTTCTGCTTTTGCAAGTTCTTTGTTTTTCAATGCTTCTGCACGTTCCAATTCACGTGTCAATCTTGCTTGTTCACGTTTTGTTTTGATGCTTTCTGTTTCTGCTTTTGATGCTTGTTGCATTGCTTTTGCAGATTCTTGAAGTCTTTTTGCATGAAGTGCTTCCAGTTTTTCAATTTCTTGTGTTGATTTTGACAGTTGCTGGTTTGCTTTGGATTTCAATGTTTCAATTGAAATTGCTTCTTTCATCAATCGGTTTGCTTCTGCTTGTGCTTTGTTCAATTCATTGATTGATTTTGATGAATCAAACTTTGCACCACCAACTGCTTTCTTCAAAGTTTCAGCAGTTTTCATCACTTCACCATTCATTGTTTCCAATGTCTTGATTGTTGATTCAGCACTTTCACGAATCGTTTTAAAAATATCAATTTCTTTGAATATGTCTTCAATTCCAATTTTCTTTGCCATGTCTTTTTTATTTTGCAGTTTTTAAACTTCTTTCAAATTCCTTCATCATGTCAAAATATTCACGTGTTGTGACCTTTTTTGCATCAATCCAGTGGTTCATCCATTTTGACAAATGAACAATTGTTTGTTCAATGGTCATTCCATTTTTGTTGTTGTTGACCATGCTTTCAAGTTTTGCAACTTGCATTTCAACTTCTGTCAATTTGAATCTGTTTCTGGTCAATACAAAATCAAGTTCAAGAAGTGTTTTTTTGTGCATCGTTTTCAAAAGTTTGATGTACATTTCAGAAAGTCCAAATTCTTTGATGTAAGAATCGAAAATCTTTTCAAAGTGTATTTCATCCAGAAGATAATTTCCATGCACCAAATCTTTTCTGACAAAGCAAATTTCACCACTTGTGCATTTCATCCAGTTCCACAATGGAAGTTCTTCAATGCTATTGTAGTAATTTATTGACTTCATTGATGAATCTTTGTTTGATTTCAACTGCAAGTTTTTCTTTGTTTTCATCAGTAAGTCCAATAATACCTTCACCATACTTTTCAAAAAGGTTTGTTTTTTTTCCATCTTCATCAATTTTGATTGGTTGTGCTTCCACAACAAATGAATCATTCAACACAACAATCTTCATTGATTCGTAAAATGCACCAGTGTCAAACAATGTGTAAGGTGTTCCAGCAACTTTGTCTGGATTCAACATTTCAGTCCATTCAGAATACAATCCAATGATGTCACCATCTTCATCAATTCCTTGCTTGAACAACTGGTCTTGTTTAATCATTTCAAGAACCATTGTGGACAATGTTTTGTCAATGAAGACTTTGTGCCAAATGTCTTGTGTTCGAATATTTCGAAATTTAGTCAAAACTGCACCAATTTGTGTTTGCATCAAATCCATTTTACAAAGTTACTAAAAAAGGGAACACATTTCTGCATTCCCTTTCTTCACATTTTATTTGTTTGATGTGCTTTTTTTACATCTGAATTGTGAATTTTTCTTTCCAGATTTTCATGTTTTCAGAAAACACATTCAATATTCTTTCAAAAGTTTCTGATTCTTCTTTCTTGAAGATTTCAATCATATTTTGTCTGAATTCTTCATCCTTCAAAAATTGCAAATCAATCACATTGACTGAATATTTCCCTGAAACAATCATGAATGCATTTTGAAAAAGTGCAACAATTTTGTTTTGTGGAATGTTTCCATTTTTCGTAAAATATTCCACTGCACTATTTGCATTTTTGAAACTTCGCATTCCTTGTTCAGTGAATGGAATTATCACTTTTTGTTTTCTCTTTGCCATTTTTTTAAGAATTAAGCAGTCCAAGTGTATGAACCAGTGAAACCAGTTTTGATGATTGTGATGGTGTATTGCATTGTTGCACTGAATGCAAATGACAATGTGTAAGTTCCATCAACATATTCAGTCACCATAATTGGTGACAAAATTCCACCAGCATCTGACAATTGGAAATCTGCACTTGTTGCACCAACAAATTTGATTGGATTGTATGCAGTTCCATAGTCAAGAACCGCATCAAAAGTGATGTCAGTCAATGTTTCACTTGTGTTGATGAAATTCACATCAACAAGACCTTCAAGTTCATTGAAATTGATTCCAGCTTCTGTTGGTGTCACCATGTACATA
>Ga0209297_1002494_pt1 | contig 10156 bp, 10 predicted proteins | sample S_130805_MF_Meta_FD_187322 | JGI IMG/M metagenome (GOLD analysis project Ga0209297, IMG submission 187322) | Freshwater microbial communities from Lake Simoncouche, Canada to study carbon cycling - S_130805_MF_MetaG (SPAdes) (version 2) | ecosystem: Environmental > Aquatic > Freshwater > Lake ... | reverse complement strand
ACAACATCGACTATGTATTGATTGAGAACCAACCGTCCAACTTAAACGGTATGATGAAATCCATTCAATACATTATTTATTGCTATTTCAGTCTCCTTAAATACTGGGACAAAATTATAGAAAACGTTGTGCTCGTGAATGCGGGACTCAAAACAAAAACACACGATTTTAAACCTGAAATACAGGTTAAAATGGACGAGACACCAAAGACAGCAAAAAACGTAAAGGGGTTCCGACGTGATAAATATAAAATGAATAAGCAGACAAGTATAGAAATATGTAGAAACTACATCAAAGACGATGTCGCATTGTGCGATATCTTTGACAATAACAAGAAAAAAGATGATCTATGCGATGCGTGTCTCCAAGCGGTCGCGTATATACGCACGAATACGAAGGATATCGGCAATAAATATAATAAAGTTGCATTTAAGGAAATAGATAGTTAATTCGCAAACGTCTCCTCGTTGTATCCATCCAACGTTAATGGTGTTTTAAATATTTCTGATAATATTTGCCCGCAATAATTGCGAAACTCCTCGTAAGGTGCCGTTTTTCTATTCGTAAATACGCGGGTGGTTTCCAATGTGATCCCAATTATATTAGAGTCTGAGGGAATCGTATGGCATTTGAAATTGAAATAGAGAATGCGATATTTAATCCCAACATAATTGTTTTTTATATATTTTTCTAAATCTAGCATTTCGTTAAATATCGTATCGTTCAAATCATCTTGGCGATATGCATCTTCGTAGAAGTAATCCTCGTTTATATATACGAAATACTTTGTGTCAGGTTCCGTCATAACATTCTTAAATCGCGCGATCCTCCTTTCGTATTCTTGGATACCCGCATCTATATCATTGTTAAAATGCTTTAATGAAACATTATATTTATTATGAAATAGGTTGCGATGAACGTCGGGGATAAAATCATCAAAGTCGTTCTCTAATATATCTTTGATTTTACCAGGATACAAAGGTATCACCCAGTCAAAAGGGAGCGAATATTTGCGAACACCGCTATATTTACACGCGAGAGCGGATGTACATCTATGTCCGAAGGGTATTACTGTGTATTGTAAGCAAAAATCAAAGATGAAAAGATGATTCGGGTTGTTTATTTTATATGAGAACATTCTTTATTTATATTATTTATTTTATATTCACGGGTTTCTTAAGGGGTATCTTTACAATATTTTCTTTCTCCTTAATTTTGTTATAAGTTCCTTCTTCGTATAAATAACACACACACCATCTTTCGTCTTTGAAAGTTTAATTTGGTTGACTTTACATAGTCCCCTGATGTCCTTCATATTCATATCCGCACCACGATTTAATTTAGTGGGCTTCTTCGTGGGGTTTCGTCGCCCGCCTTCTTTATGTTTTATAATAAAATCAGATACTAAATTAGTTGAAAATTGTATTCCTTTTCTTTCCATTTTTAATAATAATGTGTCAAAATCTTCTATTTTCACATTTTGCGTTTTAGTATTATATGTTTTATATTGTTCAAACAATATATCCATTTCCCCTTTTAAATATAAAAAATATTCAACAATATTTGAAATTATATTTTTCATTTTCTCTATATATTCTTTTTTCTCTGTTATAACTGTTTTTTCTATATGTAATGCAAGACAGTCAATACATTTTAAAATATAAACACTATTATCAGCAAAAATGGGATATTCTTCATTTAATATTCCTGAAATAATTTCTTTAATAATTTGTGCTCTTTCGGTAGCTTTATACTTTGGCGTTGTAAGTTGTACACCCGAATTAAATTGTTCTTTATTTTCAATATCATAAAGACGAAACATAGCATTGTCGAGTTTTTCTTCTAAATCTCCTAATTTTAATGTTCTTGTGTCTTCATGTAATAATGTTTTCACCGTTATGTCGTAATTTTGTAACTTATTTTCTTTTAAAAGAGTTTTAAAAAAAGTCCTTATTCTAAAAAAGAAAGTCCTATAATTCAACGTTAATATATATAGTTCTGATTCTTCTCCTGAACCCACCCCATAATCAGAACCTTTATCTGCATATTCCTTTAATTGTTGGTGTATTTGTTTTTTAATAAAACTTATTTTATCATCATAATCTACGAGATTATTTTCGTCATATTTTTTCATAAAATTCAAAAATTCAATTATACCTTCACATAAAACAACCAAATGTCGAAATTTCCTATTATTGTGAGCTGCTAACATATGTTTATGTTGCCCAACAATACCCCAATTAAGTGCAAGAGGAACTTCGCGATTAGCAGCATTTATTTCATCAACTTTAGCTAGTATAGGATCAGTATTATAAAATACAGTTGGTGGACGCATATACGCCTGTTGTCTTTTTGCTTCTGCAGTATCTAAATCATTTTTCCAACTTTTTACTAACTTTTTTTTATTTCCTATACTTTCTCTAGCTAAAACATCTTTTAAAGCTTTTCTTAACGTAGCCATTGCGTCTGTCGAAGACGAAACTACATTCGTTGGAGTCCTATACGTCCTATACATTTCTATATTTATATAAAGAAAAAAATATAGTGTTTATAAGAATATATATAAAAACACCATTTTTGTAGTTGAAAGTTTAATTTGATTGGCTTTACATTCGTGGGCTTCTTAAGTTAGTTGGTTTATTGGTGTTATGTGATTTTGTCGTCTGCCATATTGTTATTCAAAACTCTATTAAATATGTATTCGTTAACTTTTCCTATAAGATAATAAAATATTCATCCCATAAATAAAAAATATTCTATATATATAGAAACGTAGTGAATGGCAGTTGGTGGCAGTAGTTGTATGGATGGAGGAGCAAAGAAACCGAAAGGCGCGAAGAAAGCGAAGCGTAAATTAACACCGTATAATAAGTTTGTAAAGAAGATGTTTAAGGAATTTCGTATCAAATACCCCGACTATTCCGCACCCGCGATAATGAAAGAGATTGGTATCGAATGGAGAAAGACGAAAGCGTAAGCGTAGTCGCGAATCAGCAGTGGAACGTATTATTTTTATAAATTATATCGTATATAATATAGATTATGGAAGCAAAATATAAGAAACCCTCGAACGCAAACTACACTGTGTATAGCATCGCAAACTGTAAATACTGTGTGATGGCGAAGGATCATCTCAAAAAGAAGGCAACGAAATGCACCACGGTACAATGCGACAAGTATCTCGTATCCTGTAGAGAACGAGACAACTTTTATAAATTTATGAAAGAACATACCGTAATACCCTACATGCACTTCCCGATGATATTCAAAAACGGCAAGTTCGTCGGTGGATTAAAAGAGTTATTAAGTATTTAAGCATTTGGACGACTAAGTATAGTAGCGATTAAAGAAGCGATGGTGAGTAAGCAAAGCGAGCAAAGCGTTGATGGTATTATTCTTGTGACAAGTTGCCAGAAATATAAGAATACCCGATTGAAAGAGTTGATGTTGAAAGAGTCTTACGGAAACTGGAAGGTCATCCACGTTGTCGGTGATTTATTCTTAGACTGTGACTATAAAATGGACGGAAACCTGATGACGATTAAATGCGAAGACTCGTATATTTATAATTTAAAAAAATTCATATTCGCATTACAGTATCTCTATGAAATGTTTGAGATTCGCGACGGTGTATTGCGTTCAAACGATGATCTCGAGTTTAATGAACCACTGCTCATCGATTTTTTAGAAACACCAAAAAAAATCGGAACACTTGACATTGATTTCTTAGGCAGGTCTTCCACTGGACATTCACTCGTTGATCATCCATTCACTTACGAACCGCAATGGGCAGCAACAAATTACCATTTGGTTCAATATTACGAAACACACCCCGAAGATTTTGATAATCCTCTACATAATATAAAAGGTGTTGATATTTTGAAATATTCACGGATGCCTCATATCCCCGCGTTTTTACATGGTCCGCTCATCTATTTTTCTAATAAATCATGTAAAATACTTATGAATCATATGCGAAATATCAACTACGACATCTATCATTACGACGAGAAATCAAACTCCTACCCTTATACAATCGATGATCTCACATATCCGCTCGTATTACTTTCAAACGGTATCAATCTCCTTCACGCGAACAACTGGCACAAAGAACTTGAAGGGTCTCCCGCGCATACTACACAGTTTCCTTATGAGATCTGTGGGAACCAAGAGAACAGCCCTGATTGTATCGCGTTTCATACGAATAAATATAAGTAAATTGTAATAATATTACATAAACATAACAATACAATATATAAAATAAAGTAAAAACCGAAATGATCGCCGTGGATGGAATTATTCTTGTATTGAGTTGCCAAAAACATCTACATACACGAATCAAACATTTAAAACTCCCGAAAACTGAATATGCGGGTTGGAAAGTTATCTATGTGATTGGCGATTTGTTCCTGGATTGCGACTATAAGTTCATAGATGACTTCATGATCGTCAAATGCGAAGACTCCTATATTCATCTGCTCAAAAAATTAGTGCTCTCTTTAAAATACCTATACGAAACCTACGATATTAAAGAAGGCGTATTGCGCACCGGCGATGACCTGATCTTTAACGAAAAATTGCTAACAGAATTCTTGAAATCGCCTAAGACGCGATTGATTAGCGAAAGTGGCGATGGTGATGGCGCTATCGGATCTATCGTTCCTATAGATTTTGTAGGCAGATCGCCCGGTTGTAAAAGTTTATTGTCCCACGAAATATCCGATAAAGATATTAAAGTGACGATACGCGATACCTTTATGACCGAGTATTACGCGGTTCATCCAGAAGACTTTGACAACCCTCTTCATAATCTTAAAGGTGTTGATATTTCAAAATATATGAGGCGCCCTCATATTCCCGTCGGAGTATGTGGTATCCTCTTTTATATTTCCAACAAAGCCGCAGCGATATTAATAGACCATATGAATCGTATTAATTACGACATCTTTCACTACGACAAAAATACGGATTCATATCCCTACGCCATTGAAGACTGTGCTGTCTCTTTTATCTTATACTCAAACAAGATTAGTTTTATCCATCGCGAAGATATGTATGACGAATATTATAGGAACCAAAGTTGCGAGAATGTCATCGCGACCCATACAAACTTAAGTAAATATTAAAATATTACACCTTTGTACATTTTAAATGCCGATATTAGTCTTTATAATAAGTGAAAAATATAAGCTAAAATATATAAATATTATATACCATGAAATATTAAGAATTCCCCATAATAGCAAGTATCTTTATATTTTTAAAGTATATCAAGATATTTTTAATCTATAATAATAGAACGTTATATGAAAGATAAGTCTAAAGCATCTAAAAAACAGAAGAGTAAAAAGAGTTATGTCGGTGGAGTGATTACTCATCAGCCTCTTCCTCGAATGCTTCAGCCTCTTCCATCGCAAAGTATGTCTACATCTTCCAGACTCTTACAATCTCGATCTCAAAACCCCCGTCAATCTCTAAGTATATCTTCTTCAATAATCAGTCCTCCTGTTCGTATTACCGAAACAGGTAATAGTAGTTCTCATGAAAGCCCTAAAGCAACCTCAAACCGTAGTAGCCCTAAAGCAACCTCAAACCGTAGTAGCCCTAAAGCAACCTCAAACCGTAGTAGCCCTAAAGCAACCTCAAACCGTAGTAGCCCTAAAGTAATAGCAAACAAAGATATTATAATAAAACTACCTATTCTATCATATGATAAGGTTAACCAAAGACATCTGTTAATAGATTTAGATAATTGTAATAGCGAATACAAATCTTTTGAAAAAAATTACTATGATAATTACAAAAAAATTTATACAGGACGGTATGGTTATCATACCAGAATTAATACAGAATATTATCAATATGGATCATCTTACCTAAGATTTATTCTATTTGCGAGAAATTTATTAAATACAGGCGATAATCTACAGCAAGATGATAATGTTAAAGCAAAAAAGAAGGAGTTAAGAGAAATGTTATATCGTTTTGAAGCATATTTAATGAACAAACGAAAGGATGAAATTTATGTTCCTGAATTAAAAATAACATTAGATATGACAAAAGAAATAGTAAATAAAATAAATACCCTTTATGGATCAAAATTACACCAATCATATTTAAGAACCATCACAAAAATAGGAGAGAATATGAAAAAAGTACCCAGTAAATTATTGGAAGCTTCACACGCAACAGTACAAGCAACAGTACAAAGAATTAGAGGAAATACTAATCAACCGGATAGAGTAGGTATAGCCATAGAAGGATATCAAAGAAGGATGGAAAAAAAAAGGATGACAACAAAGGATGGAAAAAAAAAGGGTGGTAAAAAAGTATAAATAAAAAACATTTCTATACTTTTTACACCTTTAAAATGCCGATTTAAATGTGTAAAAAGTATATAAGGCGGTATTATGGTAGTATGAACAGTAATGATTGCGGTCAATGGAATTATTCTTGTATTGAGTTGTCAGAAGCATTTACATACACGATTAAAGGAATTACGACTCCATAAGACCGAATATGCGGGTTGGAAAGTAATCTATGTAATTGGCGATTTGTTTCTGGATAGCGAATATAAATATGCGGACGACTTCCTGGTAGTCAAATGCGAAGACTCCTATATTCATCTGTTAAAAAAATTAGCACTGGCATTGAAATATATATATGTGATTTTTGATATTAAAGAAGGTGTGTTGAGAGCAAACGACGACTTGATCTTTAACGATACATTACTTGAATCATTCTTGCGATCGCCAAAGACGATAAATGGTAACACAATAGACTTTTTAGGTAGGTCTTCGTCGGGAACCAGTCTATTTGAACGCGATGTATCCTTTGCAAATAGACCGTCGTCCAACAGCAATCATCTTGTCTATTATTATAATGATCACCCTGAAGATTTTGAGAATCCACAACATAACATAAAGGGTCTTGATATATCAAGATATACGAAACAACCGTGTATCCCGGCGTTTATATTTGGTCCATTGTATTATATATCCAACAAAACTGCTAGGATATTAATAGATCATATGGAAAACGTTCGGTATGATGTCTTTCATTATGACGAAAAAACAGATTCCTACCCCTACACCATAGAAGACTGTGCGGTATCCTTTATCTTCTATTACAATAACATTGATTTTATACACGCGGATAACTGGCATCATAACGACGATAATTACGCGTTTCGCGAAAATAATACGAACGTAATGGCGATTCATACAAATATGTATAAGTAATCTAATTTATTTTTATAAATCTTAATATATAATACCTCAGTATAGAGAATGATTTGGATATATTTATCAATTCTATATAGTTTTATCATGTCCCTACGTATATTATACATTCGATTCGACGATACCCCCTTTATAATGTTCCCCTTAATTATTAATATTATAGTTGGTGTACTAAGTCTAGTGTATTTTCTTTGGTATTACAGTGAGCATTTTACAAATGAATTTATTAAACCAAAATATTATATCTATGCTTTATCTGTTTTGTTTATTTCTATAATCGGATATCAAATTATAAAGATGTGCCCTAACCCCGCATATTTCAGAGCATTCGCAACACTAGAAATAGTATTACTACTATTATTTACTATATATTTGAAAAACAACTTTGAACTTTCAATTCAAACTATAACTGCTCTGGTATTATGCTGTGTCGCAATTATACTAATATCACTTGATGAATCTAATTATACAAAATAATTCATTACCGCGTAATCAATATTATTTTGTTGTATAATAATAGTATGGTTTCCAAATCAATAAATGTTGACGATCCTTCAGTTTTATTAAGTTATAGAAGTTCAGATAGTTCAAGTTATAAAAGATATAAAGGAGATGAGACTGCGGATGTAAACGGTTTAACACCATTACCAAAATATGTATTAAGAGATGAAATACCAAAAGAGAAATTAACGAAGTCTTTATGCGAAAATCCGAGCCCAGGCGTGTTTGAACTACTATTTGACATGAATATTAAAATAGATTGGGATAAATTAGCAAAGCATCCGGACGCCTTTACTGATTTACCCCAATTGGAAAAAATTATAAAATCGGGAGTGTCATCTAAATTCTTGCTTAGTTTATGTGAAAATTCAAAAAATCCTATTGTTATTAATTTTATGATAAATAAAATAAATAAAGGAATGGAAGGAAGCGAAAAATATGAAATAACGGAAGGAATCGAAAAAAATAAAAGAATAAATGAATATCTTATTTTCTTAGCAAAAAATCCACACCCATTCGCGATTAACTTTGTGAGTCAACACTCAATAATACAAAACTCATTAGTGTCAAATAGAATTACAGCATTTCAAGAAAAAATTATTAAATCTTTGGCAGGAAATCCAACTCGGAAGGCAATGGAACTAATGGAATCTATTTTGAAAAACCTTAAACCTTTTGAAAAACGTGACTTAGATATACCTTTGATAAAGATATTGAGTGATGAGATACTCATGAAATTATTAGTAAATCCACAAGCAATGAAATATATAAAAGATATATTACCATTGGATTATAAACTTTATTCAACTCTTCTACATAGAAACCCTAACTCTAATGCTTTTGAACTTTTAGATCGCGTAAGAGCAGCACATCCCAAAAATCCCGAATACACTTTAGAAAATAATTATTACTTCTTATCAGAAAACCCTAGTTCAAGAGCAATTAAAATATTAAAAGAAAGGATGGAGGAAGAAAAATTAATATCACGAGATGAATATTATAAATTAAGAAACGAAAATGGTCCTAGAATATTTTTGAATTGGATAAGTATATCAAAAAATCCAAAAGCAAAGAGTTTAATTCTTGCAAAAATAGAAGATGAAAAGGATAGAAAACAAGAAATAACTGAAGATATAAGAAATGGATATTCCGAAAGACATCTTAATTGGGACAATGTATCAGCAAACCCTGCGATATTTAAGAGGAAAAGAAAAGAGACTATAGATAAAGAAAAAATTAAAGAAATAGAATTATATCTTTATCCCAATACAGAAGTTGAGGACATACTTCATTCTGAGATAAAAAAAGTGTTCATAGATGATGATATTACAAATGATATCATTTCCGAACTCAATATAGGAAGTGTAGATGAATTAATTCGTATAAATCCACTTAAATTAGTTTTAAAACTAGTAAAATCAACATCAAAAGTTGGTAAAGAAAATATAGAAAAACTAAAAAAATTAATAGCGGACCTCAAAATAAAATATCCAAGATCTTCTTCTTCTAATGGAAGTTAAATTATCATTATATGTTTGAAAGGATATAGGAAATTTCAAATGTCGCATAGGAATAAAGTGTTCAATAAGTCCAGGTATTTTAGACCCATCTCATTTTTATTTGAAAGTAGAAACGATACCTGCTTTTTATCTACCTTTTCTAAAAGGTTTGCGAGTATTTTAGACATTAATTATAGTATAAAAAAATATTAAATTTAAAAAATAATATATTTATATAATAGCATATGGCTACCTTATCTATACAATCATCATCTGATGAATCACCACCTTATGTTTCATCAAAAACAATTAAAAAATATGTTAAAATTTTAATGTTACCTATAATAGGAGACGCATATGAACACGTTTTAATACACTTACAAGAAGAATATGTATTAATAAAAGGGATACCAAAAGATAAATTAACGAATTCTTTATGTGAAAATCCGAGTCCAGGCGTGTTTGAACTACTATTTGACAATAGTAATAAAATAGATTGGTCATTATTAGCAAAGCATCCTTACGCATTTACTAAAAAATACCAATTGGAAAATATAATAAAATCTGGAGTGTCATCTAAATTCTGGCTTAGTTTATGTGAGAATACAAACCTTAATGTGATTGAATTTATGAAAAATATAATAATGAAAGAACGCGAAAAAGACAAAATAGACCAATATCTTATTTTCTTAGCAAAAAATACAAACACAGAAGCGATTAAATTTGTGAGTCAACACTCAAGAATACAAAACTTAACAGCAAACATAACGTCAACTGGAATTACAGCATTTCAAGAAAAAATTATTAAATCTTTAGCAGGTAATCCAACTCGGGACGCAATGGAACTAATGGAATCTATTTGGATTCAACTTAACTTAGATATATCTTTATCAAATGTATTGAGTGATGAGATAC
>Ga0209297_1002492_pt1 | contig 10160 bp, 10 predicted proteins | sample S_130805_MF_Meta_FD_187322 | JGI IMG/M metagenome (GOLD analysis project Ga0209297, IMG submission 187322) | Freshwater microbial communities from Lake Simoncouche, Canada to study carbon cycling - S_130805_MF_MetaG (SPAdes) (version 2) | ecosystem: Environmental > Aquatic > Freshwater > Lake ... | reverse complement strand
TTAGTAAGGAACTTAAAATAGATAAAAAAGAATTTTTTGGAGGGTCAATGACGATTTCTAGTTTAGGAGGAATTGGTGGAAGTTTTTTTACTCCAATTATTAACAATCCTGAAGTAGCAATAATTGGAATAGGAAAAACAGAAATAAAACAGGTTTTTATTGAAGGAAAATTTATAGCAAGAGCAATGATGCCGATATCTCTATCTTATGATCATAGAATAATTGATGGAGCTGAAGCTGCCAGATTCTGTCAGGATCTCAAACTTAGTCTTGGAAAAAATTTTGCTTTCAATTTATCATTTTAAAGATGATAAATGGTTATTGTGAAGAAAAATATAATCCTGTTAAAAAGATATTTGAAAGCTACTTCTTAAAACAAGAAGAAATTGGTGCTTCTTTTGCAGTTTATAAAGAAGGAAAACCATTAATAGATCTACATGGTGGTTTTAAAGATAAAAATAATAAAAATTGGGAAGAGAGTACAATCGTAAATGTATTTTCAGCAACCAAAGGTATTTACGAAATTATTGTTTCAATACTAATCGATCAAAATATTTTAGATTTAGAAAAACCTGTTTCTTATTATTGGGACGCTTTTAAACAAAGCAATAAAAGAGAAATCAAACTAAAACATATTCTATCTCATCAATCTGGGCTCTATAGATTTAAAGAAAAGATTACACAAGAAGATCTTTTAGATTGGAATAAAATAATAACTATTTTAGAAAATCAGGAACCGGATCATCCGTGTGGTGAAAGAACGTATTACCATGCAAAAACTCACGGATTTTTAATCGGTGAAATAATAAAAAAAACAACAAAAAAAAGTTTAGGAGAATTAGTCTCCGAATTACTATCAAAGAAATTAGGGTTAGATTTTTTTATTGGAACTCCAAAAAATCAACTTTCAAATATTGCTCTTCTCTGCGAGGACAAAACCGAAACTAAAATATCATCTGAATTTAATGCATTTAATAATCCCAAACATGAAATAAATTTTTATAATAAGGAAAATTGGCAGACTGCAGAAATACCCTCTATGAATGGTCATGGGAATGCAAGATCTATTGCTAAAATTTATGATACTTTTGTCAATGATCTAATATTAGAAAAAAATATTTTATTATCAAAATCATCAATTAAAAAATGTTTAACTGAAAGTATTAGTAGAATTGATGAAAGTTTAATGCTTCCAATTAGATGGTCTGAAGTTGGTCTTATACTTCGGGGCGGATGGTTATTTGGTAAAAATAATGAATCTTTCGGTCATAATGGCTGGGGAGGATCTTTAGGTTTTGCTGATCCAATATTAGGAATGGGAGTTGCTTATACTACAAATAAAATTAATCCAACGATGGGATCAGATTTTAGGATTGTTAATTTACTTAAAGAATTTTATAGGTTGTATTAAAAATTATCTGGTCTAAGCCATGCAGGTCTTTTTAAAAAAGCATTAAATAAACCATTTAGCCTATAATAATAAATTAATATTTTTTTTTTATTAAATAATACTAATGTAATAAATAATTTAATTACTGTTGAAGCAAATTTAGGAATGGTAACTCTATATGCGGTCAAAACTCCAAAATGTTTACGATTATAATAAAACAAAGACCACATCCAGTGCCAATTTCTACACAATTCAATATTTAGACTATTGCCTGAAGACTGTTTTGCTAAATGCATAACTTTTGATTTTTGAACAACAAAAATTTTCCCTCGATTAACTTTTATTCTTTTACAAAGATCTATTTCTTCTAGAAATAAGAAAAAATTCTCGTCAAATATTTTATTAAAAGTAACTTTTTTTAAATTTATTAACATCGCAAAACCTTTTACATAATCAACTTCTAATATATTTTTTTTTTTTAAATCGTTGTTTTGATTTAAAAAGTAATCATAATTATTTAAAAGATTTGGTGCTAAAATTGAAAAATTATTACCTAAAATGAGTTGAGCTTTATAAAGTTCTTTTAAACAGTTTTTTTCTAAAATTGTATCTGGATTTAATATAAAAACATATTTAGTTTTAGCCTTTGATATTCCAAGATTATTTCCTGTTCCATATCCTAAGTTTTCTTTTGTAATAATAACCTCAACATTAGAAAATTTATTTTCTAAATAATTTTTAATCTTAATATTATCTGAATTCTCAACAATAATAATTTTAATACTAGACTTAATACTTTTGATGCATTTTTCTATTATATACCCACTCCTAAAAGAAACTATAATAACGGTAATGTTTTTTTCAAAACTACTCATTAATTTAAGCTATAAAGTATTTTGTAATAAATATATAAAATATTTATAAACATTAAGAAATAAACAATGAAAAAAATTATTGTAACTGGAGGATTGGGTTTTATAGGAAGTAATCTTATTAATATGCTTAAAAATAAATATTTTATTATTAATATAGATAAAATAAGTTATGCTTCAAATTTTAACAACATCGATGCAAATATAAAAAATTATAAATTTTATGGACAAGATGTTAATAATAAAATCTTTATTAAAAATATTCTAAAAAAATATAACCCCTCTATTATATTTAATTTTGCAGCAGAGACTCATGTTGATAGGTCAATAGATGGTCCAAAGAAATTTATTGAAAGTAACATTCTTGGAGTTTTTAATCTTCTTGAATCAATAAGAAATCACAAAAAAAAAATTAAATTAATCCATATCTCTACTGATGAAGTGTATGGTGATATTAAAAAAGATTATAAATCAAAAGAAGAAGACGCGTACAATCCTAGCTCTCCATACTCTGCTTCCAAGGCAAGTGGGGATTTTTTAATAAAGTCATACATTAGAACTTATAAAATGCCTGCAATTATAACTAATTGTTGCAATAACTTTGGTCCAAACCAATATCCAGAAAAATTAATCCCAACTATAATTTATAATATACTAAATAAAAAACCTATTCCGATTTATGGCAAAGGAGAAAATGTAAGAGAATGGATTTATGTTAAGGATCATTGTGATGCTATTATTAAAATTGCAGAAAAAGGTATTTTCGGCGAAAATTACAATATTGGAAGTGGAATAGTATTAAATAACATTCAGATTGCAAAAAAAATAATATCAACTTTTAAAAAAATTACTTACAGTAAAAATATTAAAAGCAAAATACATCTTGTTAAAGATAGGCCGGGACATGATCTGCGTTACTGTTTAGACTCATCAAAAATAAGAAATAAATTAAAATGGAAATGTAAATCAAGTTTTGATGAAAGATTAGATGAAACAATTATTTGGTATATAAATAAATTCAGAACTAATTATTTTAAGAATAAGGATTATAAATATCGTATAGGTTTAAAAGCATGATTAAGAAAGGAATAATATTAGCAGGAGGCACCGGTTCAAGGTTAAGTCCTTTAACTAAAATAATAAACAAACAACTCCTGCCTCTATATGACAAGCCTTTAATATTTTATCCTTTGTCAATATTAATGCTGGCAGGAATTAGAGATATATTAATAATAACTAATCCAAATGAAGATATTAATTTTAAAAAAATATTAGGCAACGGTTTTAACTTTGGAGTAAAAATTCAATATTTAACACAAAACAAACCTAATGGCCTTCCAGAAGCTTTTATTATTGGTGAAAAATTTATAGACAAAAAAAATGTAGCTTTAATTCTCGGTGATAATTTTTTTTATGGGCAAGGTTTTACAAAAAGACTTAAACAAAAGACTAAAGCAAAATCTGGATCTACTATATTTATATATCAAGTAAATAATCCTGAGGATTATGGAATAGTCGAGATGAAAAAAGATAAAATCTTAAATATAAGAGAAAAACCAAAAAACTCTAAATCAAATCTAGCTATAACTGGACTTTATTTTTTTGATCATAATGTTGTAAATATCTCAAAAAAACTCAAACCATCAAAAAGAAACGAATTAGAAATTGTTGATTTGTTAAAAGAATACTTAAAAAGAAAAAAATTAAAAATTGAGTATATGGGAAGAGGTAGCGCATGGTTAGACACGGGTAACGCTGAAAGTCTTTTTGAAACATCTCAATTCATTTCAAACATAGAAAAAAGGCAAGGTTTAAAAATAGCATGTCTAGAGGAAATTGCTTTAAATAATAAATGGATATCTAAAAATATTATCAAAAAACAAATTAATTTCTATGGGAACTGTGAATACTCAAGATATCTTAAAAAATTAATATAAAATAAAATGAAAATTAACATCAACGGTATAAAAATTTTTAAATCTATAATCTATAAAGATAGCAGAGGATTTTTTCGCGAAGTTTATAAAAGAAAAATTTTGGAAAAAAAAGAATTAATGTTTCATTGCACTTCTAGCTCTAAAAAAGATGTACTAAGAGGTTTGCACCTACAAACCAAAAATCCTCAGGCTAAATTTATAACAGTGATAAAAGGAAAGATATTTGATGTTGCGTTGGATTTAAGAAAAAATTCTAAAACCTTCGGAAAATATTTTTCAATAACTTTATCAAACAAATCATATTCCTCCATTTATATACCAGAAGGCCTTGCCCATGGTTTTTGTGGTCTTGATAAAGAGAATATAGTTTATTATGGATGCTCAACTTATCGAGAAAAAGAATTTGAAGTTGGAATTTTGTGGAATGATAAAGATCTTAAAATTAAATGGCCTATAAAAAATCCGATTTTATCAAAAAAAGATTCTCAAAATATTTCATTTAAAGAATACTGTGATATGCAAAACTAAATTAAAATTAAGTTTTGCTTATAAAATAAAAAAAAAATTAATAATGTTTTAAAGTAACAACTGGCCACTCAATATAATTTGTGTATTTTCTAAACCAATAAGATAAATATCTTTCGGCTAGATAAGCATACAATCTTGTGGTGTCATAACCTGACAAATTTTTAAAGCCAAATTCATTTTCACATCTAAATAGCCAGGGAAATAACTTTGAAAACCATTTGTTTGCTAATGCTGGTTTAGAAATAAACATTAAATGAGGGTTAAAAGAATTAGAATTATTGACATAATTTTTAAACCCATCTTTGTCACTGCTATCCAGTAAATTAATAGCTTTATCTAGGTTTCCATATCCATGATGCATATCAAAATGAAGTTTTATTGTTTGTTTACTTTTGTTAAAAAGTATTTCTGGATCTTTTATTAAAGATCTAAAACCTCTTTTTAATATTTTCATTTTTTTGATATTATTTACAAAAATAGAATTGACTATTACTGATTCATATTTGTTCCATTCTTTTGGGGCAATTGTAATTATATTTTTTTTTAAATTAATTGTATTTACTTTATTTATAGCAGAATTTTTTTTAATCCAAAATCTCCTTTTTTGACAAAATCCTATCCATGTATCTTTTTTAATTTTATTTAATTTATTTTTCCAAAGCCAATATTGAAATACTAATTCTGAATAATATTTTTCTTTATAAAAAATATTCTCTAAACTATTGGCTAAATAATAGTTATTGGGAAAATGTTCCTGGCCAACTCCAGCTATTTTATATGGAATACTATTTAAATAAGAAAGGGCCTTATTAGTAATGCAGTATATTAATAAAGAATTTTTTATCATTTTTTTAGAAATTTTCTTTTTATTATTTTTTTTAAGTTATTAGAAAATGCTTTAATAGAAATATATTTTAAATCTCTTTTAGCGTAAATAGGACTATCTTTTAAATTTGACCAATCCCTACCATTTTTATTTAAAGCCCATTCGCAATGATCATACACGGACAAGGAAAAGATATTATTTAATTTACATAAAACAGAAAAAGTGCTTTGGTCATCTCTATTTTGAATAAAGGTATCACGTTCTGGTAAAACTGATGACGAGTTATCTACTAGCTTCATATCATTAAAGGTATCAGACCAATCTTTTATAAATTTAATCATCCTAATAGTTTTTTTTATAAAAAAAGTACCAGACCAAATTTGTGGAGAATTAATTATTGGACTATCAAATTTTAAATTAAAATAATTAATTAAATCAGATTTTGTATATTCATACTCTAAATATTTTAAATATTGGAGATTTAATTGCTTATTCAATGGATCTCGATATTGGAAAACTAGCATCTCATGTTTATCGCAGCACTCTTCATAATAATTTAATTTTTTAATACCATCAGGGTTAAAATGACAACCAACATCAGAATATTGCAATATAGAATCGTCAGGTATAGCTAGTAATGATCTATAAACAACCTCTGGCTTCCAAATACCATGTCCATAAATTTTTCTATCTCCTATCAAAAGATATTTATTAATTTTTTTTTTTACGTCTGCGGATAAATCCTTTGGTCCATAAAAAAAAATTTTTTTATAAAAATTAAGATTTTTTGCTTGTTTTAAGTATCGTAACTTACTTAAAAATAAATCTGAGCTTGCAAAGCCACATAGATATGTTTTTGAGTTCATATTAGAGTTTATATTTTCAAAATAATTAATTTAAAAAAATAAAAAATTGCTTATTAAACACTGGCGGAGAGAAAGGGATTCGAACCCTTGATACCTTTAACAGTATACACGCTTTCCAAGCGGGCACCTTCAACCACTCGGTCATCTCTCCTTAAATTATTAATGCTTTATATTAATAAAAGCTATTATAAAAAAGCAATATAAAAAATAATTTTATTTTATGCACAAAAATAAGCTGCTGATAATTGGCAAAAATAGTTTTTTAGGAAAAAATTTATATAGAGGTATCAAAAATAAAATTGATACTCATTTATTAAGCTACGAAGAATTTTTAAAATTAAATAATAAAAAAATAAAAAGTTTTAACTATTTATGCAACTGCTCAATAAATACCGAATACAATAAATATAAATATAGAGATAAAAATGACATTGATCTAAAAATAGTAAAAAAAATTAGAACTTATAAAATTAATTTTATTTTTTTAAGTTCAAGAAAAGTCTACTCAAACAAAAATAATATTAAAGAGAATGATAAACTGGCTCCTAAATGTAATTACTCTAAAAATAAAGTAATAACAGAAAAAAAAATTTCTAAATTACTTTCAAATAAATTAATAATACTAAGAATATCCAATGTTCTTGGTTTAAAAAATTATAACTTAAGAAGTACCCATAATAGTTTTATAGATAATTATATAAAATATATTTCTTCAAATAAAAAAAATTATTATAAAAATGATTATAAAGATTTTATAACTATTCAACAGTTTATTAAAATTTTTTATAATGTTATTAAAAAAAACTTAAGAGGTATTTATAATGTAAGTTCGGGTAAAAAAATTTATATAAATGAAATTTTAAAATGGCTTAATTATAAAAATTTAAATAAAAATAAATTTCTTATAAAAAAAAATTCTTATCATTACGATTCTTTTACTCTTAATAATAAAAAATTAATTAATTCTATAAAAATAAAAATCAATAAATCAGAAATAAAAAATTTTTGCAGAGCGATGGGTAAAAAAATTTATTATCGATTTAATAATTCAATATAATTTTTAAATAATTTTAAATTATTTAAAATAAATCTTGGATAACTATTATCTATTTTTATAACTTTATAAATATGACCTCTATTAAATAAATCCACATGCATTTTTATTTTTTCTTTTATAATTTTCGTTGAAGAAAATTTCTTATGACTAAATTCTAAATGAGGAAAAGATTTTAATTTTTTAGAAATAATTTCTGGTTTGTATAAATTGTTAAAATGCCACCCACCATTTTTTATTAACTGAATATCCTGTTCTAATAAAAGTCTACGAAAAAAATTTTTTTTTAAATTTTTAACTAAAATCTTTTTTCTTAAAAATGAAAAGCTTTTTAAATCTTTCTTTTTACAAATCCTTGTTCCTTCCCATGGCGTTTCATACTCATTTAATAAATTTATTTTATAAACATACATATTCATCATAAAAATTGCATATTTTTTATTAAGTTTAATTTTTTTTAGTACTTCTGGATTTGGTATTTCGTCAGAATCTGAATACATAATAAAATCATCCGCATTAGCATCTTTTATACCTTCAAAAATCATCTCTCTCTGATATTCTTCTGATTTCCATAAATTTTTCGAATCTGGAAATTTATCTTTTAAAACTAAATGTCTAACTCTATTTCTAAATTTTTTATCAATTAATCTAAAATTAATTTTTTTTTTTAAACCTCGATGGTCATAGTTAGATTCACAAATTACGAAGTAATCAACTACATCTTTTAGAATCTCTAGTCTTGCATTAACTAAAAGATTTTCATCAAAAAAAGTTATACAATCAAATATCTTTTTCTTCTTATTCATTTTTATTTATTTTTAAAACCTCGATAAAAGCCTCTTGAGGAATATCGACACTGCCAAACTGTCTCATTCTAGCTTTCCCTTTTTTTTGCTTTTCCAAAAGTTTTTTCTTTCTATCTCTAGCTCCACCACCATGAATCCTGCTAATAACGTCTTTTCTATAACCAGATATTGTTTCTCTTGCTATAACTTTTCCTCCAATTGCTGCTTGGATGGGTATTTGAAATTGATGTCTTGGTATTAAATCTTTTAATCTTTCGCACATTAGCCTTCCTTGTCTTACAGCAAAATCTTTATGAATAATCATAGACAAAGCATCAACCATCTCTTCATTTACTAATATGGATAATTTAATTAAATCACCTACTCTATAATCGCTTAACTCATAGTCAAAACTCGCATAACCGCTAGAAATAGATTTGATCTTGTCATAAAAATCAAAGACAACTTCGTTTAATGGTAATTCATAAGATAGTACCGCACGATTTCCTGAATAACTTAAGCTTTTTTGTTTCCCTCTTTTTTCTTCACATAATTTCATAATTGAACCCAGGTATTCTTCAGGAAGAATTATTGTTGCGTTAATCCACGGTTCATTAATAGATTTAATAAAATTTGGTTCTGGCATATTAGCAGGATTTTGAAGATCTATAATTGTGCCATCTTGTTTATTAATTTTATAAACAACGCCTGGTGTTGTAGTAATTAAGTTTAAATTATATTCGCGGTCTAATCTTTGAACGATAATTTCAAGATGAAGAAGTCCTAAAAAACCACATCTAAAACCTAATCCTAAAGCTGCAGAGTTCTCGGGCTCATAAACAAAACTAGAGTCGTTTAATTTTAATTTTGCAAGACTATCTCTTAATAAATTATATTCTGTACTATCAACTGGAAATAATCCACAAAATACAACTGGCTTACTAGGTTTAAATCCTGGTAACGGATCTTTAATGGGATTAGAATAATCCGTTATAGTATCTCCAATTTTAGTATCTGAGAGATCTTTGATGCCTGTAACAATAAAACCAATTTCTCCAGGTCCTAAATATTCTTTATTTTCTGCTTTAGGAGTAAACACACCAACTCTTTCAACTGGATGCCTTGTGTTTGTAGACATCAATAAAATTTCCATTCCTTTTTTAATTGCTCCATCTAGTATTCTAACCAATATAACAACACCCAAATAACTATCGTACCAACTATCAACTAGTAACGCTTTTAAAGGTAAATCTTTATTTCCTTTTGGAGAAGGAAGTCTTTCAACTATTGCTTCTAATATTTCATCTACTCCTTCTCCTGTTTTTCCAGAGGCTGTCAAAGCATCTGAAGTATCAATTCCTATAACATCCTCGATTTGTTTTTTTACTCTTTCTACATCTGATGCTGGTAAATCTATTTTATTTAAAACAGTTATAATCTCATGATGATTATCCATGGCCTGGTAAACATTTGCTAAAGTTTGAGCTTCCACGCCTTGGGTACTATCAACAATAAGTAATGATCCTTCACATGAAGCAAGTGACCTGTTTACTTCATAACTAAAATCGACATGGCCCGGTGTATCAATAATATTTAAGATGTAATTTTTACCATCTTTTTTTGATTTATAATTCAATCTAACTGTTTGAGCTTTGATAGTAATTCCCCTTTCTTTCTCTAAATCCATTGAATCCAAAACTTGAGTTGTCATCTCACGTTCTGTAAGACCTCCACATTTTTGAATTAATCTATCTGCAAAAGTAGATTTTCCATGGTCAATGTGGGCAATAATTGCAAAATTTCTTATATTTTCTTGAGCAGACATTTAGGATCTTAATGTTGCATCAAAAGATTTTTGCATTGTTTGAATTATTTTTTCACTTAATTCATCAATCTCTTTAT
>Ga0209297_1002489_pt1 | contig 10170 bp, 10 predicted proteins | sample S_130805_MF_Meta_FD_187322 | JGI IMG/M metagenome (GOLD analysis project Ga0209297, IMG submission 187322) | Freshwater microbial communities from Lake Simoncouche, Canada to study carbon cycling - S_130805_MF_MetaG (SPAdes) (version 2) | ecosystem: Environmental > Aquatic > Freshwater > Lake ... | reverse complement strand
TTCAACAAGTACCAATGCACGCCTTTCATACCAGCCAACTGCAGCGGCATTTGATACTAATGGAACTTTATGGCATTATTATGGTACTGGGGATTTGCAAAGCCTTGGTCATGTTAATGCAAGCATTGCTAACCAGGCCTATGGCACTAAGGATACCAACTTCCCAAATTACACAGCAATTCCTTCTGCCCTCAGCACTTCAAATATGGCTAATTTAACTACCGGAAGCACATGTCCAACAAACAGCCAGAATGGTTGGTATATAAACCTTAGTTCAAATCAATCGGTCACCGCAAAGGCAACTATTATCAATAGTGAAGTTATATTACCGATGTATGCCGCTAATAATGCTGATATTTGTTCGGCAGGTAAGCCCGCGCAACCGTTATGTGGCTGATGTTTTGAATAAGCGTGATGTTGCAACGTTACTGATTGACCTTCTCAGCGTAGAGGAAGAAATATCAGAAGCCGAAACCCGTCACTTAAGGTTTAATATACCTTTGCTTGCTGATAGGCTGATTGCAATATCAGATTGGATAGCGGCAAACCCTCTCACCAAGCAGCTGAAAATTGGTTATTTTGGAGCAAGCACAGGCGGTGCGGCTGCACTTATGGCTGCGGCAACAAAACCAAAAAATATTGCAGGGGTTATTTCGCGTGGTGGAAGACCCGATTTGGTAGAGCGGTTTTTACCATTTGTGGAAGCTCCCACTTTATTTATTGTGGGTGAAAAAGACCGGCAGGTTGTGGCATTAAATCAGGATGCTTTAAAACAGCTCACCTGCGCGGCAAGGTTAAATATAATACCTGAAGCATCCCACCTTTTTGAAGAAGCTGGCGCTCTGGAAGAGGTTGCTTTCCTTGCGGCTGATTGGTTTAGTAGATACTTGCCTAATTTCAAAAATCAGGTTGAACGTCGTGGAGCAGCTATGTAGCTCCCCCAGTTAACTATTCAACCTTGCTAAAGCTTTTTCCCTGCCTATAAGCGGCAGTACAAACTTAAGCTCAGGGCCTGTCTCCCTTGCTGTTAAAGCTTTACGCAGTGGCATGAACAATTCCTTGCCTTTGCGCGGGCTAACTTGCTTAATTTTTTCTATCCATGCGCCCCATGTTCCTGAATCCCATGGTTCATGCGGAAGTAAATTTGCGGCTTGTTTCAAAAATTCTGCATCTTCAATGATCGGGGTTAATGTGCTATTACAAATTTCTAGCCACTCGCTAATTTCATGCAAGTGATTTAAGTTTGGCTGCACTGCAAGCCAAAAATCTTCACTTACTCCGTGCATTTCAGGGCGCTTCTTAACTTCAGAATAAGGCATCATATGTAGAACTTTTGGGTTCAGCCTTTCAAGGTCGGCAAATTCATAAATCGCAGCAGTTTTACTGAACTTTGATATATCAAAAGCTTTTATCAAATCACTCAGATGTGCTTCAGGCACAGTAGGTTCCGATGTGCCAAGCCGCGCCAAAAAGCTATTTATAGCCATAGCCTCAATACCCTCTTCTTTAAGGGTTTTTATATCGAAGCCACCTTCGCGTTTAGAGATTTTTCCTTCCTTGCCTTTCATTAGTGAGTGGTGGGCAAATTTAGGAATATAATTTCCCATGGCCTGAAATATTTGGATTTGTATTGCTGTGTTGGTTACATGGTCTTCGCCGCGCACAATATGAGTGATTTTGAAATCCATATCGTCAATTGCTGAGGGCAGCATATAAGTTGGCGCGCCAGTTTCACGTATTAAAATAGGGTCACTAAGGTTATGCGCCTCAAATTTTATATGGCCTTTTATTAAATCGTCCCACTCTATAATGCTATTTTCATCAAGCTTGAAACGCCAGTGTGGCTTCTTGCCTTCTGCTTCAAACTGTTTTATTTGCTCGTTACTAAGTTTTAGTGCCGCGCGGTCATAAATTGGTGGCTGGCCACGGGTTAGCTGCATTTTGCGCTTTATATCAAGCTCAGTTGCGCTCTCATAACACGGATAAAGCCTGCCATCGGTAAAAAGCTGCTGCTTTATTTCATTATAACGTTCCATCCTCTCTGACTGTTTAGAGAAAATTTCCCACTCCAAACCCAGCCATTTTAAATCTTCCTGAATTTGCACCGCATATTCTTCGCGTGAGCGCTCAAGATCAGTATCATCAATACGCAGCATAAATTTGCCGCCTTGCGATCTGGTAAATAAATATGGCACAAGTGCGGCGCGCGCGCTGCCAATATGCAAAAGGCCAGTTGGTGATGGGGCAAAACGGGTGAGTATGGTCATGCGTTGTTTGTCATTCCAGAATTTAGAAAATTTAGGATTTGTCACTTACAAATCCTAGGGTTTCTTAATATCTGGAATCCATTGATAGAACAAGAGAAAACTGGCTATGAACATTCCATATATACTTAAAATTTGAACTGATTTGTAATAGGATATCTTCTATCGCGGCCGAAGGCTAATTGTGAAATTTTTACCCCCGGGGCCGCCTGCCTGCGTTTATATTCCGCCAACTTTACCATGCGCGCAACTTTTGTTACAATCTCAAGTTCAAAGCCGCTTTGGGCGATTTCTTCTGCGGATTGTCGGAGTTCAATTAATCTGTGTAAAATTTTATCAAGCATTTCATAAGGTGGTAATGTATCCTGATCTGTTTGATTCGGTTTTAATTCTGCCGTTGGTGCTTTGGTGATAATCCTCTCAGGTATTACTACGTTTTGTAGGTTGCGCCATTTGCAAAGCGCAAAGACATCGGTTTTATATATGTCCTTAAGTACATTAAAACCACCACACATGTCGCCGTATAATGTTGCATAACCAACTGCCATTTCAGATTTATTTCCAGTGGTTAGAACCATATTCCCGAATTTATTACTAATGGCCATTAATATATTACCACGGACGCGCGATTGTAAATTCTCCTCCGTTGTGTCGGACTTCTTCCCTTTAAAAGTTGTTTTTAAGGTTTTAGCAAAACTATCAACAATCTTTTCAATAGAAATGGTTTCAATAGACGCACCAAGCATTTTTGCGCAAGATTTTGCATCGTCCAGGCTCTCAGTTGAGGTATATTTTGAAGGCATCATAACAAGCCTAACTCGCTCTGTGCCAAGACAATCCACTGCTATTGCCGCGGAAAGGGCGGAATCTATACCTCCAGACATTCCCAAAACAACTCCAGGAAATCCATTCTTTGTAACATAGTCGCGCAAGCCTAGTTTGAGTGCAGAATAGATTGATTCATATTTTTCATGCGTGACTGTGATGTCGCCATCAGCACATACCCAATATTTACCAGATTTCTGCCATTTTGTAAGACTAATTTCTTCATCAAATCTTGAAAAGGTTCTTGTGAAATCGCCGTTTGAAGCCAATATGAATGAGTTTCCGTCGAAAACCAGTTCATCCTGACCGCCAACTTGGTTTAAATATATTAAGGGCAGGGCGGTTTCTGCTAAGTTATCCCGGGCTGCTTTTAACCTTGCTTTATGTTTGTCAATTTCAAATGGCGAAGCATTGATGCTGATGAGTATTTCTGCGCCTTGTTTTTTAAGGTTCTGGGCAGCTTTATTATTCCACATTTCCTCGCAAATCATCACTCCAAGTTTTATGCCCCTGAAGTTCATTGTCTCTGGCATTGGAGCTGTCGAGAACACACGCTTTTCATCGAAAACACCATAATTGGGCAGGTCAGATTTGCAGGAAATATGTTTTATTTCTCCGCCATCTAACAGTATCGAAGCATTATAAAGCTTCTCGCCCTCACGCCATGGGCTGCCTACCAAAATTGCCGTACCATTTTGCGTAAGCGGGGCAAGTTTGCGGATCATTTCCATTGTTTTATTCTGAAAATCTGGCCGCAGAACCAAATCCTCCGGCGGGTAACCCGTTATTGCAAGTTCAGAAAATATCACCAAATCAGCTCGGTGACTATTTGCTTGTTGATGGGCAGCGTTAATTTTCTTGTAGTTGCCGCTTAAATCGCCAACAGTAAAATTAAGCTGAGCCAGTGCAATATTGAGTGTGTTAGTCATTAGAGCAACTTTTCAATTTCCGGTATGGCAACGAACAAATCGGCCACTAAGCCAAAATCAGCCACTTCAAATATAGGTGCGTTTTCATCTTTGTTGATGGCAACAATTATTTTGCTATCCTTCATCCCCGCTAAGTGCTGAATTGCACCGGAAATTCCAACAGCTATATATAATTCAGGGGCAACAATTTTTCCGGTTTGTCCAACCTGATAGTCGTTGGAAATATAACCAGCATCTACCGCGGCGCGTGATGCGCCAATTGCACAATCGGGAATCTTTTTTGCTAGTGATTCCAATATCTTGAAGTTATCTTTGTTGCCCATGCCGCGCCCACCGGAAATTACAATGCGTGAGCTGGAAAGGTCAGGGCCTTTTGCGCCTGCGCCTTCACTCCGCACAAAACTAGAAAGGCCGCTATCACCCTTGCTTGAAATGTTCTCGATGGGCGCATTTGCGCCCATTTCGGCTTTAGCAAATTTGGTGGTGCGGATGGTCATGATGATAATTTTATCAGCTGATTGTACTGTTGCAATAGCGTTGCCGGCATAAATCGGGCGTTTGAAAGTATCTTGTGATACCACTTCAATTACATCGGTTATTTGGGCAACATCAAGAATTGCTGCCACGCGCGGAAGGAAATTTTTTCCGAAAGTATTTGAGGGTGCAAGTATGTGCGAATAATTTTTGCCTAAATCAGCAATTAGCAAACTTAAATTCTCTGCCATAAAATGTTCATATGCCCCATCATCAGCCACAAGAACTTTTGCGAGTCCAGATATTTTGGCAGCCTCTCCTGCCGCTAATGTACAAGCTTTTCCTGCAACCAGAATATGGATTTCCCCGCCAATCTTTTTTGCTGCCTCAACAGTGTTGAGTGTGGCTGGATTTATAGAATTATGATCGTGCTGCGCAATTACTAGAATACTCATTTATTTCTCCATTCAGGATTAATAAGGCTTGTTAAAATATGTGTTTCCCATTTTCCATTTATACGTAAGTAGTTTTCTGCGATGCCCTCTTTTATAAAACCAATTTTTTCTAAAACTTTAGCACTGGCATGGTTATGTGGCATATAATTAGCTGAAATACGGTGTAAATTTAGTGTAGCAAAAACATATTTTATAGAAGCTCTAATTGCTTCAGACATTAGCCCTTTTCCTTGCTCTGATTCTGCAATTTTAAAGCCAAGAAAACAAGAATGAAATGCTCCGCGGATAAAATTAGAGTAATTTACCATGCCAATAAGTTTATTATTTTGACGAAGATATAAATTAAAACAACATGACTTATCTTGAAGAAAATTATTTTTAATTTCGTTGATGCTATTAATCCAATGTTCTTCAGTAAAATATTCGGAATCCTTATTTGGCTCCCATGGTGTTAAATACTGCCTATTAATATTGTTAAATTCAAGCATCTCCAAGGCATCTTCTAACCCAGGAATTCTTAAAATGCAATTTTCAGTATCAATTTTAGGTTCCTGCAGACCAAGCACTCTTTACAAAGCTCCCGCCGCTTTTAATTTTTCAATTAATTCTTCTACACTGGCAACTTTTGCGCCGCCTTTGCGTTTTGCCGGTTCTTCAACTCGCAAGGTTTTCAGGCGCGGGGTTATATCTACCCCATAATCCTCAGGTTTTTTTGTAGCAAGTGGCTTGCTCCTTGCTTTCATGATATTTGGTAGCGCTGCATAGCGAGGCTCATTCAGGCGCAAATCAGTGGTGATAATTGCTGGAAGATTTACATTTATTACCTCAGTTCCCGAATCAACCTCACGGGAGACTTCAGCTTTATCGCCGTTTATGGTAACCTTCGATGCAAAAGTCGCCTGCGGCCACCCCAAAAGAGCGCTAAGCATTTGGCCGGTTTGATTGAAATCATCGTCAATTGCTTGCTTGCCCATGATAATTAAATTTGGCTTTTCTTCAAGCGCAACAGCTTTTAACAATTTTGCTACGGCAAGTGGTTGGAGCTCAAGCTCAGTTAAAACATGGATGCCGCGGTCTGCTCCCATTGCCATGGCAGTACGGATAACCTCTGATGCCTTATCAACCCCAGCTGAGAACACCACAACCTCAGTTGCTATGCCTTTTTCTTTTAGGCGAACGGCCTCTTCAACGGCAATTTCATCGAACGGGTTCATAGACATTTTAACATTGGCAATATCAACGCCAGAATTATCAGCCTTGGCGCGCACCTTTACGTTATAATCTACAACCCTTTTCACAGTAACCAGAATTTTCATCACAATACCTTTGAAAGCTATTTTATAGGGCTATTTTTTCACACAAAAGTACATAAATGCAAGCATTATTATAGCTATGAATTGCAACGAAACGCGTGCAGCCATAAGTTTGTTACTGTATTTCTTGTTAATTTTACCACCTTTGGCCATTAAAATTATTCCAGCTACCAGAACTGCAAGGGTGAGGAAGATCAATATTAATGGAATTATTGGCATAAATATCTCATATAAATAAAAAACCTCCGCATCACAAACGTAATGCGGAGGAAAGGAGAAAGCCTTGATTTAACACGTAAAATACTAAGCAGAGTGGCTTGGCATTTTCTTTTCTATAAATAGAACGTGCTTCTTTATTCTTTTGTCGTACTTTTTCATCTGTATCTTACCATCGCCGCCTTTGCCCTTAACTTGCTGTTTCTTAGGGTTTTTCTTGATGACAAAATAAGTGCCGGTAAGAGCGCCATTAGGCATTGTGCCTGTGCTGGTCATTTTAACAAGAGTTTTATTTTTGCTAGCCATAATATTCTACATATATACGAAATTAAACTGGCCGTTAGAAATAGAGGTGAATGCTTATTTAGTCAACAAATATTTCATGTTTTATAGTTTGTATTTTGTAGTTTGTAGTTAAATTACATAAAAATTACAACTTTCCATAGATAATAAGTAAGAAAATTGTTTAAAAACCAACAACTATAAACTATAAACCACCAACTAAGAACTAGGAACCACAAAACAAGAACTAAAATGAAACCAATAAAAAAAGCAATATTTCCCGTTGGTGGGCTTGGCACGCGCTTTTTGCCTGCTACAAAATCAATTCCCAAGGAAATGTTGCCGGTTGCCACAAAGCCACTTATTCAATATGCATTTGAAGAGGCTGTTGAGGCAGGCGTTGAGGAATTTATATTTATAACTGGTCGTAACAAAAGCGCGATAAACAATCATTTTGACCATGCATTTGAGCTGCAAACAGTACTTTCTAACGATGAAAAAAATGATATACTTGCTGAGGTGAGGGATTGGATTCCAAGATCCGGACAAATAGTTTTTGTTCCGCAACGCGAGCCAAAGGGATTGGGGCATGCAGTTTGGTGCGCCCGTAACCTGATTGAAAAAGATGAAGATTTCGCGGTTTTGCTTGCCGATGAAATGGTTCTTAATCCACGAAATGGCCTTCTAAAACAAATGGTTAAAGCTTATAACCAAGTGGGCGGGAATATTATTGCAGCTGGCGAAGTAGCCCATGATCAGGTTTCAAAATATGGTATTGTAGACCCTATAAATAATGAGGGTAATGTTCTGAAATTAAAAGGCATGGTGGAAAAACCAAGGCCAGAGGATGCGCCATCAAACCTTTCAATTACCGGGCGCTACATTCTTAATGCTAAAATATTTGAATATTTAGATAGGGCAAAACAATCGGTTGGTGGGGAAATTCAGCTTACCGATTCAATGCTTTCCATGCTAAATGACGGCGCACCGTTTTACGGCCTTAAATTTGAAGGCAGACGTTTTGATTGCGGCAACCGCCTTGGCTTCTTGGAGGCAAATATCGCCTATGCATTAGAGCGTGATGATATGCGTGATAGGGTGAAAGTGATGTTGGAAAAGTATAAGTAGAGTTATTAGTGTTGGTTTTCGGTGTCAGTTAAAAATGTTGCTGACACTGACAACTGGCACTAACAACTCATTTTAACGGAGTTAAAATGAAGTTAGTAGTAATTGGCACGGGTTATGTTGGTTTGGTATCAGGCGCATGTTTTGCTGATATGGGGCATAATGTTGTATGCGTGGATAAGGTTGCAAGTAAAATCAAAACCTTAGAGGATGGCGGAATACCTATATATGAACCTGGCCTTGATGAAGTGGTTTTGCGTAACAGGAAAGCGGGTAGGTTGCTCTTCACTACATCACTAAAGGATGCATTAAAAGATGCCCAGGCTGTGCTTTTGGCGGTTGGAACACCAACTGATGAGCTAAGTGGGCGGGCGGATTTAAAATATGTTTTCGCGGCAACGAAAGAAGTAGCAGAAAATATAGAAAAACCGGTAGTGGTTATTACCAAATCGACAGTTCCTGTTGGAACGGGTGCAAAAGTACTGGAAATTTTACATAAAACAAGGCCGGAGCTGCTTTGCGAAGTTGCATCCAACCCTGAATTTTTGCGTGAAGGCTCTGCTGTTCAGGATTTTATGAAGCCTGACCGTGTGATTATTGGCGCGCAGTCGGAGCACACCAAGAACATAATGCAGATGCTTTACAGCAAAATGATTGGTGAGGGAACTCCGGTACTCTTTACTAATATTGCCACAGCGGAGCTGATTAAATATGCATCCAACGCATTTTTAGCCATGAAAATTGCCTATGCTAATGAAGTGGCCGATATATGCGAAGGTGTGGGCGCGGATGTTGATTTGGTGATTAAAGGAATGGGCATGGATGGGCGTATCGGCAATAAATATATGCAGCCGGGGCCAGGTTATGGTGGCTCGTGTTTTCCAAAAGATACTATGGCGCTAACTCATATTGCAACTGATGCTGGCCACCCCACAAAAATTATTGAGGCGGTGATTAATGCCAATGATTTACGCAAAGAAAATATGGCAAAAAAAGTTATTTCAGCTTGCGGGGGTAGTGTTAAAGGTAAGGAAATTGCAGTGCTTGGCCTCACATTCAAAGCCAATACCGATGATATGCGTTATAGTCCAAGCCTTGTAATTATTCCAGAACTTATAAAAGCCGGCGCAAAAATCCGCGCCTTTGACCCGGTTGGAATGGAAGAGGCAAAAAAAGAACTTTGCAATTCTGAGCGCGATGATAATTTGCAATTTTGTTCAAGCACAAATGAAGCCTTAAAAAATTCTGATGCAGCAGTTATCCTAACCGAGTGGCAGGAGTTCAAAGAGCTTGACCTTATGGCAGCTAAAAAGTTGCTGCGTGAGTTGGTCTTGGTTGATTTGCGTAATTTGCTAGATGGTAACAAAGCTGTGTCGCTAGGTTATAAATATGTGAGCATCGGGCGGTGAAGTCTTTCTATATAATTAAGAAATGCAGTTAAATTTTCTTATAAAGCGCTACTGGTTAATTTCTTAATATGCAATTGACCCTTTTAAATAGTTATGTTACGTTACAGGCTAATTTAAATTGATTGGTTATTCATATGCGCGCTCGAAGTCAAACAGTTGGAAAACTTCTTTCTTCTAAGGTTAAGGGGCGACCAAATTCACGCACCTATATGACAGAGACTAATTTTCCTGATGTTTTAAAAGAAAAATTTAGAAAAGACCAACAGAACTATGCTGACCTATTAAATAAGCACAAAGTTGATTTATCAAACGGGAGACCAGCTGCCGATAAAGCTCTGAGAGTTGCAGGTAATAACCTATGTCAATTGATTGATACACATAAAAATGATCCTGAAGTAAGAAAGTTAAGTGATTTAATATCAGAATATAATAAAACAGGTAGTGATCTTAATACTCTTGTAATTAAAGGGGTTCCATTTGATTTATCTAACCCAAGGTCGGTGCATCTTGCATCATTAGCGCTTGGCCAGCAATTGGGTGGGGGTAGCTTATCTGTTACGTCAAAAGATAACCCTTTGGAAAGACTTCATTGGAGAACTCCTGCAATAACAGATGTGGTAGGCACGCATGATCGGCTAAATCCACAATGGCCACGTACAGATCGCATATTTTCGGGTAAGGATGCGCCAACTCTTGTTACCCTGTTTACTAAGGCTAATGAACAGCAAGTGCCAACATATTTCATCGATGTAAAAAAGGCAATATGGCCTAAATTAAGCCCACAAGATCAAAAAAATCTTAGTAATGAAGAAAATTTCCGTTCTACCTGGACTGATGGCACAAACAGCTACAGTACTAAGCCTCATGCAATATTGAGT
>Ga0209297_1002488_pt1 | contig 10172 bp, 14 predicted proteins | sample S_130805_MF_Meta_FD_187322 | JGI IMG/M metagenome (GOLD analysis project Ga0209297, IMG submission 187322) | Freshwater microbial communities from Lake Simoncouche, Canada to study carbon cycling - S_130805_MF_MetaG (SPAdes) (version 2) | ecosystem: Environmental > Aquatic > Freshwater > Lake ... | reverse complement strand
CATAACACCCAACATAATTGCTAAAATTACTTTTTTCATATATTATTTATTTAAAGATTTATCAATTAAAACATAAGGTGGATTAATTCTTACCTCAGTTCCATCAGTATTAAAGTAATATGCTGTGTCCGCATCAAAACTAATAGTATCTGTATACCAAATAGCAGGATGAGAACCTTTATCTGTCATAACGGTACCTTTTATTTTATACCTATAATCGTTTCTTCCACAGGAAAATACAAGTAATACTATAAGAATACTAATTAACTTCTTCATCTTCCACTAATTTAACTAGATTAATAGACGTTACACCAACAACCCCATTTGGTAGTGTGTACTTCACTTTTTTACCACCTAAAAAGTGATAATCATCTTTTATTATTGCATCAACGGTTTTCCCGTCAATTTTTATTTTAATTTTTTTGTCGTTCATACTCCATTATTTTATTTGTAAACATATTATTTTCAGGATCATGTTTCCCTAAGTTATATGTTGTAAATGTACCATTTTCAAAGGACACTCTCAACATTAGATAACCTAATTCAGAAACATAAATTTTATCAACCTCACCTAACCCTTTAGGTGTTTGAGTTATTACCATTTTTGTCATTTAAAACTTTTTCTAAAATTGTGTTTAACGTATTGTTAATTTGTGATTTAATATCATTTTCATATTCCAATCTGATTTGTTCTACTTTAGCATCAAACTGTTTTCTAAGCTTAGAAATATCTTTTTCACTAAGCTTAATAATATAATGATATACATGATTTGTAATTTCAACTCTATTGTCCACGATAACAACAAAGATGTCCAAATCTTTATTGATAATGTATCTTTTTTCAGACAGTGGTGCAATTGTGTACTTAGATCCGTTGTGGGTGATTAGTTTTCTACAAATAGCGGTGCATGCTCTTTCATAACCCAAAACATCTTCGGGGGCTTTGAACCATTTAGTTCCTCGTTCCCATAAATAAAATCTTAATTTTAACTTTTTGACTTTTCGTCTTACCCATTTAGTAAATTCCATAAATTTAATCTTTTAATCAAATTTAAGAATTTTTTATTGATTAGACAAATGTTATTTAAATTTTTTGACTCTTTCTTTTGATTTCATTTTGTTGGCGTAGTCCATCCAAACATTTTTAACCTGAAACCATTCCTTTTTTGGGTTGTCAAACTTATTTTTGTTTTCTTCAAACCATTCGTCCATAGCATCACTTAATGATATTCTTTTGGTTTTTGATCGCTTAATAAGTCCTCTAACATATGCAGGAATTTCTTCTTGTGATAATAAATAACTTAAATTACTACCATCAACCTCTTCATGTGGGACAGACATATCCTCAAAGTTTTTTTGTTCAATATGTTCTAATTCATGTTCTACCGTCTCTTTTATTTCTGCAACAAGATCATTCATATGTTTTGGGAAGTCTTGTGGTCTATAAGTGATTTCAATTTCTAAATCTTGTATGTCGGCACTTGCACTAACCGAGAATGGATGATTAAAATCTTTGTCTTCAATAAAGTAACACCTTAAATCAAAATTAGCGTAATCATCACCTCTTTCAAATTGTATACCTTCCATTTCAAAATCTTCATTTTTTTTGAATTGGTTAATTATTAATCTTGATAACAATAAAGATATCTTGTCGGATTTTCTTTCATTTATTAGTTTTTGACTAACTCTTTTTATTATATTTTCTATTATGTATTTTTTTTCCATATAAATAAATATCTATTAAAAAAAAAGTAGTATATTTGAAGTTAAACAAAACAGTTATGAAAAATTTAATCTATGTAATTATCGTTTTTTTATCGTTTAATTCTTTATCTCAAGGAATCACTATTGAAAATTTCAATTCGTCTGAATTAAATCGGGCACTGTTAAATGAAATCAATTCTTACCGTAAAAATAAAGGGTTGGATACTTTGGTTTACTCCCAAGTTGTTTTTGATAGTCTTTCTTTTCCTAACTGCGTTGAGGTTTCTAACAGTGGATTATTTTACCATCCGGTAATTACGGAAAAGTGGAAACATTCTATATTAAGAGAAATGATTGTTTCTGAATCTACAGATAAGGTTGGTGGTACAGTTGATAGACATTCTTCAGGACTTCCTTGGTTGGATACTTATGAGAATGCTCTTAGAAGTTATAATAATTTTACGTCTTACGAACAGATTGCTAAATTTGCAATTAGTTCTTGGGAAACTTCCCCTTCACATAATAGAGTACAGAATTTAGATTTTGACTCAGGAGATTTACCTGGTTTGTTTGCATGTCATTCAAGTTACGGTAAGAATGGTTACGTTTACATTTACATAAACTTTGTTAGAGTTCACAGAAATTAATTATTGTTGTAGGTGTGTCATCAATACACCACCAAGAGCAGTTGCATGTACTTGTAAGTGGTTAATCGATTCTATATCAAGTCTTGTTTTTCTTTTTGTGTAATCAAGTCCTAAAGTACCGATAAATCTATCATCAATTGTTTTAATTGCAAATAAATAACCTGATTTACATCCTGTATCTTCGGCAATGTATTTTAATCCGTATGTTGCAATTGTTTCATCTTTGAAGTCAGCCACCTCAATAACATCATTACTTAATAGTTGGTTGATTGATTTTGAGAATAAGTTAACAGGTATGTTGTGAAAATTAGTTTGAACTGATTGAACTCCAGGGTGTACTGTTTCGTACATTATAGAAAACTTAGCCATTGATTTTCCTGTTGGGTAGAAGTTACCTCCATTATGGAATTGTGTAATCCAAACTCGATCGGCATTAAATTCTTCTTTTATGTGTTCTATCTTATTTGTAACAAGTTCAGCAACTCTTAAAGTATCTTTAACCATATCTGGTTTTTCTTTCTTTTCTAATTTACTCTTAATATAAAGAACCGCAATTGGTCCAATAACTCCTGTTATAAATGCAATAATAATACCCACGTATTCACTCATAATATTTTTTTAATTTGATCCAGAATAATTTCTTTTATTTTCCATTTTTTCATAATAACCTTCTTTAGAACCTTTCCAATCCCAAGGCAAATTATTTTTCATATTGTATTCCAACTTATCTTTAGAAATTCCTTTTAATTTCATCATAAGTTTTTTATAAAAAGATTCATCATTATTATCCTCCTTATCTTTTTCTAATATAACTTTTTTGACAATTCTTGTCAAATCAGTTTCGGTTAATCTTGTAAATCTTTTCATACTAATTAATAAATATACCGTTAATCTAAAAACCCCCACTTTTGGTGGGGGTTAGTTATTAATAAAAATTTATTTCTTGTCAACAATAGACCAAATAGCCCCTGTTAATGTCATCGCACCACCAATAATTTCTGTAATGGTTGATTCATCCACAAGTCCTTTCATTACAACGATACCACCAACAAATGTCAATGCATGTCTGATAATACCCATAATTTGTTCTTTAGATAATTTCATAATTTAATTTTTAAAAGTTTATTTAATAATAAATATTACTTAAGTAAGTTATAATACTCTTTAAAGTGTTTAATTCTATCTGTAAGTCCCAATGTACCACCGTTCACTCTCTTTGTTACTGCAGTTACCGTGGCGTCATCAGCACCCTTATCACAGATACTCCAAAGTTTGTTTGAGTCAAAGAAAAACGCGGCAGACGCCAACGGATATTTAGTTGCAACCAAGTCAGGATTTGCAACACAATCTTCACCAATGAATTTTGTAAAACTTGTGTAGTTTCCTTTACCTGTTAATTGGATATACCCTCTACCTCTAAATTTATACCCTTCTTTTGATGCCTCGTCTCCGTTATTCATACGGTTAGCATAAACTCTTGATGCAATCTTTTCAGGTTGTTTTGCGTATGATTCAGCCAAGTTACCAGGAAAGTATTTACCAAACGTTCTTTTTAATCCATCTGCAGAATAATTTAAATTTTCTGATACCGCTTTAAATCCTCCTGACTCATGTCCACATTGTGATAAAAAGTGAGCAAGTCTAAGATTTGTTGTAATGTTAAATTTCTTTGCGGTTTCCGTTATCTGTGCAATAACAACATCAGGAATATGTCCTTTTAGTTTTTCAATATTCAACCCTGTTACCGGTGTGATTACAACATCTTCTTTAACCACTTGAGTTGTCCCGAACATTTTAGCCCAAGTACCATCACCAACAATACCATCAGCGGTTAATCCGTTTTTAGTTTGCCATTCTTTTACTACTGTTTCAGTTTTAGGTCCAAAAGAACCATCAGCCGTTAATCCTAATTTTTCTTGAAGTTTTTTTACATCGTCTCCTTTCGATCCTACTTTTAATAACATAGTTTTTATTTTATTGTTTATTTTCTGTTGCGTATTTAATACCCATAATGGTTCCCACAATTGAGAATGCGTTTGTTAGAAGTATACCAAATATGTTTGACCAAGCGGCACTAATAACTTGTGTGTCTTTACCCATAACAAGAGTGAATACATAAACTCCGGTAGTAACAATACCAACACCAACAATAATATAAAGAGCAACTCTAACAATTGTTGATATAAGTTCTGTTTGGTTTTTCTTTTGAAGTATGTCAAGATCGTTGATTGCGTTTGTTTTTGCTTCCTCCGCACGTATTCTTGCGGTTTCAGATTTAATCATCTCCTTTTGTAGTTCTTGTTGTATCTTTTCGTTTTCTTCTCTCCAATCAATTAACTCACCATTCTGAGCTTCAATTTTTACTTTTTGTTCTTCCGCCTCTTTTAGTGTTGACTGAAGATCTTCCATCATCTTTTGATTCTGTTCGTTTAGATTTGATAACTCACTATTTTGTATTTGGATTTTTTTTGTTATCTCTAATCGTTTCCGTCTAGAATCTTTATCTTTATCCGTACATTTTTTTAAATAGTCTTTAAACAAATCGTTGTCCGATTCAATCAACTTTATAATATTTCCCTCAAGTCCAATAGTCTTGGACTCAAAGAGTTTAATTAAATTGTTTTCACTATTTTTATCTAACTTTATCATTTATATACTTTGAAAGGTAAGGTTCTATTTTTATACCCTTCGTAATCTTTTCTGAATTCTTCTAAACGTGGTTCAATATCGTCAGACTTAATAATCCAAAACTGAGCACCCGCTTGAACCGCTTTTGCTTGTTCTTCCGGTTCATTTGATGAAGATATAATACCAACAACTACGTGATTACCATATTCAAAATTAATTTTTCTAATTAACTCAATTCCATCAAAAGAACTACCAATAATATTTAAATCAACAAACACACATTCAGGTTTATCATTATCGTTCCCACTCTGGAACCATTTTTGAAATAGTTTTGCCGCTTCGTCAGAACTATTTAATGCATTTAAAGATAAACTTATGTCAAGTAATGAACAAGCGTCTTCAAATACCAAATGGAATAAATCCTCGTCATCCACCAATAAAATTGAATCAATCATTTTTTTCTTTTTTTTTATTTTATTTTTATTTTAATTTTTGTTCCTATTTCATTTTTTTCACAGGTAATATTAAACCCGTGTTCTTCTAATATTGCAACACAAATGTTTAATCCTAATCCTGTGCCCGATTCTTTTTGTCCTTCTTTTCTTGTATATGGTTTTGATAGGTGATCAAAATCTTCTTGTGTGATTCCTCTACCATTATCTTGTATATAAATATTATTCTCGTCTGAAGTTATTTTAACAAACTTAGTGTCAGAATCGTTATACTTTAATCCATTTCTAATTAAGTTGTCAACCGCAGTACAAAATAGTGCTTCGTTTACCTCAATAGTTGGTAACTCATCTATAATAACTTGACTAATATATGCAGTAGATGATAGATAATCATTTAGAATGGTTTTTAAATTACATTCTGATTTATTTAAAACAACATCTTTTTTAACCAAATTGGTAAATTCGTAAACCCCTTTATATACTTTTTGAGAATGTTTTAAACCCTCTTTAATCATTCTAAGTGGGGATTCTATTTTTAAATTTTTTATATCTTCAGGAGTTAATCTTCGTTCTAAAGAGCTTAATCCTCTTGGCATATATGTATTAATACCAGAGTGCATATCGTGTCTTAATATCTTTGCGGCATGCTCTAAATAGGTATTTTTCTTTTCAATTTCTTTTCTTTGTTCATATGAATTGGTCACATCTGTTGCGATTTTCATAACACGATAAATTTTACCATCCACACCAAGAATAGGATTATAAGTTGCTTGTAAATACACTAAAGATCCATCTTTTTTAACTCTGGTAATTTCTCCTGTAAATAATATACCCTCATTTAATTTTTTCCAAAAAAGAGAATATTCCTCACTTTTTACATGATCCTCGTCTATAAAAATTCTGTGGTGTTTTCCAATTATTTCATCCGGTGAAGAATAACCCATAGTATTTAAAAACAATTCATTAGCAAAAATAATGTTCCCTTGTAAATCAAACTCAATAACCGCATTAGATTTATTTATCGCATTCATTCTATTACGGATCTCAACTTCTTTTCTTTTAAGTTCTGTGACATCTTGTCTAATTGATGAAAACCCTTCTAATTTACCATACTTATCAAAATTCGCTTTGATGTATGTATCAACGTAGTATAACTCTCCTGACTTTCCTTTATTGGTTACAACGTCATTCCATATCTCACCTTTCATTACGGTTTCATACATCTTACCCCAATATCCATCAGGTTGTAATCCAGAGTTAACAACAATATGGTCCTTACCTTTAACCTCCTCTAAAGACCATCCTGAAACCTCCTCAAATTTTTTATTAACGTACGTAATCTTACCGTACTTATCAGCAACGGAAACAATAGCTGCAGCATTAATAAATTCCTCACTATCTTTAATTTGTTTTATTAGATTACCTTTTAACTCAAGAGTTTGTGATTTCATTAAAAAATAAAATACGGGTGAAAATATTAAAAAGCAAGACATTTCAATAACCCTAGTAACAAAATTAGGATTAACAACACCAATTAAAATAGAAATTTTAGTTAATAGGAAAGTCACCATTAAAAATAATGATGAATATAATAATAGTTTACGGTTATTTGTCATAATAATAAATATGACAAAAACCAAAAAAAACTATTTACTTTACCTTATGTTTATAATAGGTAAACAAAAAAACCACCATAATTAACACTGGAGTTAAAATTGCTGCAATATACTCTTCCATAGAATTAAATTTAATATAATTATTTAAACAAAAAACAATCCAACCTCTTAAATGAACAAGGTGGTTGTTTAGATTAACAACCACCCCGTTTAGATTAACATTAGATCATCTTCAACAAGATGTCTGCTGTCCCCTCCCAAGTTTTGATTTGAGATTTTGGGATCCAAAACTCCATCTCACCGATTTCGTCAACACGTTTCATGTACTCCAAACGAAAAGACTCTGCTTGTGACTTGTCAGTGATGTAAGGAACTCCTACGTGTTTAGCACAAGTCTTACCCAACCCTGTCAACATTGAGAACTCGTCTGTAAGAGTCTTCATGCAACAAGTACAAACTGAACCTCTTTTGATTGTAAGTTTCGCTGCGAATTTAACCGCTTTAGGTGAGATAGCAAGAACCTTAGTCACATCCAAAAGGATTGGGTTGAACTTCAATCCGTAAGCCTCCTTAAGGTTTTGTCCCGCCTTACGTGCGATTTTGATTGTATCACCGATAGCAGGGATGTTCAAATTAACTGTTGCTGCTTTGTTCTCCTCTTTTTGGATTTGAGAAAGTGCTGCTGAGATTTGTTTGTCAGACAACTTGCCGTATTTTGCAAGTTTACCTTTCAACTCGTTAACGAAAGAGTTCTCACCTTCGTATGCTGCGATTTTTTTCATATCGTCAGTCATCTCAACCGCCTTCGCCTCAGTAGGGTTGTTGAAGATTTTCTCAACTGCGGCTCTTTGGTTAACCGTCAATGATCCGTATTTAGTCATTGCATCTTTCATTTTCAAGATGAAAGAGTTTGTTCCTTTGTAGTTCTTTACTTGTGTTGCGATGTCTGTTGTCATATCTTTTCCGTTTTGATTTATACAAAGATAGGTAAAATGTTTAGACTGCCAAACATATTGGTAAAAAATAATAAAAATTGTTGTCAGTAAAGGATTCGAACCAATGACACGTCCCTAAAAAGGATTGCTCTAACCAACTGAGCTAACTGACATACCTAATAATAAAACATTAGTTTTACATTGTAAAGTGTGGACCAGCCTGGACTCGAACCAGGGACTTCAACATTATGAGTGTTGCACTCTAACCAACTGAGTTACAGGTCCAATTAGCGGAGATTTCAGACCATCCATTGATCACCCAAGGACTCGTTTCTGGTGTATTTGGCACTCCGCCATTGCAAGTTTCCGTTACTTGCGCCCTCATTCGTGGACTTCCGAGTTCCCAATGAGTGTTACCGTACTATCGGAGTCAGGTAACCGCTGTAGTCAGGACAGGACTTGAACCTGTAGATCCCAATTAACGAATTGACTCATCCTTGTCTCCCACTATAAATTGTGAGTTAGATTGGCTCACTATTGTCTTTCCACCACCTGACTAAATTAACACCCTTATTTATCCAACTCACAGGTGTCTTGGTTGTCCTCATTTCTGAGTTAGGAATAGTCAGTTCGTCCTCACGAGGTCGGGTTGACTTTCAATCTATCTCTGTTGAGATATGTGTTACCACTGTATCAAATACAACTTACTTACCCTGTCGTTCTCCCTATACGACAATGTACGTTCCCCTACGGACATCAATCCGTTTCTCGTCGTGTGGGGCACACTATGGGGTGATGAACCCGCAACGTGATGTCAGGGTGGGATTCGAACCCACAATGAGCAACCATAAAGGACTCGGCACCATGCCTCATTACGCTCCTGACAAACCCGACTCTTCAGCATTCTACTCCCAGCTACGAGGAATTGTATATAACTTAGCCCGATACTCACCGCTGTACAGGTACTGAAGTTCATCGTTGGTACTCGAAGAGGGACTCGAACCCTCACAACCCACTGGTCAACAGAACTTAAACCTGTCGTGTCTACCATTCCACCATCCGAGCATTTTAAAGAGTTATTTTCTCTTTCTTACCATAAAGATAAACAAAACAAATAATACAAACAATATTGGTGTCATAATTTTTTAATTTAAAAAAGGTCCTGAATCGTCCCTGCATCAGCCCAGGTGAACCTTTTAATTTTATATAGTATGATGTACGTTATAGTGCCACACCGATATTCCCAGGATTTGCTGGGACATAGTAACCATACACGGTGGGAGTTTACTTTCACACTCCGTCCGAACCTATTATACTAATCAGTTATTCATAGTTTTTAATGTTCAGCGTTCAGCGCTATCCTCAGAACATCTTCACCCTACCCCCAAAGTTACGTGGCGAGTCTCGTTCGGAAGAAGAACGTATATTGTAAGATTGTTCAGTATTCTTACAACTTGTGGATTACGACACGACTAATTAAAGCCCCTTACCCTCTAAATCCATAATGAGGAATCCTTATCTAACCTGTGTAGCCTCCCCCATAGCCTTGAAGCCTTCAAGTCAGGTTCACACACCATGACAGTCGGATACGTCTGCCAATCGTGGGGTCTTAATTAGAGTATGACGTATGCTCGTCCTATAGTTGTTTCCATCCGCGGACTCACGGTTCTCTCTAATTTGCGGAGATTACGGGAGTCGAACCCGCTCCGAACGCCGTGACAGGGCGACATCTTAACCATTTGACCTAATCTCCAATAACCACACTTTAAAACCGTAGAGGTACAACTTGTGTGCTATGTTGTTCATTTCATTGTATTCCCACGGGGAATCGAACCCCGCTTTCCAGGATGAAAACCTGACGACCTAACCGATAGTCGATGGGAACATCTTGTTTGTCTTACAAAGATATGTAAACTGTTTCAATCTACCAAATCTTTTTTTACTTTTTTTTGTGGGACCCGCTCCCCACTCTAAACTTGTACTTCGTTCTATTAAGCGTTTTTTTCAGTTTTTTTAACCAATCAGTATTCGTGTTAGTTTTAACAAATTTAAATCTTCCTGATTCGCAAGTTCCTGATAAAACTTCTCTCATCATTCATTTGTATTAATTGTTTATTTGGTGGACCGGATGAGTATCGAACTCACCACAGAAACATTGCAAGTGTTTCTCGCCAAAGCCTTGGAACATGC
>Ga0209297_1002486_pt1 | contig 10177 bp, 24 predicted proteins | sample S_130805_MF_Meta_FD_187322 | JGI IMG/M metagenome (GOLD analysis project Ga0209297, IMG submission 187322) | Freshwater microbial communities from Lake Simoncouche, Canada to study carbon cycling - S_130805_MF_MetaG (SPAdes) (version 2) | ecosystem: Environmental > Aquatic > Freshwater > Lake ... | reverse complement strand
ATTCACGCAAGATTATAATTGACGAAAGCCAGTATAGCGACTTTACCGAGTTATTAAGTTTAGGTTTAACGTTCATTGAAAAATCAATTTAACATGCAGCAATTAGGATCACAATTAGAGGTTGTTTTAAATGATTTAAGACAAGCTGTTACAGATGCCGGAAAAGAAACGCGCCAATATAACAAAACTAGTTCCAACAATTACAAACCCGACGCCGCCAGATATAAATTAGTGATTTGGTTTAAAGACGGCAACCGTCGAACGTTTTACAGTTACGATCATGTTTATCACAATAAAATAGTTCATTTAGACGAGTTTGAAAGTTTTATGAAGTTATTTAGATTGAAAAACAAATATGAAGGAACTTTTAAAAATGCGATTATTTACGCGACACTAGATCCGGCGCGAAGTAAGGAAAGCAATTACAATATTGTTATGAGCTGGACCAAAATAAACGGCGAAAATGTAATGAATAGCGCCGGAGTATTTCGCGTGATTGATAAAGACAACCTTTTGTATTTAGAACGTTTGGATCTTTACAGCGGCAAAAATTTTAGAACTAATAAATAAATAGTATGCAAGAAGAAAAAAGAGAAAAACCAACAGAAGATCAAAGTATTGTTGAATGGTTTAATAATGAATTAGGCATTTTACATGCAAATTATGGAAAATTGACACCGGATTCAATTATAAATTTTTTTAACGATTTTAATCAATTAATGGAAGAAGCAAAAGAATATGAGGAACAACGCGCACTTTTTCATTTTCAAAAAGGTTTTTCATTAGCTGAAAAAATGAATGAACGAGATTAAAAAATAAATAACTTATTAACAAAAGGGCCGGTTTTTTACCGGCCTTTTTTATTTTTGATCTATGGCAATAATAACAGTACCTTATACAGACATTAACGCAACTATGCGAGGGATTAGAACGCAAGTCATTGACTCAATAGATTACGTTTGCGCAAATATGCCGCGTTACAGAAACCCGGAACAAATGTTTAACCAGCTAAAACAAATAATTAGCTACAAAAACGATCCACCAGGAGTAGAACTGTTACAAAGTGTACCAACGTTATTGGAAAATAATTATTGGGGAACACCAGGCGCCGGGGATTGTGATTGTTTTAGTATTTTAGTTTTGACTTGCTGTTTATGTAATGGGTGGAACGATCAAGAAATAATTTTAGCCGGCCGTAGCAAATTGGCGCCAGTACATATTTGGACGCGAGTAAAATTTGGCGGCAAATGGTACGACATGGACCTAACGCAACCGTATATAAATACAGTAAGGCCGTATAAACATATTCAAGTTTTACCGGTATAAAATTTAAAAGTTTTCAACAAATTACTAACACAAAAGAAATTCACTATATTTTTGATCTATGACAAATAACTTAAAAATCCATTTTATAAGATTTATGGCTTTTAAAAAAGGCCTAAAATTACAAGCGGCTGCTATTTCTAGATTAGATTTTAAAAATAATCCAGTTGATCAAAACGAGATTTTAATAAGAGCCGAAGTTATGCAAGCCGAATTAAAAGAAATTGTAAAGATTATTAAGTCAATACAAAAAGAACAATATAAGTAAATTAAAACTATAAAAATGGCTTTACTACAATTAGCTGAAAATGGAATGTATTTAGCGGAACAAAACGGAATGTATTTAGCGGAGGAAAACCCAGTAGGTGGAAACTATTTATTTATTCCGGCTGGATTGTTTGGAATGGACCAGGATACATATGTACGTTCGGACTTTTTTGATTCACTAGGCGACGACGAATTTAATACTGTTATTCAAACATTGGCACCTTATCAAACGCAAGGTTTAAGCTTTGTAGGTTTAACAGCTGCAACGGCATTGGCACCAGCAATTAAAAAAGCTGTTGAGAATAGAACTAAAAAAGTAGCAGCCGGAACAGCAGCGCCAATTTTTAAACCAGGTGGTAAACTTTCCGGATTAGCTGGAAAAATTAAAGCCGGAGTTGATAAATTAAAAAATGTTCCCGCGGACAAAACAAAATCGTTAATTGAAAAAACAACGCCAGTTTCTGGATCTGTTGACATTGGCGGAACTAGTTTAGATTTTAGTACCGGACAACCGGCGAAAGAAAATATTTTCACAAAATACAAAACGCCGTTGTTAATTGGTGGCGCTGTTTTAGGTGGATTATTATTAATGAAAGTTTTAAAAAAGAAATAACAATTTAATTAAAAACAAAATGGCAAAAAAACGCACAACAACACGCCGTAAGTCAACAACGCCAGTACGTCGCCGTCGCACAACAGCGAAAGCGCCGGTACGTCGTCGTAGATCAACAGCAAAAAAAGGACTACTTTCTGAAATGTTTAACCCGGCTATGGCCCAGGGAGCATTGAAAACTTTAATTTCCGGTGCAGCTGGTGGATTAGGTGCAGGATTATTAGGAAAAGTTTTACCAAGTACAACAAGCCCAGAAATGCGCGCGGGATATACTTTGGCTGCTGGATTCGTAACAAGCACAGTATTAAAATTGCCTAACGTTGGCGCTGGAATGGCGGCCGTAGCTGTTAAGGAACTTTTGACTGTTAAAGGTTTGTTAAGTGAAGGCGCAAACTACGCGGATTCAATGGATTCTTTACCTATGGTATTAAACGAAGGTGAAGCCATGTATTTAGCTGAAAACAATATGTATTTAGCGGAGGAGGATTACAATTATAATGTAGGTTATTTCCCAGCTGGTTTTGGTGGAATGTAATTTTTTAAGAAAATGAGACAAATTTACAACGCGGGCGTAACACCCCAAGAAAAAATTGTTGCCGTTAACAAAAGATTCGGTAACACCGGGATTCAATCCCAACAAGGAACTAGCCGTATTATTTACGATGCGTTGCCAGTATTAAACAACGGACAAACAACGTTCCGTTTTTATGAGGATTCAAGTTCACGCGCGTTTCCTTTTACAAATACTGGATCCGACGGAAATAAATTAGGAGTAGGAGATACTATGGTATTAGGATCAGTTATGTTTTATGCCGTACAACGCGCAACAGCAACTGGAATTTTTAGTGCTACACAACAAAATTTAATTCAAGCCGGCCTTATTAACAGTATAGCTTATTTTAATTTTGAAATTGCAAATAATCAAGTTGTCAAAAAAGTAACTTTATCGGAATCAAATCCCAATTATAGTAATACTACTAGTGGAACATCTACTAATTTAGTTTTAGAAACTGAAATTGTTATCCCACCACTTTTGCCATACGTTTTAGAATTAAGAACGCCAGCGGATTTATACAGTATTTTAGGCGCGCCAGCTGCTGGTCACGTTTGGTATGTTTATGCGCAAATTATTGGAGTAGGTGGAATTATTGCACCAAGAACAACTTTTTAATATTTAGAAAATGAAAGGTAGAGTAATATCACAAATAACGCCGCAACAAAAAGCCGTTGCCGTTAACAATAGATTCGGAAATACGAATATAAAGGGGCAACAAGGTACAACGCGCGTTATTTACGATTCGTTGCCGTTAGATGGATCTACGGAATTACGTTTTTTTGAAAACGCAGCTAGTCGTCAATATCCATTTACAAATATTGGATCAGAAGGAAACCGCTTAACAGTAGGTGAAACTTTTGTAATTCAAAAAATTTATTTTGGACTTATAACTGTTGATCCAGACACGGGAGTATTTGGTAATTTTACTCGTATTAATGGAAATGGAGGAGCTTATGAAACCGGGGAATGGTCGTTTTTACTAGCAAATAGTCAAGTAATTAAACAACTACCTTTTAGTGTTTTTTGTAATGTTGCTGAAACTGTACTTGATCCAGCTAACGCTAATGATCAAAGTTTTGATACATTTACAGATATAGTAATCCCGCCACTTTTGGAGTATGTATTAACTTACAGAACTGCGCCATATGTAGCTGTTGAAGCTACACGTTTAGTTTGTTTCATGGAAGGAACAGCGGGAATAATCGCACCACAAACAACTTTTTAATTTCGTTTTTGCATACGGAATATTTAACCTGGGCGGCTTAACGCCGCCCTTTTTATTTTAAAACAAAAAATTTAATCATGAATACACAAGGACTTAATGCCCCACAGTTTCCAGGACTACAAACCGGAAAATTAAAAAGTGTTGAACAAGTACGCGACCTAATCAAAAAACAACGTCGTTTAAAAGGATATACCTTTAACGTTCCAAACGGTCAAAGTCAACAAAACTTACAATTAAGCGGAACAGCGCGCGTATTATTAGGAATTCAATTAATTCCAATAGCACCAGGAACAGATACATTTATTCAAGGATTCCAAAACATTAGTGAAGTAAGCTTTAAGGTAAATAACGAAATTATTATTGAAAGTTTAAGCCCGCAATTCTTAACGAATTACGCAAACGACGAGGAGTATTGCGACATTCCGCGCCCTTTGTCCGGTACAGATCAAATTACAATTTCCTTTACTAATTCCGGCGCTACTGAAAAATGTGCGATTGCCGTTTATTACATTTAACAAATGATTACGCCAACACTAGAAAAGTTGATCTTATGCGGTAAGGCGTTTTACAAAACGTTTATTGCCGGAGGGGAAAAACATACTTTGGATATTTCCGACGATCGTTTTATAATTATTACGGATATTACCTATTTTCCTATGAATTGCCCGCCAACGGATGAAGATAGAGGAAAAGATAACCACAATACGCAAGTTGCAATTTATGGGGAACGCGGTTATAATCATTTTATTTTTCGTAATTATAATAATACAAATATTCTAAACGCTAACGTTCATGGATTTTGCAGCCCTGTAACAATTAATACTTTTATGCTCCATGAGCAGCAAGTAGGATTTAGTTTTTGTAATGCGCCGTTTTTTACAAATGTGGTAACAGCTATTGTAAAAACCGAAGATCCAGCGTATCAACCGCCGATTGATTACGGAAAAAATGGGGATCCTGGGGCCGTACCAGTTACAGTTCAAGCCACCGACTTTACCGGAACAATATTTAATAACTTTTCTTTGTTTCCTACTGCGGGAATAAATGAAAGTCAACAATTAAGATACCCTTTCGATTCGGCCACTAGATTTGATATTAATAACAATTACGAATATCCGTTATTGATTGTTAACTATGTAGAAATTTTAGGAGTGCCAAATAATATTCAAATTTAAAAACTGTATGCAAACATGGAATTAAAAGAAGCTTTAAGCAAAATTGAAACAAGCGGATATAAACGCGCCGCTTTATTTAGAAATAACGAAAAAATTTGCGCATGGAATACTTACGGCAAAATTTTACCGAAACTAGATGAAATTGAAACGCGCGTAGTAAATAACGGCCCAGGCGTTTATGTTATCCAGGCCGCAAATGCCGCCAAAGATGTTCCGGATCAATTTGTAATTGAATACGGAGACCAAACGTTAATAAGTGAAAAAAAAATGATTCCGGACGTAAATCCAAAATTATTGGAAAACCAAAAAATATTGGAACTTTCAATTTTAAATGCGGAGTTAAGAAAAGATAACGAAGCTTTGGATAGATTAGTAGCTGATCTTGAAAACGAAATTGAAGAACTTAATAGCAAAATTGAAGAATTAAGCGAAGCGCAAACTTTAAGTGAAGAAAACGCCAAGCCGGGATTAATGGAAAACGCCAAAAGTTTTCTTGAAAGTTTAATGGAATTCGGAACGCCGTTACTAGATCAACATTTTGCTTTAAAGCAACAACAAATAGAAATTGAACGCATGAAATACCAGCGACCAAAGCCGCAAGCCCAGGCGCCCCAGGATCCAAACGTTCAAATAAGAAAAATAGGCGAATTTGTCGAAACTTATAAGGATCAACCGGAAATATATGAAGCTTTACACGCCATTAGCGCTAAAAGTGAAAGTGTAACGGAATTTATGGAATATTTATCACAATTTAACATGGATCTTTATGAGCAACTTTCAAAGCAAATTTGACATTGAATTAAACGAGTGCAAAAACATGGGCGAAGTTTTGGACGTTTGCCAAAAACATTACGACTTAACAAAGCCTTTTGGAATTGCTACTAAATTAATGGTAATAACCGGCGTTAAAAAAATTATTAAATTAATTCAAGCCGTACAAAAAAGAATTTAAAATGGCAATTAGAAAAAAGAAAATTAACCCAGTTGCAACAGCAATAACAATAATCGGATTAGGAGTAACCGGCTGGGCTATTTATAAATTTTTAGTTAAACCAGCTTTGGCAAAACGTCGCGTAGGAAACGCGCAAATAATCGATGCGGACATAAATGAAACAATGGATGCAAGTTTCGAGGTAATAGACAATAATCAAACCGCATAAAATGGCAACTAGAAAAAAACCAATTAATAAAAACACGCTTATTTTTTTAGGAATAGGGGCCGCAGCTGTGGGGACTTATTTGTTTGCTGGTGATGCGATTAAAAAACTTTTAAAAGGCGGGGCAGCACCCCAACCGGCCCTAGAACCGGAAATAAAACTAATTTCCAAACCAGCCGGAACCGCACAACCGAAACCAAAGGAAACAAAGGAGGTAGATACGTCCGGAGATCTTTATGACATTCGAGAAAAATTGAAACCTGGATCCAAAGGAAGCGCCGTAGGCCGTTTACAGTTAATTATTAATGAAATTGCCAATATTCGCGGCGATCAAGGATTCACAGCCAACAGCGGACAAAAAATAAAGTTTCCAATAGATCAAGACCGCGATTTTGGTAGTCAAACCAATTTAGGCGCGCTATATGCGTTCCCAAGTTATAAGGAAAACGGATTCATTACGCTTTACAATGCGCGTTTGCGTTGGTGTTATATTAAAGGATATTACAACCGTACTTTTCCTAGTAGTTTGGCGAATACTATTAATTTAGATGATTACCAGGCGGCGTACAAATCTGGGCAAATTGACAAAGCAAAAAATGAAGGTTAATAAATCCATACAAAAAACCGCGCGTTTTGGTAATTTCGTTAAAGAATATTACAAACCGATTGTAGCCCTGGGAATAGGAGCAACGGCCGCGTATTTTATTGGCAAAGCTTTAAAACAATTTACAACCGAAGGCCGACGATTAGAAACGGAAAAAAAGACCGTAGAAAAAGAATTGAACCAAAGTTTAAAAACCGAGCCGGCAAGTTTTCCAGCTAGTCAATATCAAAGCTTTGCTCGCGTTATTCAAATTGCTGGATTTGATTTAGGAACAGACGAGGCCGCAATTTATAACGTTTTTAGATCTTTAAAAAACAATACTGATTTTTTACTTTTGACCGAAGCATGGGGAAAACCAACGCGCACAATTTACGATTTTGGAATAGGTTACAAAATGACCTTACCGCAATTTTTGCGTTGGGAAATGGACGACAAAGAAATAAAAAAGATTAACGACATATTAAAGAGTAAAAAAATTAAATATTCCGTTTAATGGCAAATGAAAATTTAAAAAACGTAATTGCTAGAATAGGCCAAGCGTTTACAGATGAGGATAGCGCGTTTAACTTTCCGGTAAAATATCCGGCTATTGATTTAGACAAACCAACAAAACAAGCTTTGTATAAAACAGCGGGAATTATTGCCGGTGGATTAATTGTTATGGGCTTTATTATTAGCTATGGACGCAAAAAATAATTTTAATAACATATTTTTAATATTAGGGGCTGTTTCATTAACGGCCCTTTTGTTTAAACGTTTAAAAAAAATGGATAGACCTAGCAAAAATTTTTCTTGGGACGAATTCGCAAGTAAAGACGGCGCCGAAATGCCAATAGCTGTAAAACAGAATATTAAAAAGTTAGCGCAAAATTTGGAAGTGATCCGAAGTTATTTTAATTTGCCTATTAAAATAAATTCCGGCTGGCGAAGTGAAGCGCATAACCGTAGAATAGGCGGCGTAAAAAATTCGCAGCACGTTAAAGGAAAGGCCGCGGATATTGTGATAAAAGGCAAAACGCCAGGCGAAGTACAAAACGGAATTGAAATATTAATAAAAGCCGGAAAAATTAGCGAAGGCGGAATAGGTAAATATCCAAACTTTACACACTATGACATTAGAGGAACAAAAGCCCGCTGGTAAAAAATTAACTATTCACAAAATTACGCGGGATCTACAAAACGGCGCCTGGAATAATTTAGATTTAAGTAAAAGCAGCAAACGCGCGCTAACTACAACCGGTTTAATTATTTTGTTTGGCCTTGGATCTAGTTTTTATTTAATGACACGAAAATAATGGAGGAATACTACATAGGCCCGGACATGGATCCAGTAATGAAGTCAAGATATTACGAACAAATGTTTAGTTTTTATTCGTGGTATTTTCGCGTTTGTGATCGACCGGCTGAATTTTCGGAAATGATTAAATTCGCACATTGGCAAGGATTAAAGGAAAAAATGCCTACAAAAATTCAATTAGTTGATTTTTTCCTAGAAAAAGAAATAGGGCTATGAGCTGGACTGGATCAAGATCACAATTTATTAATGAATATGGGCCTTACATACATAAGGTAACAAAAGGCACCGGAATTTTACCAGGTACATTAATTGCACAAGCATTTTTAGAAAGCAGCGCGCGCGGAATAGTCGGAGGATCTACATTAAGCCGCGAAGCAAATAATTTTTTTGGTATTAAATGCGGGCCGTATTGGAATGGTGAAAGCTATTCAATAAATACACGCGAAGTAATAAATGGAAAAAACATTAGTGTAAATGCTTGTTTTAGAAAATATGTTAACGTAAAAGATTCTATTATTGATTACGTCAATTTTTTACAAAATAATCCAAGATATGCAGCGGCCGGAGTTTTTGAAGCTGCAACGGTTAAAGATCAAGCCGAAGCTTTAAAGCGCGCCGGTTATGCAACAGCCCCAAATTACGCAAAATTGGTAAATGATGTTTACCGACCTTATGCGGATCTAATAGAAAGCAAAAGAAATATGGCCGGCATTGATTGGAAAACTACATTAGGTTTAATTTTAATGGCCGGAGGCCTTACAATACTTTACAATAAATTACGATAAATGAAAAAAATACCTAACTATTGCAAAAATTTTATGCAAAGTTTATTTTTGGGGATCCTGGACGCTATTTTACCAAACATAAAAGAAAGCTTAAAACAAATACCTAGTGAATTTTTAAATGATCGCGGGGAACTTAAAATAGATTTTGTCCGTATATTCAGCGCAACGGTATTTTTTATACTAATAATACTGGCAATATGCGACGTAATTACATTCAATGATATTATAAACTTTGTAAACAAATGGAATTTATTATTACTGTAAAAGAAAACGACCGTATGAATTCAAAGCACAATGTAATTTGTATGAATTTAATACAAGGCATTGAAGATTTTTTACATGACTTTGACTATTCAATGAATGACATTAGGGCTATCGTAATTATTGACGAATAAAGTAAATCGAAACACAAAGCCCCCAGGGCGCCGCAACCGGCGCCCTTTTTTTATGCCTAATTTTTTAAAACAGTATTAATTTGGTGCTGTTTTAAACAAAAATTGAGTTTTTTTTTATCAAGAAATGTTAATAAGTAGTGTGCAAAACGTGTTAATTGACTGTTTAAAACATAAAAAAAGCCCGTTAATACGGGCTTTTCCGAGATATTGCAATTCTTTTTAACAAAATGCTGTTAAAAAATGGATATGTAAAGGTAATACAATATCTTTGTTTTGTAGATATTTACAATGAATTGCAATTCAAACAACGGCCCAAAACGAGATATACGGCCGTCCTAACCGGCTTTTGGCCTTTTTTTTATATTTTTTGTATAGGTACAGTACTAACTGAACTAACTGAACGATATACAGAACATATGGAAACTAGTTTAAAAGTTATTTTTAAATACAGAACCTTTTTAAAAAAAGCAAAAAAATGGAAAAAATCGAAGTAAATCAAGTAAGAAAATTAATCGGATTAATTAATTTTTATCCTTTTAATGAAGTTAAAATCGAAACAAGGGTGCGCATATCAATAGATGGCCCTAGCTCTTTATTGATCATTGAACAAACCGAATTTTTAAACAAAGACGGCGAAGATTGGACCGAATTAGATTCACGCAAGATTATAATTGACGAAAGCCAGTATAGCGACTTTACCGAGTTATTAAGTTTAGGTTTAACGTTCATTGAAAAATCAATTTAACATGCAGCAATTAGGATCACAATTAGAGGTTGTTT
>Ga0209297_1002482_pt1 | contig 10189 bp, 5 predicted proteins | sample S_130805_MF_Meta_FD_187322 | JGI IMG/M metagenome (GOLD analysis project Ga0209297, IMG submission 187322) | Freshwater microbial communities from Lake Simoncouche, Canada to study carbon cycling - S_130805_MF_MetaG (SPAdes) (version 2) | ecosystem: Environmental > Aquatic > Freshwater > Lake ... | reverse complement strand
ACCCACTTACAATAGTAGCAAAACCATCTAAAAATTTATACCATAAACCATCACCGGTAATATCGTTAAAATAACCATCTCCTACCTGAGTAGGTACACCATCGTTAAAATTATACCATTTACCATTCGATGTTTTTATTGTAGCACTATAATGTCCGCCATCTATTTGTCCATGATGGTTGCAAATAGCATACAAATCGTACACATATGTTTCTTTTGCATATCCTTCTACATATTTCGAAAAGTCCACATTATTAATCGGAATGTCTATAAATTGTTGACTTTTTTTACTTCTTCCATTCACAGATGTTATAAATCGCTTAATATCAATTATCATTATATTTGGAAGACTCCAAAATAATAGTCTTTTGTTAACATTCTGTTTTTTATTCTCCATTTCGTTAAACCACGCATTATCACCTTCTAATATCTCGCATTCACAATGTTTATTAAAACAGTCAAATAATGTTACATTTTTATCCGTGGTTCTTATATTTACTTCTTCTTTTGATGGTATTGGAAGGTGTATTAACATATATGGTTCGGGACGCAAACTTAAGTAATTTAAATCTTCACTGTTATCAAGCGGCTGCTTAGTTTTTTCCACTACAGGCGTTAAAACCGATACATGTATTCCAAAAAATATGTTTAAAAACTCGGAGTAGTCTTTTGTATATTGCGTTTTCATCATTTCATAACATGCTTTACCCATTTCATCTTTTTTCGTTTTTATATTTCCCTTAATATCCATAATAACTTCCCGCGTTAAAGCACTATGAAATGAATCGAACAAAAATAATAAAAATTCTGGTAAATCATTTTGAGACCATCCCGTAAATAAATCGCGGTTCATAATTTTTGCAATTCTTTGTATAGTGTTTATAAAACGTCCAGGAGAAATAATACAGTTTTGACTCCACATCAACTTTCGAAGGTCATCCCATTCTACTAAAAGAACAGACTCCGGCTTATTATTTAAATGTTTCTTATAATCTCCTTCTCCTTTTGATAAAAAATCATTTAACTCATATGTGTGCGATAGACATTGTATACATGCATTTATAAAACATGTATTTCCTAGGTTTGCTAAACCTGTTATACCTTTATCATTGTATTCTGTAAATCTATCTTGTACATTGAGAGTTTCATCGGTCATGTTAATACTTTGTTAAGATATAAAGTTATGTTTAAGTAATTAGGATATATGTTACTAATTAGAGTAGTATTTAATATTTAAATGTATTTAATATTTAAACACATTTAATATATTTAATTATATAATAAAGTAATGTCTTACAATGGAAACAATGCTTATTTTAATAATAATATAAGAGGGTATAGCAGCAGACACTCAGACTATGATAATGCTTTTAATATGGATTTTGAATATAGTTACCTCGAATTAATGAGTAATTTTGGAATACTTGTTTCGAGAACATATGATATGTATTCAAATATAGAAACGTGTATATCAAATATGATTGAAACACAAAATGAAAGAAGGAGGTATGTTATTAGAAGACGTGAACGTTTACGCAACAATCGAGATACGCAAGATCAACAACCGGCTGCGAATGAAAATGATAATGAAAATGATAATGAAAATGATAATGGTAATGATAATGGTAATGATAATGATAATGATAATGGTAATGATAATGAAAATACTTCTATTTTGGAAGACTCACATAGTTCAAATGATGCGCTTAACGAGAATGGTAGACAACAAAGAGGTACTATAGGCTCGAGAGAAAGAGTTAATATTTTAAGAAATAGAACAAGAAATGTAGCGGGAGCAACAATGGGAGAAACAACGAGAACAACAACCGGGAGGAATATAAATGAAGATATAGCTAGAACTACAGAAAGAAGAGCCCTTTTTGATATGGGTAGCGTTATTTATTCTATACCTAGAACGGTATTATTAAATACCAATAATGACCATACAACATCGAGTATAAGAAGAAATGGTGGTTTGAGTGTTTCTGAGATAGAAGAAAATACCGAAATACTAACTTACGGATCAATACCTTCTAATCGTATTATAAATACGGAGTGTCCAATTACAAGAGAAACTTTTACACCAGAGTCAGTAGTTTTAGTTTTGAAACATTGTAAGCATTGTTTTGTACCTTTTAGAATGATGAGATGGCTAGAGACACATTCAACGTGCCCTTTGTGTAGAGAAAATGTGCTAAATGTACAAGCATCTCAACCAAGTGTTTCTACAAATACGAATGCCGAAACGACTACTAATAGTAATAGTAATAGTAATAGTAATAATTTGCAGAATACAGAAAACATAGAGAATTTGAGCAATACAGATAATGCGGGTACAATGGATGACGCAAATAGTAGAAACACCGATGAAAATATTAATATATCAAATATTTTTAATACTCTTCTTCAAAATAGAAGTAACGATTTTAATAACTTGTCAATAGATAATATAAATAATAACTCTATAATGTTTTCTTTTGACTTACCATCAAACCATCAAAGTTTGCAAAATTCAAACAGTAATCCGTTTATTTTTCCAGAAATTGAAAGACTTGTAAATAACGCAATATCTATAAATAATTTTAACATTACAACATCTACACCCGAAGAAACACCCAATGTTTCCAGTAACAACGATGATACAAATTATCCTGAATATGACTAATAATAGTAATAATAATAATAGTAATAATATAATAATACCGTAAATAATTATATTATATGTAAAATTGAACGATAAAATAGTTAAATAATAATAAATAAAGCCAAAAACAGTCTGTCGAATAAATGCCTCTAGGGTCTTTCTTCATGTATCCTGATAACGATAATGCAGGAGGCTATGATATTTACAACTCTTCTATACTACCTAATTTTGGTTACTATCGTACTTTGAATATGTGTATTGGTTTAGTATTGACTCAAATAAAAAGATTGCTGACGATATTATGTTATATATTATGGTATCTGTTTAATATTATATATTCAATGTTTGGTTATTACTTGATATGGATTACTCTACATTATTCGGCCGTTCATTTATATCCTACATACTGTGCTCCGCTTACTGTGATGGGGTTCGTTCTCTCACCATTCATGGTCTCGGCGCCACATTGTATTGCAATGCGATGGTTAGCTACGGAAGGTTCAAATGTGATCGTGACTATGTGGGTTGCAGTTGGAGCATACGCTATACAAAGAATGTTAAGGAGACCAAATGTATAGAAAATAATACAAATAATATAAAATAATATAACCATCACGGGTAATATTTCGTAATAGTAAGTAAAATACTTTATGTTGTAAAAATAATATACTTGAAATATATATTATTTTTTCTTAACTTCTATATAAAATATGTGGTTTAATGAATCAGACATAGTAAAACATATTAACTCTTTTTCGCTAATAGAAGTAAAAGATTTAAACGGTTATGTTCTTCCTCATGCGGGAACAGAATATACGGGTCAAATTATTGCACATACGATGCGTTTCAAGCCTGTAAAAAAGTTCACAAGAGTGTATATTCTTTTTTACCCAGCAAATCCCAGCGATGATAAAGAAACAGCACATGAATATGAGGTACCCTACAAATCGTGTTTGACCGTTTTCCAAAAAATATGGAAAATAAATACGCAAAATATAACATTCATACCGTATAATATTGTAACAAACACACTACCAAGACTTTCGGCAGAAGAATACAAAAAATCTCTTGTAATTGTATCTGCCGACTTTTCCCATTTTTTAGACTTACAGAGAGCATATCAGGCCGAAAATTGTGCTGCAAATTCTATCCTTCATAATGTTTTGGGTGCGGATGTGTCTAGCCCTCCCATGAAGTGTACCGATATTATAGACCATCGCGATACTTTTAAACGTTTATATTCTTTTTTGCCGTCTAGCGTGCATCCTGTTCTTCAATGGGTTGGGCGAACACGTAGTCCTGGTAAAAAAGGGGTAGGATATTTATCATTTTTAATAAGAGAGGAACATATTGTTAGCCCGGATAAACTTCCGGATGGGATGTTTGTTACATGTTATGATGCAAATATGACGGCTCGAGAGTGTTTAGGGAAATGGTTTGATGGGGTACCGGGAGGTATGGGAGATAGAGGCGCTACAGATGCGAGAGATTTGATGAAATTCGAAAATAAAAAATGGTCTAAAAAAGAAGAACAAGAACTTATTGCAGATGTCGTTTCGAAAGGAAAAAGTATGAGCCGCCTTACAGGAGGGCGCTACTTTGATGTTCCAATAAAATACTGCACCATTACTTATTTATATAGGGATAGAAAAATACCGCCTGAGAAATTTATTCGCGGATGGAACGGACTTCTTACGAAGGCATTCTATTTACCAGATGTATTTTTAGAAAATACATTTGATAATGGTAAGTGGATAGCACTATCAGATAACGAATGGCCACAAGATTATAACTTTAAACTTGATGATACGCTAGCAAGCTTAGATAAAAAAGCAGGCGTGCCTATAGGAACAAGTAGTCGTGGAGAAAAAAAATTATATACAAGCGCATTGCGATATATTAGAGTATAAAACATTGCAAATAGGTATATTATACCTTCTTGAAGAAACTCATTATATTTTGATTCCCTTTTGTTGAGTTATCTATTTCTATCAAGTAGTCGTCAAATAGTATTTTTTTCACTTCTTTATTGCGTATGTCCGCTATTTTTTTCCTTATTTTTTCATCACTTGACTCATCCTTCAGTTTATCAACCCATCCATCAATCGTTCGCTTCAATCCAGGTACTTGTCTCTTATAACTCGGAATATTTTCCAACACCAGCGCAAATACCTGCTGTATCGGTTTCATAATCTGATTCGTTATATAGAAAGCATAATTTGGTTTAATTTTGTTTGCTATTATATAGTCAGGGTGTTCAATGCGCTCTCCTTGTAGTGCTTTCTTATCTGGATTTTGTATATATACAAATGGTATACGGTCTCCTATACTTGGTTTGTTACCAGGGTCACGCTTACCCATACGGTCGGCCAATACCTTATGCGCGATTTGTGCGGGGTTCTTGTATCCACTTCGCAGCGACTTTGAGATGATAAGTTTATCCATCGGAACCTTCTCATCTACTAAATTTTGTAAAGATGTTTTTAGAAACCTAATTGCTGTCTCCACATTTTGTTCTTTCATGAGAATATCAATTACACCTCCATATATGTCTTTAACGATTGGCGCATTATCGCGGCGCTTCAAAACAATACCCATACTTTTGCGCTTCGGTTTTTCCGGCTTGTCTTCATAAAGCATACCAATATATCTCTTTTTCGAAAGTAAGCAAAACGGCATTAGCGTCTTTTCATATACCCATGCATGCGGCGACTTTAAGAACTTCGTAGCAAGATTACCCACCTCTTTCGCAAACTCAATTGTAATCTCAAGCGCATCCTTTCCGCGTATCGGAATTCCATCAGATGTAGCAAGATTAAATGTAAAGAATACCGAGTCCGTATTGTGAACTATAATATTACCAATACCGGCAGCAAAGTGGTGATTTTCCGTCGTGAGATCATATACATATTCTCCATCAGGGTATGAAATTTCATGGATTTTTTTAACAAGATTTTTATTCTGTTGACTTTTTTTTCCATCCTTCGATATTTTTATTATATAACTCGATGTTCCATCTTCAACACTATAATCCAGTGATAGCATATGTCCATGAAATCGATTAAGCTTATCCCATTGAATTGCAGCCTTATACTGTGATGTTGGAATCACAACCTTCGCTCCTAGATTTATTCTCACATCATCGCGATGTTTATATGTATCGTGCTCAAAATGTAACAATTCTGTTTTATTTTTAACAATGTCCTTCGGAGATATTTCATTACCGTTTATGTCTACAAGCGAATGGTCATCTGTTACATCTACTAACCCTGTATGAGTTAATACTCGAATCATTTTTTTATGAGGTGCTAGCTTATGACGAATAATTCTATTAAGTTTCGTCCATCCTTTATCCGACCAAGTTTCGATATTTGATGATGGAATCATCTCGCAATATTCTTTTCCTTCTTTACCTTCCTCTTTGCTATAAACCCATCCCGCTTTGTCCCCATATAACTCAGCCAATTCATCTATCTTTATTATATTCATTTGTCCACCGTTCTCTCTAATATATATCGGCGTATAATTCGCAACACTGTCACCATATATGTACTCAGCTTTTGTATTTACAAATCCAAATTTCTTCGACTCTACTTTTGCATCCCCGTATACTTCCTCTACAATCCTTTTACCGTATGTTAGCAACTTTCGTCCTGTCGCCGTCGTTGACGCCGCAATATCCACGTCATAAAATGTACTCGTCTTCGCTCCACATTGTCCGTAGAGTGAATTCGCCGTTACTTTATAACCAAGTTGCCGTTTATCTAAAATATTCGCCATAAAGGGGTCATCGGTTGCTTCCGCTAGTTTACGCGTAGCTTTACGAGCGGCAAGCAATTCTTCGAGCACCGTCGGCATGATTGCTTTCACGCCATCCTTTGGTTGAGCGAATCGGCAAATTTTAGTACCATTTAGCGTTTTAATAGCGCGTCCACGTTGATTTGGAACCCATTTATACGTATCATATGTTACGTCCACATATTCATATCCGTCCATATTGTCATATATGTAGTTACCCGACGGATCTTTTATTCCTGTTTCGCGAACTAATTGTCCAGCCAAGTCAAATTCCTTCGTCCATACTTTGCTATCTTGTGACAAATTTTCGCTAATCATCGACGACGGATACAGCGACGAGTAGTCAAGGCACGCAACAGGATTGTCCAAGTACAAGTTACATTTCGGTGGAAGACAAATTGCACCTTCGTAGCTCTCGTTACCAAACGATCTTTCAATCACAGGCATCAGTGTGCGTTTCTCGCGACATTTTTTCGCAATAAAACTTGTCAGCTTAATGCTTTGTCCGCGCAACACAAGGAAACTAATCGGTACACTACAAATCTTCGCCATCTCAATATATCCCGTCATTACATCGATTTTATTCATAAGATGATGAACCAAGTTACAATCCTGAATACAGTATTTCGCAATAATTGCGCGCTCCGCCGGTCCCTCGTTCGTCATTCTGAAAATATCCTGCGGCGTTACATCATCCTTCGCTAACCCCCAGCGCACAGATTTCGTCATATCGGGGCTTTCGTGACCTTCAACCTCGAATGACTTATCGACAAGATTCACGTTCATCACCTTGAATTTTGCTCCATCCTTGTACGTATCCGTCGAGTGACTGGATTCTTCAAAGTGTATATAGTTTCCATTCTCAAGACCCATAAGATTTGAACTGACTATTTTTGTATTACCGCTAGGCAAATGCTCTAATTTTTTGACACCGTCGCCAATAAAGTATCCAGCACAATAGTCTAACTTATACGACGTCAAGTTGAAGTCGCGGCGGAAATAGTTATACAAATCAATTTGAAGCCGCCCTTTCATGTCAATATACCGCAAATCGTGCTGACCACTTGCAATAACAATACTACTTTCTTTAATGCATATCTTACCCGTATTGTAGTCACGCGCCCCGCAAAACTCACCCTTGTTCCGCGACAACTTCAGGAACTCATTTTCACACGAGTTTTCAAGAGAACGACGAAACATAAACTCAAAATCGAAACCACAAATATTGTAACCGATGATTATATCCGGATTTTCACGCTGAATTATATCAGTCCATGCAAGTAATAATTCACGCTCCGTCTTACATGTCTGAATCTCTGAATTCGCGACCTCGTTTGTTATTGTGTCGCATGTATCGAGAACGACACAGTGGTTAAGATAGGGGCGTTTCTCGCCATAGGTCAGGAATGTCGAGCCAATAAATGTAACTTTATCTCCTTCTACTTGTGGAAATATTTCTTGCAATGACACATTCAACTTATTTATTTTTGTTTCGCGGTCCATTTTGTCTAGTGGTGACGTAATGAGATGAATGACGGTTTCTTTTTGGACCGGTGGCTGTGGTTGTGACGCTTTTGGCGTTTTTGCGGACTTTGACTTTGCCTGTTTTTGGGCAGGTGGCGACTTTACTCCCGCATACGCCATAAGTAAATCAGTTGCTTTTTTATCTTCTTCATCTTTTTCTTTTTCATCGTAGTCTTCTTCGCCTTCTTCGCCTTCTTCGATATCTATATATTCTTCTTCCGCGTCATTGCCGTCGTCACCATCGTCGGCTTCAACATCTTCGCCATTATCATCTTCATCAAGCGCTTTGTTACTTTCAGCAACTTTTTCAAACATTTTTTCAATCGTATTGCTTTCTTTTAAGGCTTCATTCATTTTAATATCAGGTATATGAAATGATACCCATACATCAAATAGCGTCGCAAGCCGTTGTTCTGAAACTTTAATCTTTGTATAGATACGGTCAATATCTAGGTGCGCAGGTGAACCATATCCAAATGCGGTATATAGAAGCTGCTTCAAAAGTGCAGGAGTAATGTATTCCATCGCTTCTTGACTTGACGTCACTCCCGCATTTCGACAAATTGCATCACACACGTCGACGATATTTGTAGCGAGTTTTTTATACGTCTTGATAGGAATCGGGAAATCTCCATGACTACTACTCGCTTCAATATCAAAACTGCATATCTTATAGGGCACAATCGTTTCCTTACTATTCAGCGGGACGATATCAGACGAGGCAAGCTCATATTCATAGGTACACGTCGTCGTTTTTAGCGCACCGTGCGTTTGTTTCGCTTTCTTCGCCTCAAAACCAATCCACCCAGATGGACTTATATCGTGCACGTGAAAGAATCGCAAAATTGGCGGAATATTTGCTTCATATATTTCTGTTCTCGTATTGAAATATGGATACCCCTCGCGACGCAGTAGCTGTTTTCCATCTTTACCAAATTTAAACCACATGTTTTTCACCTTATTCATCGTCGCCACATTTTTGAACTTTATCAGAATAAACTTGTGTTCCTTCCCCCCGTCAAACCCGTACAGCTTTTTCCTCTTGATGAGTTTCGACTCGACATCCAGAATAGAGTTCTCATAAAATTTACCGACTTTCTCTTTTAAATGCGAAATAAAAGCCCCCTTTTGGGGTATCGTCCATTCATCGCCGACTTTGATATAGAAGAATGGTTGATAGTCGCGAACGAATATTGCGCATGTTTCGCCTTTTTCATTAAGACCGAACATCTGAATTGTTGTGAACTTTTCATCTTTTTTATATTTCTTTTCTCCATTATCGTGTGCGTCGCCATCGGCATCACTGCGTCTCCACGGTTCATCATCATTACCTGTATCGCCACCATCTAGGTCTTCTTCTTTTTCACGTTTTTCATCGAATATATTGAAGTCTAATAAACGAAATGATGTATCGTATTTTAGGGCTTGGGTTTGTGTGCTTGTTGATGACATTTTAGTTTTTCGCCTGTTCTATGGTTTGGTGTGTCGTTACTATCGTTGTTACCTAAATGGTTGTTCTGTTTGTATATACCAACTTATGTTTATTATGTTTATCAATTTTTATAATAACCGTAATTCGACGGACATTATAAAATAAATATAAAGTCTAACTCTAAGCTTTAACACCGACAACCACGAGTGCGGCATCTTTTAGTGCAGCAAAATCTTTTGCCCGTACAGCAAGGGCATGTAGAACGTTTGCATCCTCCGGGACACTTGCATGCACGTTTGCGCCCACAAGAGCCTGCTTTACGCGTTCCACTACGACGATGACGGCGTGTATGTTTGCGTCTTCTAGTTCCACCGCCGCTCATTTGTTTTCCACTCTCAAGAACGGGACCAGTATATGTTCCGCCCGATTGTCCACCATTAGTACATCCGCAAGACATTTTCTTTATTTGATTATATAGTATAGTTATATTAAATTTATTAAGCAAAATATATTGCTAAATATTAAGCAAAATATTTGTACGAATTTTAACGGATTATCTACGATGGCGATGTCTACGCGTTTGTTTTCGGCGAGTATGGCGAACGCGTTTAGGTTTACGATGACTTTTATGTTTTCTGCGAACTGTTCTTCTACTACGCGAGCCGCCGCGCGTAACAGAAAAAGAGTTTTCCCCTAAGGGGTACATATTTTGAAGAGTTGGGATAAACCGAGTTGATGCCTTGGGGGCTGCTGATGCCTTGGGGGCTGCTGATGCCTTGGGGCTGCTGATG